>Ga0214163_1000225_pt1 | contig 26604 bp, 26 predicted proteins | sample LakMenepilimnion_2_FD_153001 | JGI IMG/M metagenome (GOLD analysis project Ga0214163, IMG submission 153001) | Freshwater microbial communities from Lake Mendota, WI - Practice 15JUN2010 epilimnion v4 | ecosystem: Environmental > Aquatic > Freshwater > Lake > Epilimnion/Euphotic zone | place... | reverse complement strand
CTCGCTGCCGATCTATTAACATCAGATATTGATTCTCGTGATGCACAGTATGCAACAGGGGAGCGCACTAGCGAAGGTTTCTATCGAGTCAAGCCAGGTCTACATGCTGTTATCACTCGTGGATTAGCATTTGCGGAGTATTCAGATTTAATCTGGGTTGAAACAGGTGAGCCAGACATTGAACTTGCAAGAGCCTTTGCAAAAGAACTCCATGCAAAGTTTCCAGGAAAAATGCTGGCATATAACTGTTCTCCATCATTTAACTGGAAGCGTCATCTAAATGATAAGCAGATTGCAACTTTTCAGGCAGATTTAGCTGCACTTGGATACAAGTTCCAATTTATTACACTCGCAGGTTTCCATGCCCTCAATCACTCAATGTTTAATCTTGCCAAGGGTTATAAGTCCCGTGGCATGAGCGCCTATGTGGAACTACAAGAAGCCGAATTTGCTAGTGAGGCCGACGGGTATACAGCTACTAAACATCAGCGTGAAGTTGGTACAGGCTACTTTGATGCAATCTCTACCGCTCTGAACCCTCTGAGTGCCACTTTGGCATTGGCTGGATCAACTGAAAACGAACAGTTTCACTAATTTTTTAACGCAACTATAGGGAGAATTACATGTCACATATTTCAATTGCAGGCACGATGCATCCACGTTTCGAGCAAATACTTTCCTCTGATGCGTTGGCATTTGTTACCGAGCTCCACGAACTTTTTGCAGGTACTCGTAGCGATCTACTTGCCTACAGAATGGTTAACCGGACTCACTTTACAAATGGACGCAGGCCAACGTTTTTAAAATCAACCAGCCATATTCGAGAAGATGCAAGCTGGTTTGTTGCAGGACCAGGACCTGGTCTTGAAGATCGTAGAGTTGAAATTACAGGTCCAACAGATCCAAAGATGACTTGTAATGCAATGAACTCAGGAGCCAAGGTTTGGCTTGCAGATTTAGAGGATTCAACAAGTCCTACATGGGAAAACATTATCGGCGGACAGATCTCACTTTATGATGCAATTCGCAGACAACTAACTTTTGATTCTGGTGAAAAGGTTTACTCAATTACCTCTGAAAATCCACCCACTATTGTCATGCGCCCTCGCGGATGGCACATGGTGGAAAAACACTTGCTCTTTGTAGATCAAGAAGATCGCTCTCGTCCAGCTGTTGCTGGGTTAGTTGATTTTGGTCTCTACTTTTTTCACAATGCAAAAGAATTAATTGCTCGGGGAGCAGGTCCATATTTCTATTTAGCCAAGATCGAATCCCATGCAGAAGCTCAATTGTGGAATAACATCTTTACATATGCAGAAGAGCGGCTAGAGATTCCATTTGGAACAATTCGAGCAACAGTTCTGATTGAGACAATTCCTGCAGCATTTGAAATGGATGAAATTCTCTGGGAGCTACGTGATCACTGTGCTGGGCTAAATGCCGGGCGTTGGGATTACATCTTCTCAATCATTAAAAACTTTGCAGGATCTGGAAAGATGTTCTTAACCCCAGATCGCGCTCAGATAACTATGACGGTCCCATTTATGCGCGCCTACACAGAGCTTTTAGTGTCTACTTGTCATAAGAGAAAAGCTCATGCGATTGGTGGAATGAGTGCATTTATTCCTAACCGTCGAGACAAAGAGGTTACAGATCGCGCACTAGAGGCTGTGAAGAAAGACAAGGCCCGTGAGGCAGCAGATGGTTTTGATGGAACGTGGGTAGCGCACCCAGATTTAATTCCAATTGCACAGGCAGAGTTTGATGCAGTTTTAGGAAAGAAACCTAATCAAGTCGATCGCCTTCGAGATGATGTTCATGTGACGCCAGATCAACTCCTTGATATTCAATCAATTGGTGGAGATGTAACAGAGGCTGGGTTGCGCACAAATGTTGCAGTTGGGCTCCGCTACATCGAAGCTTGGCTACGTGGAACAGGGGCAGTTGCAATTGATAATTTGATGGAAGATGTTGCAACTGCAGAGATTAGTCGATCTCAGATTTGGCAGTGGGTCCGCTATGAAGTCATAACTCGCGAGGGAACTCACATCACCCGTACCTTGGTTGAACAGATAATTTTTGACATCCTAGATGGAATAGAGCGCAACAAAGATGATCGTTTCGAAGATGCTGTCACTATCTTTCGCCAAATTTGCTTAGATGAAGATCACTTTCCGACCTTCCTAACTCTTTCGGCTTACTCACAGTTCTTGGTGGATCCAGCTTAGAAAACCTCTTGAAAGAGGGAGATTTCTCTTAACTCATTGATTAAAACTCACTGCGCTTGCTTTGTTGGGTGATCACCGATTACTTGGCGAGCCATCGCTTTCGCTCGGTACTAGAGAACTTTTCAATGGCATAGCGAAGCATCGTCCTTGGCATCATAGAAACATTTTTCTCTAAGAATCTCCTTAGTTCGATTGGATTACGTTTTCCCATTTCACGGAGCATCCAACCTGTGGCCTTGTGAATTAAATCCTGTTCATCGCGCAGTAGCTCCTGAGCAACAAGTAGAGTTGGCTGTGGAATTCCTTCCCGGATAAAGGCAAAAGTAAAGACAATCGCTACCCGTCTTTGCCACAGGGATTTACTCCTTGCAAGTTTAAGAAGTAATTGGTTGCTTGAGCCTAATCCAATCAAGTATTGACCAATAATTGGCGCACTAACATCAACTAGATCCCAATTGTTTACTCGCTCTGCCTTGACCTGCTTTAAGTAGAAATCAAATATCTTTTTGTGGACAATCGATTCTGAAGATGACTTGAATTGAAGGGTCAGGATCACTAAACCGGAAAAGCGCACCTCATGAAACTTAGAGGCCATTAATTTATCTATCTGGGGCAGAGTTAAATCTTTGTATTCATTGGCGATCTTTCTTATCTGCGGAACGGTAATTCCTAGGAAAACATCGCCATATCCATATTCACCCTTTGATGTCTTAAAAAATCTTTGCAAGTGTCTGGCTTGAGTTGGGCTTGCCAAGCTTTGGATTGCTTTTGTAACTCTAGCTGCAGACATAAGAAAACTTTATAACACGATTAAAGCTTCCCTAGCCTTGTGACCCTTGTATTCTCAGCGAGCTTTAGGCAGACACGCGAGGAATTGATCTTCCAAAGATTTCAAACTCCCATAGGCTCTTGGAATGAGCCAGTTAGATTTCCTTATCGTAGGTGCTCAAAAATCTGGCTCTACGAGTTTGCGAGCTTTTCTTGAGGAACAAAAAAAAGATATATTTATTTTAAATCGCGAACTACATTTTTGGAATAGAAATGGTCAGTATCAAGATGGAGCAGGACTTAACGCCTATCTAGAAAATTTTGCAGAGGCTAAGCCGAATCAAGTTAAAGGTGAAAAATCACCCAGTTATCTAGTCAGCAAAGAGGCCCCAGAGCGCATCCACAAACACTTTCCAAAAGTAAAAATTATTGCAATCTTAAGAAATCCAATTGATCGAGCATATTCAGCCTATTGGCATGGACGGCGCGTGGGCGCAATTGAGACCTCCACAACATTTGGGGAAGCTGTTCGAAACTATAAAGTTAATCAAGGTAAACCTTATGGGGATATGGTTACCCCTGGATACTATTCGGAGCAGATCGCACGCTACCTTAGTTTTTTTCCGCTTAAACAACTTCATGTCATAAGTTTTGAATCGACTTTGACACAAAGCGGCGATGAACTTCATGGAGTACTCAAATTTCTTCTTCCTAATTCTGCTATTGCTTACGAAGAAAGCCAATTAGCATTTCCAAAGCGCAATGTCGCACGAGCAAGTAGATTTCCAAAGTTAAATGAGGCAATCTTTAAGAGCAAATTTCTTAGCCACTCCACGAAGTCTAGAATCTCAAAGAAATCACTAGTAGAGCTGAAAGTTCCAGAAATGTTAGAAGATGATAGAAAATTCCTCCAGGAAATCTATGCCGGAGAAAACCAGGCGCTGCAGTCGATCCTCGGTAAAAATTTTGGTTGGAAGATTTAGCAAAAAAACTAAATTATCGGAACCCGGTACTGCCGCTTGCCTGATTCCAATACATAACTGTCATAAAGCTTTCGTGCAGTTTCATTAGTTTCATCGGTATTCCAATAGACCCGTGAGCAACCACGTGTTTTAGCCTCAATGATTACAGCATCAATTAAGGCTCGCCCTGTTCCCTGGCCACGAATTGTTTCATCAACGAATAGGTCCTCCAACAGGCACTGCCCATTTTCTGACCACGTTGAGTTTTGAAAGTTAAACGTGGTCATACCGACAATGTTTGTATCTGTTTCGGCAACAAGGCCATAAAGATTAAAACCAGGGTCAAGCAAACGATTCCACGTAATCTCAGTCTTTTCGGCAGAAAAATCGGTCTTATAAAAGGTGAGATAACCCTTCCAAAGTTGCAGCCAACGTTGCTTATCACTTTGCTGCACAGGGCGAATGGTCAGCGTCATAGATGAAGGCTACCAAATACAAGTCTTTGGACTCCTATCGCTGATGCGCATCTCTCCTGCTTACTCTGAGTGAGAATTGCATCGAATTATGAGCAGTAGAATCAGAACATGCAGACAAAAGCTGAGTTTTGGTTTGATCCAGTGTGCCCATGGGCCTTTATTACTTCCAGATGGATCTTGGAAGTTGCAAAAGTGCGTGATATCGAAATTACTTGGAACATTTTCAGCTTGCCACATTTAAACAAAGATCGAGAAATGCCAGAAAAATACAAAGCGATTTTTGCTAACTCATGGGCCTGCGCTCGAATAATCAAGTCGGTAGAAAAGGATTTTGGGAAAGAAAAAACACTGCCACTCTATTCAGCAATTAGTACCCGCATTCATGTTTTGAAAGAAGCTGTTTCGAAGGATCTACTGAGTGATTCCTTGAAGAAAGTTGGTTTGGATACAAAGTACCTTGTGGAGATGGAAAATTCTGACTGGGATAAGCAGATCATCGAAAGCCATGAGCGGGGAATAAAGCTTGTTGGTGATGATGTTGGAACACCGATTATTGCAATCAATGGAATTGGATTCTTTGGTCCAGTAATTTCTCCAGCACCAAAAGGTGAAGAAGCAGGAAAACTGTGGGACGGAGTAGTTCTTGCTGCTTCTTATCCTGGTTTTTTTGAGATTAAGCGTTCAAGGACAGTTGGTCCAATTTTTGACTGACCTAATGGTTGTTAAAAACAGTTCTACCGCGCATCTTGTTCTCACCACGGGTAACCTTGCGCAGGTTAAAAAAACATGAGGAGTATTTAGATTGCCTAAAGCAGATATCAGAACTGGTTTGTTGGCCTATGGCGCAATCGGTGATGAACACAATAAAGCCTTGCTTTCAACACCAGGGATGGTTCTTTCTGCCGTTTGTGACACTAATCCGCAGCGATTAGAAGCTGCGTTAAAACTTGCACCAGATGCAAAAACCTTTGGCGATGCACAAACGATGCTTGATTCTGGAGATATAGATCTAGTTGTTGTATCAACACCACCTAACACACATTTTCATTGGGCGAAAGAAGCCTTAAAACGTGGAATACATGTTGTTCTAGAAAAACCAATGGCACTGACAACTAACGAGTGTGATGAATTAATGGCTATTGCAAAAGCTTCTAATCTTTTGCTGGTTGTTTATCAAAATCGTCGCTTTGATGCAGATTTTGTAACAATCAAATCTCTCATCGAATCTGGTGAAATCGGTGATGTTTTCTCATATGAAGCTTTTGTTGGCGGATACTCCAAACCTTGTTCATATTGGCACTCTGATGTAGCAATCTCAGGTGGTGCGATCTTTGACTGGGGTAGCCACTTCATTGATCAAATATTGGCAGTGATTTCTTCACCGCTTCAGTATGTAAATGGACTGAATCAAAAGAGAGTATGGGACCACGTAACAAATGCAGATCATGCGCAAGTAACACTGACTTTTACTGACGGAGTTCAGGCGATCTTTACCAACTCAGACCTTGCTGCAGCTCGCAAACCTAAGTTCTTCATTCTCGGAACAAAGGGTTCGATTGTGGGGGATTGGGACACAAGCGCAGGGGGATCGGTTGCTGATCATCCAGCCAAGATATCTATTCACCGAATAGATGGCGCAGTTGAAGCTATTGCTCTTAAAAGTGTAGAGCCATACGCATTCCATGAATCATTAGTTGCCCGGATTAATGAAGGCACCCCAATGTCTGTAACAGCCGAACAGTCTCGCGATGTAGTTGCGATTATGCAGGCCGCAGAGGAATCTGCCTTAGTAAATGGCTTGCCCGTAGTACCGAAACTACTTCGATCATGAGTATTCGTTGGGGCTTTCTCGGTGCTGGGTCAATTGCAACTAAAGCTTTAAGGCCTGCTGTATTTGCTGCAAAGAATGCAACCTTGTATGCAGTTGCAAGTAGAGATGTGGCTCGTTCGCAATCTCTAGAGCCAACAAAGGTGCACACAAGCTACGAAGATCTTCTCAGCGACTCAGATGTTGATGCTATCTATATTTCTTTGGCAAATGATCAACACTGTCAATGGAGCATCAAGGCTTTAAATGCCGGCAAACATGTGCTCTGTGAAAAACCAATCGCTATGAATGCAAATGAAGCAAGATCAATGGCAGATGCAGCGAAAGCAAATGATCGTTTACTGGTTGAAGCCGTTTGGACACGTTGGCATCCACGGTTTATTCGTATGGTTGAACTTGTACGAAGCGGTGCAATAGGTGAGATTAATTCAATTGATTCGACTTTTACATTTCCAGGTTCACTGGAGGGAAATTATCGCTTAATCCCAAAGATGGGTGGCGGTAGTTTGTTTGATGTTGGGCCATATCCATTGCATGCATTTTCTGCACTTACTAACGGTGATCTCACAATGGTTATTAACTCTGTAGAGAGAAATACTGCACCAACCGGCGTTGATATGACGACCCGAATTGATGCAACAATTAACAATTCAATCGTAGCTAAAGCCCTTACATCCTTTGAGCGCGAAGAGGAACAAAAATTAGTTGTGACTGGTTCTTTGGCAACAATTGAAAATGTCGGCAATGACGCCTTTACCTCACTTAGAAGTCCAAGCATTCTCAAAGTTGGAGAGACGATAGAAGAGTTTGCACCTGTTGATCCATATCAGCTGATGGTTGAAAACTTTGGATCACGGATTCTTGGTGAGTCAAGTTGGATCTTGCCGATGAATGAAACAATCCGTGTAATGGAGATTATGGATGAGATCGCTGCTACAGGGAGCCAGACTCTTTCGAATTAAAACTCATACAACTACTTGTCTAAGTTGCGCTGTGCGATCGCTGCATCCCACTGCTCACGCAGAGGGTGCTCTGATGGACCAGACTCGGTAATAATCCGCATTAATCTAGCCATGAATTCATCTCGCTTTGCATCCATTATCTGCTTTTCAGCCTCAGTTGGAATAAAACCATCGAGTTGATCTGCACTTAGTTCACCGCTTCGAGTTAACAACATCTCCATAGCCCTAAGCCGAGTAGTTGTGACATGAAGATCCATCCCAAGTTCTAGAACAAGATCAAATAACTTTGAAACTTGTTGGTTGCCAAAGAAATCAAACTCTGCACTCATCAGGCCACCTTCGTTGCTTGCAATACACACCATGGGAAATGCCAATCAGAACGCGTTGGCCAACCCTGTGGTCGAAGTCCCTCTGCGCGTTCATCAAATGCAACCCACTTGGCATCTTTGAGTCCTAGCTTTTCGCACACCTCAATTAAGTCGGTTGCAAATAGGGCTCGGAAGTATGGTTCATTATTTCTTTCTGCATGTTCGTAAACTGTTGCATCGCGAACAGGATCACCTGTTGGCTGAAACTCTAAGAATCGAATTACTCCACCAGGCTTTAGCAATCTTGTTGCCTCTTTAACAGTTTCGACAATGGCCTCTGATGGCATCTCGTGCAAAATCATTGTGCCAGTTACTAAATCAACTGAACCATCGGGCAATCCAACTTTTCGACCATCTTGTTGTTTAAATTGAATATTGACGCCATCGGCTGCAGCCTCTGCATGTGCCAATTTAAGTCCAGGGGCGGCTAGATCAACACCGATTACTTCTGCATCGGGATAGCGAGAAACTAAGGGACGGGTGCTCTTGCCAAAACCACATGCGATATCGACTACTCGTGGTTTAGCAGGCAGATCAGGAAGGGCGGTCTGTGCAAATAACTTATGGAACTTGTAGCCATCGTTATCTCGCAACATAACGATGCGTGCGCCAAACTGATACACATATCCAGAGAGATCATTTGAGTAAAAACTTCCTGGCTGCATATGAATATCTGTCTCTGTGTAGTACTCAGGAAGCTCCAGCGTTGGATCTAGCTCTAACTGTGCAGCAGCTTTTTGTGGGGCAGAGTTGAGTTGTTTAAGCAGTTCGTCACTGCATCTAAAGACAACGTCACTTCCCAATCTCCACATCATTTTTTGGCCGATGCGCTCTAAGTGACTAAACCAAGGATAAAGACCCATTGTTTTTAGAGTGATCTCACCCTCTTGAGGAGTTTTAATCTTTTTACCTGAGTTGTTGAACTCTTCTACAAAAGCTGGATAGACAGTATCGGCCCATCTTTTGCGCAGAGAGAGAATAAAATCTGCACTAGCGCGCTCATCTAGAGTCAACATTTCTTCTATGTCACGCATTTGAACCTCCTATTTCGGCCATTACTTTTCCAGTAAAAATTCTTATTTAGAAGTTGGTCGTGATTGGTATTGACCCATAGGCGCACCAATCACGTTGCCATCAGCAAAAATCTTCTTACCGCGTAGCCAGGTATCGGTAACTTTTGCATTGATAGTGAAACCTTCAAATGGGGTGTACTCCTGCTCAGACAGAGATTCATCTGCCTTCACAACATATGAAGCATTTGGATCAACCAATGCAATATCTGCGTCAAAACCAACAGCAATTGCGCCCTTATTGTTTAGACCAAAGCGCTGGGCTGAGTTCCATGCAGTTAGCTGTGCAATCTTTTGATAGCTCAGTTTTCTAACCTTAGTTTCGCTGACAAGACCTGCCAACAAATACTCCGCGCCGCCGAAGCCAGATTTGGCAACGAAGACATCTTCCTTTGGAGTGCCAAACTTTGTCTCTTCTCGACAGCAAGCATGATCACTTGCAACCCAGTCAATGTTGCCGGCAAGTAGGTGTTCCCATAACGCCTCAACATCTTCTCTTGGACGAAGTGGAGGATTTACCTTGCCACCAATTCCCTTTGAGTTCTTTATGTCAGCAAGTAAGTGGCCGATGGTGACTTCGCGACGGAAGTTAACGTGAGGGAAGGCCAGAGTCATCTTCATTGCAGCATCAATAGCTTTAAATGATGTTAGATGTAGCAAGTTGATATTTGGCAACTCAGTTTCGTGTGCCAAGTATGAAGCGATGGTGATTGCAAGACCCTCAGAGTGTGGCGGACGAGAAAGGTGGTAGGCCTCAAGATCTTTTGGTCGGCCTGACTCTTCAACCATCTTTGTGTATGCAGTCATGATCTCTGCTGTTTCACAGTGCAGTGAAAGTGAGATGCTATCTGCAACCTTTGGCATCTCTTTTCTGGCCTTTTGAATTGCGCGCATGACAAATTCAAAGTGTGCAACGTCGTATCGCTCACCTTCAGGGATCATTAAAAATTCATTTTGTGAGGTTGAACGACCATGTAGGCCATAGCTGCCGTAGAACATGAAAATCTTGAAAGAGTTGACACCAAATTTACTGATTAACTCCGGAATCTCACCAATATGCTCTGATGTAAGTGGCGCAAGGTGGAATGCGTAATCCACATATGCCTTACCGGATGCCTTTTCCAAAACCTCTGGATAAAAATCTTTATACGCCCCACCCTTATTTAAATAGTATTGACCGGTACGCATGTATGAAATGGCTGTTGTAACTCCACCTTGAGCACAGGCTTTACTCTCTGATGCTGTGTCGATATCTAATGGGTTGTAGATACCCCAGTGTTGGTGGGCGTCGACTACTCCAGGGAATGCAAGCTTTCCTCCCGCATCTACAGTTTCACTTGCCTGAGATGAATCTATATTGACTTCTAACTTCGCGATCTTTCCATCTTTAATTGCAATATCAACGGCCAAGGGCTTCTCTTGGTCATGTAAAACGACTAAAGAATTCTTAATAATAAGATCGAATGAAGCCATTGCCGGATCTCCCTTGATTTTTCGTGAGGTGGATAGATCCGAAAGTTTAAGACATGGCTACATTGGTTACAAGAGGCAACTGGCTGAGAATGAATCACGGAAGCGGTTCAGGTTTATAACTTTTTGGAGTCTTTTTAAACCCGCTCAAGTAGTGAAGCCAAATCAGCCAAAGAGGTTTTGTTTGTGGCGAAGTCAAAAATTGTGTGTGCAACCTCACGCGCTTTATCTTGGTTGAGACTGGCTCTGACATTGGATTCAAACTTCAATGCCAGCTCATCATCTGTCAGGGGATTTTGAGGCCCTCCACGGTTTACTAGAACTTTTTCCGTCATGCTTGTTCCATCCTGTAGATGCGCAGTCAACACAGTTGGAAATTGAAATGGAAATATTGCATCACATTCCTCGCTGGCATTTACATTCACTTTTTCTGCAAGTGCAAGAATCTCTAGATCATGTGCAGATTCATCTTCAAAGTCTTCATGAAATAATCCCAAACCATTGTCGCGATAGAACGCTGCAGCAACTGTAAAAGGCCCACTAAATGCAGCGTGATACCCAGACTCTGGTTTAATTTTTGACTCTCTTGGTTCGGCGATTGTTCGCAGAACTGGAGAAGGAACACCAAGATCGATACTTACTATTTGATCTGGTGTGACACCCTTTGCCTTTAAAGCTCTGGCAGCATCAATTCCAGTGTGTGTGAAGTGATTACATGGATATGGCTTAAAGAAAAGATCTGGAAGTACCCAAGAAGTTCCTAATCCATCTGTGATCTCATCAAGATTTACTTGGTCACCGCAATAAGCTTGCATAAATCCAAAGCGACCTTCAATGACAGTTGGCGGCCCAGTTAATCCACCCTTTGCAAGCTCTGCAGCCACAACGCCGCCGTGCGCCGCCCAACCACAGTGCATTCGCTTAACCGTTCCACCTGTACGGTTTGCTTCTAGTAAGCCAGCTCCCATACTCGCAGAAATTCCAATAGCAGAAGTAATCTCATCAGCGCTTAATTTCATCAGCATGCCTGCTGCAACTGCCGAACCTAAGGTTCCACAAATAGAAGTTGCATGAAAACCACGTTCAAAAAATACGGAGTTACCAAGTTTTCTATCAAAACCTGCCATTCCTAATCTGCAAGTAACTTCAATCCCAAAAGTGATGGCATCTAAAACATCTGTTGGTTTTGAACCAAGTTTTGAGCCAACAGCAAGTGCAGCGGGAACAACTGATGCACTGGGATGTAAAACTGATGGCAGATGAGTGTCATCAAAATCCATGGCATGAGCAAGAGTGCCATTTAACAAAGCTGCTGCAGAGGCAGGCAACTTACCTGCACCAATTGCAAAGGAATCTGCTGGTCCCGCCCATGACTTAACAATGTTGTTAACTACCTGTGTGGCAGGTTGATTAGTTGCTGCAATCGAGTTTCCAATGACGTCCAGAATACGACGTGAAGCTTCACGACGAAGTTCTATAGAAAGCCCATCCTGGGTAATTTGAAAAGCAACTCTTCCTAACTGTTGAGCAATTGTTTCCATTAAATAACTGCCAATGGGCGAACTGGAGATCCTGTTCCGCCAACAATCTTTAGAGGTGCAAGAATAAACATGAATTCGCTGATGTTTTTCTCATTAGCAACCTCTAAGTTCATGTGCTCAATAATGTTAATTCCGGCATCAACAAGAAGTATGCGGTGAACAGGAAGTACAGCATGGCCTTTACCGGGCGCAATGTGCTCATACGCAGTGGTGTCACAGCCGGTTACAACGATTTTCTTATCAGCTAACCATTGCCCAGCGGATGCATCAACTCCTGGAACGCCAGAATCGTGACCAATGTAAGTTTTTGCATCTCCACTAAAGTGTTTTCCCCAACCAGTACGAATCAGAACCGCATCTCCTGGATTTGGTGTCCTTCCAATGCGCGCACACTCTGCTTCAAGATCATCAGCTGTAATTGCATAGCCACCTGGAAGAATCTCGACTCCCTTAAGGGCTGCAATGTTGAGCATCAGACCACGAGTTACAACTGGGTGCATTTGATCGATTCCGTGCGAGATGAACTTTCCACCTTGAAAACAATCTGAAATTGGAATATTTCCGTGCATGAGACCATCTTGAGAAACGTGAGCTAAGGCATCTACGTGAGTACCAACGTGACCACCTGTCACAATCATTTCATTTGCCGCTGACCCACCGTCTGCTCTAACAGAATCACCATGTCTGCGAATGTAAACAAGTCGAAACTCTGGGTGGTTAGGGGAGACGGGCATTCCTGCATAAAGTGGTTGTGATAAATCAATGACCTCTACAGCCTCAGTTAATGCCTGAATAAGTGGACTTGTCATGTGCGCTCCTATTTGTTGAGAGAGTTGTAGAGGTTTAATTGAAATTTAGCGTAATGAATATTTGCAGGGTCAATCATTTCGCCATTTGGCAAAGCCATCACGCTATTTCCGGATGCCTGCATTTTGTCATAGAGGTCTAGGAATTCTTTTGCCTTATCTGCTTCATCTTTTGTTGGCGTATAAATCATGTTTACAATCTCAATGTGGCTTGGGTGGATGACTGAACGCCCAAAAAATCCTGTTGCCTTAGCCTGGATAGTTGATTCCTCCAGACCCTTTAAATCCTTGGTGTTGGCATAAACAGATTGTGATGGTTGTTTTAATCCTGCAGCCCTTGATGCAACTAAAATTGAAAGCCGAGAAAAAGCTAATGCATCATCGATAGTAGCTCGCAAATCCGATCGCAAATCAGCCTCACCCAGTGAAATGCCAGCAACTTTTGGATCACAGGATGATAATTCAAATGCCCTGACTACTCCCAGAGCGGATTCGATCAAAAGATGAATTTGAGCATTGGACTTTTTTGAATCCAAAATCTTTGATGCTTTTTTCACAGTTTCTACAGAAGAAACCTTTGGAATTCTGATTCCAAATAAGTTGGGACTACTTATGCTTTCTAAGTCGGCCACACCCCAGGGCCCATTTAAATCATTGATGCGAACCAAAAAGGGTTTTGGGGAAGGTTGTGATAAGAAATCAACTACAAATTTGCGAGCTTCATCTTTTTTGTCATGATGGACAGCATCTTCAAGATCAATAACTATGCAATCTGCCTGAGAGTTAAATGCCTTTTCTACTAATTCGGGCTTGCTTGCAGGTGCGTAGAGAAAGCTTCTAAAGAACTGCGTTTCGGCCATACTAAATAATACCCTTGGCTTTTAAGTCTGCGATCTGTTCATCACTTAGACCGCTCTTTTTGAGAATCTCTACCGTGTGTTTTCCAAGTTTTGGCCCTGAAGTTTTGATCTCTCCAGGGGTATCTGACAATCGGAAAAGCACATTCTGAATCTTTATTGGACCCAGCTCTTCATCCTCAATTGTCTTTATCGTCTCTAAAGCTGCAAACTGCTCATCTTTAAAGATGTCGGTGATGTCATAAATCGGTGCAACAGCTGCCTCTGCTAATTCAAATTCTCGTATCACCTCATCACGTGTGCGCTGCTTTATCCAGCCACCAACTGCATCATCTAACTCATCTGCATGTTTTGCACGTTCTGCGCCACTTGCAAACCAAGGTTCATTTACTAACTCTCCACGTCCAACAAGATGCATGACGCGCTCAGCAATTGCCTGCGCACTTGTTGATATAGCTACCCATTTACCGTCAGAAGTTACATATGTATTACGAGGAGCATTGTTACTAGATCTATTTCCTCGACGCTGTTGAATCTCACCTAGTTGATCGTATGCAATTACTTGTGGTCCAAGAACTGTGAGAATCGGTTCAATGATTGCTAAATCGATGACCTGACCCTTGCCCGTGATATCTCGCGCGTGCAGAGCAGTCATGATTGCAAAGGCGGCAGTAAGTGCAGAGATTCCATCTGCTAATCCAAAAGGTGGCAAAGTTGGGGGACCATCGGATGTACCTGTAATTGAAGCAAATCCACTCATCGCTTCAGCTAATGTTCCAAAACCAGGTCGCTTTGAATACGGTCCAATCTGACCAAAACCTGTTACTCGTGCAAGTACTAACCGTGGATTTATCTTTACTAGTTCCTCGTATCCAAGTCCCCACTTTTCCAAAGTACCTGGTCGAAAGTTTTCAATGACAACATCTGCATCTTTTATGAGAGTCTTAAAAATTTCTTGACCTTCTGGTGAACCAAGATAAAGAGTTAAAGATTTCTTGTTTCGAGCAAGCATCTTCCACCACAGTCCAACACCATTTTTGCTTGAACCGTGAGTACGCACAGGATCACCATTTTTTGGGTGCTCAATTTTAATTACCTCTGCACCAAAATCGGCCAGCATTGTTGCAGCCATTGGTCCTGCAAAAAGTGTGGCAATATCAATAACTTTAATGTCTTGAAGTGCTTGAACCATGAATTAAATACTCCCTATTTGATTGAGATTAAGCAACTTCTAATACTCCGGACTCACATAAGTCATTCCAAACCATTTGTTCTGTGATTAATCCATTTTCGATGACAAATACATCGACATATCTAATTCCTTCAAAAGGAATTCCAGCTAAATTCTCACCATACAAAGTACCAATGGATGTAACTGTGGTTTGATCCCCGTTAACACCTACAAAGTAGCGGTCTCTGTGTTTTTTGATCCATAAGTATCTGCCCTTGGCATTTGCAACCATTTCAGATTGTGAACTAAAAAGCTTTCCACCAGGGAATTCAATTTTGCTCTTTGGCGCCATCATGGCTTGCATCTGCTCAATATTTCGATCTTCACCAAATTGAAGAAACTTATCGACTAATGCTGCTGCATCCATGTCATCCCCTTTTTCGCCTTTGTGCTGCCTTAGTTACTGCTCATTTGTTTTTCGTTAATCACGTACAAAACGAGATCTATCAATCACCACCAAGAGTACTCACTGCTAAATCTAAATCTAAAAACGCCCCTATGGCATGGCCCTCAAATGTGGCCTCGGCAACAGTTCTAGGTGAAAGTGCATCCCCAATCACGTGAATGCGTCCAGATTGAGCCAATGGGGCTTGTTGGTAGAGAACATCGTTTGCAAGGCGCGGTCCACAGTCGATGACCATTGATGTTTGCGATACTTCAGTTTTCTCTCCATTTAAAGTATTTGTAATCACGCAATTCTTACCTTCAACCGTAACTTCACTGGCTAGATACATTAGAACTCCTAGCGATTTAAGTCTTGGAATCAATGCCAACTTTGAATACGTAGTGATCTGGCTAAACAAAGATGCAGTCGGTGAGACAACGTGAATTCTGTAACCATTAAATGCTAATTGCTCTGCAATTGAAGCGGCAATCCAGGTCCCTTGATCATCAACAATAACAATCTCTTCTTTTATTTCAGATTTCTTGTTGGCTAATTCTTTGATTGCTACATCTGCTGCGATAACTGGAACGCCACTACCAAAGTTTCTAGCTTCAAAGTTTGCACCTGTTGCAACAATTATTTCGTCAAAATCATTGAGAATTTCCGATGAATCAGAGATTTTAGTATTGAGCTTTAGAGTAATTCCTGACTGTGAGACTTTCTCGGATAACTCTGATACTAAAAGTTCAAATCGATCTCTTTTTGCCAGAGTACTTGCCAATAATGCTTGCCCACCTAATTGGGCGCTTGCTTCAACCAAGGTAACGGAGTGGCCAGCTACATGGCTAGAAAACGCCGCACTCATTCCTGCCGGACCGCCACCAACAACTAGTACTGATTTTTTTGCCTGCTTGGCCTTTCGAATTTCTATCCATTTCTTTTCGGCTCCAACTTCTGGGTTTACAACACATGAAATTGGTAAATTCTTTTCTACGCGACCAATACATTCTTGATTACAGGCAATACAGGATCTGACTTCGCTATTTCTATCATTTGCAAACTTATTTACAATCTCTGGATCTGCAATTTGTGGTCGTGCCAGACCAACCATGTCAGCCTCACCAGAATCGATGAGTTCACTTGCCTGAGAAACTGTGTCTAATCGACAGACTGCTAAAAGTGGAATCTTAGGAAAGGCATCTTTAAATAGTTTTGCATGGCTTCGATATGGTGCATGAGGAAAACTCATGTCGGCTATCTGCGTGGCAATTGTAAATGAGCCGTGATATGCCGAATGACTTACATGTATAAAGTTCAGGTCAAACAACCCACTTAGTTTTTCAATTATTTCAAGCATGTGTTGTGGGTCTAACCCACCTGGCATAAATTCATCTGCGCTAAAGCGCACCCCAACTGCCATGCCAGGGACTCTGGCAAAGATTTCGCTAAGAACTTCGACTGCAAAGCGCATTCTGTTTTCTAAAGATCCGCCGTATTTATCGTGTCTTGAATTACTTGCAGGAGAGAGAAATTGTTGGATTAAGTGTCCGTGACCCAAGTGAACTTCTAGTCCATCAAAGCCTGCAGATTTCATACGAACAGCAGAGTCACCAAATGCCTTAACCATGGTGGCAATATCTGACTGGCTCATTACGTGCGGTGTTTGCCCACCCTTTGTCCAGGAAATTGCTGATGCTGACCAAGCAGCTGTATGTGTTGCATCTCCATTGGCTTGGCGGCCTGCATGCATGATCTGGGCAAAGATGGCAGCGCCATTACTATGAACTGCTTCGGTTAGTTTTCGAAAACTTGGAATGCATGAGTCATCCGAAGAACCAAGTGTTGAACTTCGACCGGCACTTGTTGGATGCACACGAATTGCTTCGGTGATGATTAATCCTGTGCCACCTGCTGCTCTCGCAGAAAGATATGCAGCATTTCTATCCGTGGGTAAATTGTTAATGCCAAAATTTGTTGTGTGTCCCGGAAGAAATACACGGTTTTTGATTCTTACCCCGCCAATTTCAATGGGGGTCAGTACCTTAGACATCAGTTTTGGCTCCTAATTTTCTATAAGTTTAACTTCTATCGTGAAAGTCAGCAATAGCAAAAGAATCTGTGACTAGATAGTTCATGACTTATCAACCCACCACAGCAGAACGTGTGCTTGAATTAATGCATGGAGATTGAACTTGGGCCATTAAGTGAGAGTCAGAGATATGCGCTACTGACTCAGACGATAATTCCGCGTCCAATTGCATGGGTTTTGACCGATAACTCTTTGCCAGGTGATGCGCGATGGAATTTGGCTCCATTCTCATTTTTTAATGGAATCGCTTCAGATCCACCAATGGTCATGTTTTCTGTTGGTAGCTGGGATGTGTCTGGTAAAGCAAAAGATACTTTGGTTAATATCCGGAAAAACTCATCTTTTACGATTGGTATTGCAAACCAACATCAAGTCAAGCACGTTCAACAGAGTGCAATTTCCCTAGACCACGGCGTTAGTGAAATTACACAATTTGGTATCTCTGTAACTTCCTGGCAATGGCCTACACCGTTAATTGACGGATGCAGAATTAACTTTGCCTGCACGCTTTCAAAAGAGGTAAAAATCGAGGAAAGTAGTCAGATTTTAATCTTTGCGAAGATATCTAAAATTTGGGTCGCAGATGAAGCGGTAAGCAAAGATGAGAAAGATCGAATCGTGATTGACCCTGAAAAAGTTGACCCTCTACTTAGACTTGGTGGGGGTAAGTACGGAACTCTTGGCAGCGTTATGCCGATGCCACAAGTGTAAGCACAATATTTTCTGTGCCTAGCCCTGAATCATTCGAGCGATTTGAAGATACAAAGGGATACCAATAATTAAATTAAATGGGAATGTAACCCCAATGCTAGAGACCAACGCCAGCGATGCCTTTGCCTCGGGTAGTGCAACTGCAACAGCTGCAGGTGCGGCGATATAAGACGCACTTGCACACAGGACCCCCAGCATCACTGTTCCACCTAAAGAAAGACCTACGAAGTTGGCAACGAACATTCCCAATACCGCCATAAGGATCGGGAAAAGGATTGCAAAGACACTCATTTGAAAACCAACGTGTTTGATCTCATTCCAATTTGTACCTGCTAAATATCCAAGGTGTAATAAGAAAAGAGCGAGAAATCCACTTTGAAGATTGATGAAGAATGGAGTTACTGTTTCATATCCAGAATCAGTTGTGACCGCACCGATCATCAGTCCACCAACTAGAAGTACCACTGTTTTTCCTGCAAGAACTTCTCGCATTGTCACATTCCATGCGACTTTGGTATCTCGGTGTCTTGTTCCAAGATAGATACCCATAATGATCCCTGGAATCTCCATAATGGTAAGAAGCGCGGTGGCATAGCCCTCGACTTTTATTCCAGAGCCCTCTAAGAAAAAAAGGGCCGCAGTAAAGGTAACTAGTGAGGTAGATCCATAATGAGCGGCAATAGCGCCACGGTCAGATTGATTTAACTTTCTAACAAAAACCAAAACATAAAAGGCTAGGAATGGAATTGTTGAACCGAGAACTATGGTCGCAATCGAGGGAGCAATAAATTCTGAAAAAGTTACATCTTTAAGAGCGTGCCCACCTTTTAGGCCAATTCCAAATAAAAGGAAGACCGAAATGAATTGGTAGACAGACTCAGGCATCCGTACGTCACTGTTTATTCGAGAGGAAAAGAAACCAAGGGCAAACAACAAAACAGCTACTGAGGTCAGATTGTTAACTGCCAACTCTAATGAGCTTTGCATGGTGCCCCCTTCTCGTGCCTTAAAGATACCTGAAATACAATTCATGTGTCAAAATACGTGTATTATCAGCCTATGGCAAAGGCGGCGCAGCAGTTTCGTGAGTGGACATTTCTGTCCAATCATGGACATGTCCTGATTCACTTAAGTCGTGATCCAGATGCGCGTATTCGAGATATCGCTAGCTCTGTGGGAATAACAGAGAGAAGTGCGCAAGCAATTTTGGCCGACCTTGAAGAGTCTGGCTATGTAAATATTTCAAAGATAGGACGGCGCAATAGCTATTCAATAAACCCGCGTCTAAAGTTTCGACATCCAGCAGAAGTTGGAAAGCCAATAAGCGCGCTATTGAAAATCTTTACCTAAGAAGAATTGCAGTAGCAACTATCTGCAAAAGGTAGTTTTCAAAGGCCGTTATGAAAGTGATGCAATCTTTTCTTTAACTGCTATCACTGAAGGGTTAGTTAGGGAAGAACCATCTGAAAACAGCAGCGTTGGAACAACACGATTACCGCCGTTGACTAACTCAACAAATGGAGCAAATTCGATCTCTTCTTCAACGTTTACTTCTCGGAATTCCACACCAGATTCATTTAACTGACTCTTAAGTCGCTTGCAGTAGCCACACCAGTTGGTACTGAACATCACGAAATCTGTTCCTTTAATTCCTAGTTGCTCTACAGGTGTTTGGGACATGGTTGGTTCCTTTCTAACATAGTGACTTGCCTTGCGCCTATTATCTATGACTTTTCCTCTATTTATCTTCCTGAATTAGGAATGTAGGATTGGCCTATGAACCCACAGGAACTTCTTGAAACATACTCTCAAAACGCACAGGCCTTCATAAAGGCAGCTAAGGCAACTCCAACAGAAAAACTCACTCAATCCCCATCAGATGGTGAGTGGTCACCTGCATTTGTTATTCACCACATGGCAGATTCAGAGATTCAGTTTGGAGCACGTTTTGCAAAAACTTTATCGGAGGATAATCCAAACATTGTGCTCTTTGATGAAGAGAAATTTCCTGATGGTTTGCACTACGACAAAAGAAGCGTCGTACTCTCAATCGCATCTTTTGAGGCAACTCACAACATGAATTTTGAGATTTTGAAAAATGCTTCAGCCGATGATTGGAATAGAACTTCTGTGCATCCTGAGAAAGGGCCGGTTCATTTAACTTCATGGGTTAAATCTTGTGGTGGACATATTGGCGCTCATCTTGAACAGCTGAAGAGCATCTCTTAATTGTTCTGCAACGCGCAGAATTCACCCAGTCAATCCAAATAATCAATACAATTAGCCGTAACGACTTCGTCAGGAGAAAGTTTTGTTTGAAGCAATTTTTCTAGGCATCATTCAAGGCCTGACGGAGTTTTTACCTATTTCATCCAGTGCACATATTCGTATCGCCGGTGAGTTCATGGATAAGGCTCAAGATCCTGGCGCTCGCTTTACTGCCATAACCCAAATTGGAACCGAGCTTGCAGTTCTTATTTTTTTCCGCAAAGACATCGCCGCAATAGTTCGTGCTTGGTTTAGATCCCTAAACAAATCGAACCAACTATTGCCGGAAGAAAAACAAGCATCTCGTATGGGTTGGCTGATTATCATCGGTTCAGTTCCAATTGTTGTATTGGGATATTTTGGTCGACACATTATTGAAAATGATTTGCGCTCCCTTTGGCTTATCGCAACTGTCTTGATTGTTTTTGGAATAATTCTGGGAATTGCAGACAAGTTCGGTAGCTCCCAAAGAACACTTGAAGCGCTCTCAAATAAGCATGGTTTGTATTACGGAGTTGCACAGGCCATGGCACTTATTCCGGGGGTCTCACGATCAGGTGCAACCATTGCAATGGGTCGAGCACTTGGATATTCACGTGAGGCTGCGCTGCGTTACTCATTTTTGTTAGCAATACCAGCTGTCTTTGGCAGTGGTTTTTATCAACTAAGCCAAGGGTTAACTGAGGATGTAAGCACAAGCGTTTTTTCACTCTCACACACCTTGGCAGCTACCGCAATTGCATTTGTCGTCGGATATCTTGTTATCGCCTGGCTTATTAGATTTGTTATGACTAAAAGCTTTATGCCTTTTATTGTCTATCGCATTGCACTTGGTTCGACCTTACTGATACTTCTATCAACGGGAGTGATTAATTCTTAATTCTCGTTTAACAAAACCACTTGCCGACAAGTTCCGTGAAAATGTTTCAGGTTCAAAAGATGGTCGGCCTGATTGGGTTGCCACAATAGAAACAGGTAACGACATTGGATTATTTGGGCCAGATAGCGCCGTGTGGCAGGTTCACGGAAGCATCGCAACATTAGTTGGGGGAGTGCGTGCATTATTACTACAGGCCGCACACCCAGCACCCTTATCTGGAGTGGCAGAACATTCACGATATGAAAGTGATCCCTTAGGCAGACTTGCAGGAACTACCAGATGGTTGACTGTGACAACATTTGCAGCAACAGAAGTAATTGAAAAAGAAGCCGCACGAGTCAATGCAATGCATGATCGCGTTAAGGGAGAGTTTGAAGATAAAAATAACCAAGTAAAAAACTATCAGGCCAAGGATCCTCGATTTTTACTATGGGTGCACTGCGCTTTTACTGACTCATTTTTAAAGGCACATCTGGCACTTGGTTATCCAATCGATAAGGGCGCCGATGCATATGTGGGCGAATGGAGTAGAAGCGCGATTCCTTTAGGGCTGGTAGCTGCACCACAAACCGTTGCTGAGTTAGAAGCCACCCTTAATGATTTTAGGGATAACGATCTTCGCCACGCGGATCGGACGGAAGAAGTAGTCAATTTTATTTTGAATCCCCCCTTTGATGGTGCTGGCAAATACTTTTATAAATTAATAGCAAATGCTGCGATAGCAACCTTGGATCCTAGAGAGCTCACACTTTTAGGTTTGAAGAAAAAATCTAGAATCTGGCTAAAGATATCTCGTATCGGATTAGATATTTTCTTTGCAATACTAGGTTCAGAGCCACCTGCAATGTCTGCGGCGAAAGCACGAATTAAACGTTTAAGTTAATTGCTTTCTAATTTGTAGCCAAGGCCACGTATTGTCTGAATCAATACTGGATTAGCTGGATCGGCCTCAACTTTTGAACGAAGGCGCTTGATGTGAACATCAAGAGTCTTTGTGTCCCCGTAGTAGTCACCGCCCCAAATGCGATCAATTAACTGTGTGCGCGTTAATACTCGACCCGAGTTTCGCATTAAAAATTCAAGTAGTTCAAACTCCTTAAGAGGCAGTGAAATCAGTGTTCCATTGACGGTTACTTGGTGTTTTCCAACATCAAGCCGGATTCCGGCAGCGGTAAGAATTCCATTTTCAGCTGCAATATCCTCATTGGTACCGCGTCGTAGAACAGCTTTAATTCTGGCAATTAACTCACGAGATGAATAAGGCTTTGTTACGTAGTCATCGGCGCCTAATTCTAAGCCCACAACTTTATCGATTTCAGAATCTTTTGCGGTAAGCATAATGATTGGAACTTGAGAAGATGTTCTTATCGTTTTACACACTTCTACCCCTGAGATTTCAGGGATCATAAGATCTAGCAAAACCAAATCTGCGCCGTTTTCATTGAACTGCTTTATTGCATCAGTTCCTGTTGCAGCCACAGCAACGTCATACCCTTCTTTGCCTAAGAGGAAAGACAAAGCTTCTGAAAAAGATGACTCATCTTCAACGATCAATATCTTCGTCATCAAATAATCTCCTCAGATTTAGAAAACAATGGAAGCTTCAATGAGAATGTACTACCTACATTTTCCACACTCCATACGCTCACTTCGCCACCGTGCTTGGTGGCAACGTGTTTAACAATTGATAATCCAAGTCCGGTCCCGCCACTTTGTCTGGATCTAGCAGGATCAACTCTATAAAAGCGCTCAAAAATTCTATCCTTTTCACTTTCTGGAATACCGATGCCTTGATCAATAATTGTGATCGTAACGATGCCATCTTCGACCACTGATGAAACAGTTACTTTTGTGCCCTCCGGAGAGTAATTGACTGCATTTTCGACTAGATTCTGAATCGCCATAATTAGTTGATCACGATCCCCAAGAACCACACCATTTGCAATTTTGTCACTAGAAATTTGAATCTTTCGACTATCTGCCCCAACTTGACTTTGATCGATAGCTTCGCTGACTAGATCTTGAACATTTAACTCTGATGGAACAGAGAGTGGATCTGAATCCTGTAAACGAGATAGATTAATGATTTCTTGCACTAAATCTGTTAGGCGCTTTGATTCAATCTGCATTCTGGTTGCAAACTTCTCAACAGCCGCAGGATCATCTTTTGCACCAAGTACCGCTTCGCTTAATAGTAAAAGCGCACCGATTGGCGTTTTCAATTCATGTGAAACATTTGCAACGAAATCTCGGCGCACATCTTGAATTCTTTGAGCTTGACTTTCATCAGAGAGCAAAACAAGTACAAGTTGCTCCGGAATAAGCGGGATGACGTTAACGGTTAGCTCATGTCGACCTTCACCGATTGGCCCACGAGGAACATCGATTGTTCCTGTTTGTTTGATATTTGTCCTTCTAACAACCCGAATAATTGCGAGTAGCTCTTGGCTTTGCACAAGCCCGTCTCGCAAAATTCCTATGTGGTCGATATTTTCAGAGGCAAAAACTATGACCTCACCTGGGGCAAGAACCAGTGCGTGTTGATCGAGTTGACCTAGGGCCTCAAGAAGTACCGGAGGCAGGGCATCAGGCTCTAAAACCGGTGATTCCTGGCGGAAAAGCCTCATATGGCGATCTTATAGCCCCTCAAGCAGGTGGCTTGAGTAGTTTGCCTTTTGTTCACCGTATGAACTGACTTTATTAACCACTTTCGCGTACCTTTAGCCCATGGCACTTATTAGATCAGTCTTCCAAGACGAACTAGATAGCGTCTCGCAGTCACTTGTTGAACTATGCGAGAAGGTTGCGGGCACTATCCAAAAAGCGACAGATTCTTTATTGACCTGCGACTTGAAGTTGGCCGAAGAGATCATTGCATCGGATATCGCAATCGATGATTTTCAGCATGATCTAGATGCTCGAATAATCGATATCGTCGCACGCCAGCAGCCAGTGGCCTCAGATTTACGTGCGCTGGCCACAGCCTTGCGCATGAGCGCTGATCTAGAGCGCATGGGGGATATGGCCCACCACGTCGCAAAAATTACTCGTCTTCGCCACCCAGAGTCTGCAATTCCCGCCGAGCTTCATCCAATTTTTGATGCATTAGGCAAGGCCGCAGAAAAGATTGCCAAGAAAACGGCGGTGGTTATCGCTTCTCGCGATACGAATATGGCACTTGAGATTGAAAGAGATGATGACGAGATTGATGATCTGCACCGCCAGTTGATCTCAGCCCTGGTAGCTCCAAACTGGAAGCATGGCGTTGAAACGGCCGTGGACCTTACTCTGCTTGGCCGTTATTACGAGCGCTATGCAGATCACGCAGTTTCGGTTTCACGTCGGGTCTACTTCTTAGTCACCGGTAAATTCGCTTAATTCGGGCTTAATCGAGCCGGGTTCGACCTGGTAAATTAAGATTAAGTAGCCCTTTATCTCACCCCTACTAGGGTGAGGATTAGTTGAATTCTGGTTCTTTTTCGGCGGAAAATAACCCCATGAAGAACATTGAGGCTGCCCCACCAAAGCCAAGTATCTCAAGAAGTCTTAAGCCAAGCCTTCCAGCTAACTTCATTTCAAGACCCCACCTATTTAATCTTTTTGAAAAAAATGTTCCTGGTGTAACCGTTGTTGTAGCACCAGCCGGATATGGAAAAACTTCTTTAGTTTCTGAATGGGCCCAAAGCACTGATCGTCCGACTATTTGGCTTTCAATGGATCATAGAGATTCCATCCAAAGTTTTTTTGAGCAGATAGCATTTTCAATTCGCCAAGCTATTTCAGATTTCCAGTTTAATCCTGATTCTCATATATCAAAGGATCCACAAATTCATATGAGGGAACTCGTCAATGCTGCCCGATCTGTCAAGCAATCAATTAATTTTGTGATCGATAAAGGAACTATTGATAATCCTGAAATTTCTAAATTTGGCCAAGTTCTAGTAGACAATCTCCCAGAAAATTCTCACTTAGTCTTAATTCGCAGACAAACGCCAGAGTATTCACTGAACCGTTATGCAAGTTTAGGAAACTACAGCCTGATCAATGCAGAAGACCTCAAGCTTTCAGATAGCGAGGTTGCGGCAATTGCAAGAATAAATGAAGTTGACGTTGAGGATCCTAAAAACCGAGCACTTATTGAAAAATGTGATGGCTGGCCTGCCGCGGTACAGCTTTTAACTAGATCGATTGCTAGATCAAAGATTTCAAGTTTTGAGCAGATAGACAAGAGTGATCCACTTGTTGCCTTAACTCAAGAAGTTTTCAATAACCTCAATCAAGATGAGCAATCTATTTTAACTAGGCTGAGTCTGGTGCAAAGTTTTGATATGGAAACTGCCTCAATTATTCTTGGAAAAGATTTTTCTGAATCAGATATGAACATGCTTGCCTCAGATGGAGTTTTTCTCTCTGTTACTTCAGGCAGCAACAGAATCTTCAAGCTTAACAAGCTAACTCGTCAAGTGATCTCCGAAGTGAACAACGTAAAAATCTCTGACTCAGAAGAAATTCATTCTCGCTTAGCGACATATTTCCTCGAAAAATCTCAGCCAAGTGTGGCTATCGAGCATCTGTATCTATCTAAAAACTTTGAAAAACTACAAGAGGTCCTAAAAACCAGCATTCGAGAGATGGCAATTGCCGGTAGAGGGGATTTGCTTATTAAGTGGTCTGATTACATTTCTGATCCAACGGCGCACCTTGGAGTAATGAGAAAAACGATTAAAATAATTGGACATTTAGTCAATTCTGAGTTTGAAGTCGCAGAGGCGATGGCCACAGAACTTGATTACATTGGGCAACAAGATAAGAATTTATTGTTTTTGCACCAACTCTCAGCAATGATTTTGGCTCATATCTATTTTACCCGCGGACAATTTAAACGCTCGCTCACGAAAATAGATGAAGCTTTAAATTTTGAGAATCCCATTGAAACGATAGAAGCAACGGATAAAATCGCATTGCTAAGAGTTAAGGCCTCAATTCATTTCTTACACGATCAGCATAGTGAAGTTGTTCAAACTTTAAAGCAAGCCAAACTCATTGAGTCCTCAGAAATTACAGTCAATATTCCTTATCATTTAGCGTGCATGAACTCCATGGCTTTGTGGGCAGAGGGTCGAATTTTTGAGGCGGCAGAACAAGCAAATATCGCAATCACACAGGCAGATACATTTGGATTCGCTTCAATAAGTGCACCCTTTGATGCTTATTTAGTATTGGCAAGGTGTCAGATTGAGATGTTACAGAGTGAATTGGCCACAAAAACTTTAAAGCATCTTCAAGATATTTCACAGACGGTCCAGGTGTGGCCTTGGTATTTTCAGGCTGCGGACAATTCACTTCGGTTAGAGATTTCGCGCGGATTGATTCATCAAGCAGTTGATGTGATTAAAGAGTTGCAGACCGAGCAATCTTCATTTTCCTTCACTCACGAGATGGAGTGGATGATTGATTCAAGTGAAATACTTCTTCGCTCGGCAATACTTGATATTCCTCGCCTGAAAGATTTAATGCTACGAGCTCCAAAAATTGACTTAACACGTGAAATTGAAATCACTTTTGATGGTATTCATGACCTGAAGGAGAGAAAAACTTCAGCTGAGGATTTGCCAGAAGAGACCTCGCGCGAGCGAGTTGAAAAATACGTATATCAATCGATTCTAAATAACGATAATGAAACATTAGCGCTTCAAAGACTGGC
>Ga0214163_1000224_pt1 | contig 26621 bp, 55 predicted proteins | sample LakMenepilimnion_2_FD_153001 | JGI IMG/M metagenome (GOLD analysis project Ga0214163, IMG submission 153001) | Freshwater microbial communities from Lake Mendota, WI - Practice 15JUN2010 epilimnion v4 | ecosystem: Environmental > Aquatic > Freshwater > Lake > Epilimnion/Euphotic zone | place... | reverse complement strand
GATGGAGGCGCGGCGGCTCCACGTCACACCGTTGCCGGAGGCCGTGATGGTGATGGTCATGGTTGGCATTATCGTAGTCCTGTCGTTAGTTCGTTTACGAAGATAGTCCCTATCACATCCCCCACCGCACCCATCGCATCGTCAAGGCTCTTTCCGCCCTGCCACTCCACAATAGATTGCTCGAAGATGTTAGCGTTCTTCATCCTGTAATCCTTGCTGCCCTCCTTGGCAATGCGCTTCGCCACAGCCCACGCCGAAATGGTCAACCCCCGTGCCTCCACCCACCGTTGGATATTCTGCACAGGCGGCATCCGCCCCGGCCCTCGACCGTTGCCCATCCACTTCCAGTTTTCATTCGCCTCAAGGCGTGCGAAGAGTGCCCCGGGATACGCCGTGACGGTGTGCGTCATGGACCCTACCGTGGCACCCGTGGCGTTCTTGTCGCGCTCGGCAGCGTTCGCCCTAATCCTATCCTCAAGGTCTACCATAGCCGCCTCAAAGGCTGGCTTGGCGGGTGACAGGTCCGGGTTAGCTAAAGTAGCCATCTGGGCAAGGGGCTGGGATGTTGTTCTTTATCGTAAAGTTCAGCCTCGCACCCGTCCGCATGGACCCCGCAGCATCCCATACCGCCACGAACGTAGGGGAAGTCTCAATGCCGAGGTCAATGGTGATCCCTTGATAGGTGATGCTGTCGAGCACGTACAACTGCCTAAAGCGGTAGAAGCACTGCCGAGCGATGGCCTCCATCCGCTCGTAGGCATCATCGCGCTGTGCCGTATCCCTGTCGCTATCGGTGGTGTCCACAAAGAGACAATCCACGGTAAAGGTATCGTAGCTGTAAGAGGAACCCCGGTCGGGTGGTGTGATGACCACGCCGGATGCCGGTGGTGACCAGATGCAAGCGGGGTAGGCTTGGTCCTGATCGGCGTCAAGGGCTTCGTTCCATACGGAAGACCACGAAACGCCTACGCGGTGACTTTCCACCACAGCCTTGAATAGTTCCCGGATGATATCTACCGTCACCATATTGGGCAAAGGTAGCCACGTAAATACCCGCCCTTAGCCTAAAGGTTAGGCTAACAATGCTATCGCTTACCCCTTGGCGCTGCGTTCTCCAATATCTTTTGATACCGCTCCTGTATGCGGCCCTCCAGCATATCCCGGTTGCGCATGAAGCCGAGCACCGTCAAGCATTCCGCCGTGCTATACCTGCTCACCTCGCCTTTCTCCCCAAAGAGGGCAACGAGAATGGGCTTGGCTTCCGCTAATTGGACGAAGGTGCTGAACCATCCGTAACGGCGCTCAAGTCTGTCAGCCCCTGCTGAAGCAATTGCAGCGCGAAGCTCACTCTTCGGTTCATAAAGAGGCTCATGACGTCTCGATACCTGTTCCCGCTGCCTAAAAAAAAAGAGTGCAACCCGATGGGAACTTCAATAGGACACTCTTTGAACGCTTCCACCTTGCTATCCGTAAGGCTTCCATCGTAATCCTTGCCCTCCTCCACCAGAAGGTGAGCCATGACCACGGGCAGCATGTCGGCACCGTTCTCAATCTTGTCGAGGGCGGCGTTGAGGTCCGCCCACTGGCCGAAGGTTGTCTCCGCTTCGATGTTCTGGGGGATGGTGTAGGTAACCCCCTGCCATTCGTAGGTGGTAGGCGGCTTCCATGTCTCCACCCGATACGCTGCGGCCTTACCGATAAGACTACCCAAGGCCGTAACAAGGCGCTCCATCTCCCCAACGGGGACGCGCAATAGGTCGGGCTTTGGAATCTTGACCCATCGGTGGATGAGGTCTATGGTGGCGTCAAGCTCGGACCCCTGTGGTACTTCGGGCGGGTGAACGATGTGCATCCATTCGCGCAGCGTCAGGGCTTCGATTCCTCGGACGGCGTAGGTACGCTTCTTGCCCGTTCCCTTGTCGGTGATAGTGATGGCTGTCATGGTCGTTTGTGTGTGCTAAAATGCTGCTGTATGGCCGCTCTTGTGCCTTCCTTGTGGTACCTCTTACCCTTGGCGCGAAGGTAGCTACTGCCCACCGTATCCGGTCGAAGCTCGAACACCATCCGCATCATGAGCGCATCGGAGAAGTCAGGGCTTCGGCCTATTCCCTCTTTGACCCTTTCCTTGGGCAAGATACGCAGCTTCATATCACTGTCCATCTTGTCCCGCTTCACCCATGCAAGCTCCTCAGATAGCTTGTCACGATATCCGTCGGGCATCCAATGCAACTCCCTTTCGTTGATGTGCTCAGACAACAGGTAGTAACATTGTGCCTTGAGGTTGACAAAGTTGACCTCCTGACCTTTGACCGGGATAGGCTTAGCCCCGCCCTTGAACGCATAGCACCCCGGCAGAAGGTCCACCACACCGCCCCCGATGCCGTCATCGTCAATGGCGATATTGGAACGCCCTACCCCTTCCATCTTGCTCATGGACGTGATAGCCGCTGCCGCTTCGGGCACGCTGCTCTTTTCCATGACCGTGACGTGCAGGATGCGTAGCCCTTCCCATAGGCAAATGACCGTCAGGTCGTGACCGTATCGGGCTATGTCCGCCGTAATGTACTTCCCTTGCGCTGGGACGTGTTCGTTCGTGTATAGGTCATGGATGGCGTCCGGTTCGATTAGTCGGGCGGGGTCGTTATCGTAGTCCCAATCGCCAAGAAGTAGTCGGGCACGGTCTGGCCCCTTGAGCTTTTCCAGTTGCTCAATGTAGTATGGGCTAATGTTCGGGTTGTCCGTGACAAGGGCACCGACGAACGCACGGTAAGGCTCCAATGTCCCTGCCTTGGCGGGTTGGTAGAACTCGCTGTATACCCAATTCCGTGCAGGGTTGCACGTCATGAGCATCTTTGGGACAAGGCCGAACTCGTCAAGCTTGTAACGGATGCGGCTCCCCACGATGGCCTTGGCCTTAGCCGTCACCTGATTCGCTTCGTCGATGAACGCGCCGGTAAGTTCAAGTGATCCAAGTTCGTCAAAGTTGGGGTCGGCAGGGTATGCGAATAGGTCTTTGAGCAGGATGGTGGAACGGCCTATGGTGATGGTCCCGGCTTGACCGTTATACACGTAGTCCAACCCTGCTTCTGCGCCAATGAAGCTGCACACGTCAAAGAACGATTGCAGGGTAGTTTCCTTCAGGGTCTTACCCACGGCCCTACCCATTAGCCAACGGGTTCCGGGGTACTTCTGTGCGTTCCTGAACAGCCATAAAGCCCCAAGCCATGACTTCCCACCACCCGCAGCCCCACCGTATAGGACTTCGGTGTGGTCCTTACTGTTCAGGTAGTACCACGCAAGGCGCTGTTTAGCTGATAGTATCTGGGCTATCTCCATCGAAGTCGACAATGACGATGCGCTTCTGGATTTCTCCCTTGTGCTCGATTGACTTCAGCTTGGGGTGAACGTATTGTGCCACCTCCTTGCATGCTTGAAGCCTTAGCTCTATGTCGCTGGTGGTGGTGGCGATTTTTGCCATCGCAATGACGGGGTCCCAATCCGGAAACTCATTGGCAAGCATGTCCAATAGCTTGGCCTTGTCCTTGTTAGGAGTGCCAGCTTGCCGTCCGCCCCTACGCTCACCCGGTTGTGATCCTCTTGGCATCGCTACTTCTACTACCTTAGTGATACCTTCTTAGGGCGTCCGCGCTTCTTAGAACGAGGTTGAGGGGCCTCTACGGGCGTCTGTTCATCTTGTTCCCCTGTCATGTGCTGTGCCCACTCTTCGGGGATGGCGTTCACGGGGTCGGGAACGATGCGGCATCCGCGTGCGATGCAGGCGAGGATATTGGCCGCGCCGTAGCGCAGTGCGCCGGGTGTTGTTCCGTCTGTCAGGGTCAGGCGTGCTCGTATCATGCTATGGGCCACTTGTTGATTGGGCACCGGAACCGCTTGAAGGATGCTTTGATATCTACGAAGCATCCGCACTTGCCACAGTTCAGGCCGGGCCAAGATAGGTGTTCACAGGGGTCGTTAGCTTCATCGCCTTTGCAGATGTTCAGGCGGCGGGTTCTAAGCGATTCGCTGGACTCCCCTCCGATGGGTGGGATACCGGCTATCTCACGAAGGATGTTCAGGCACTTGACGTTACAGGCGAAGCACCCTTTGGAGGTGGGTCGGTAGTTGGCTACGGCGTTAGCCAATGCAAAAGCCTCTCCCTTATTACCGTTCCATTCTATTTGGTTCGGCAGGTAGGAAGTCTCTTTGACTATGGCCGTGGCCCTTGCTACCTCTTCGTTCGTAGCTTCGCGCATGATGGGCAAAGATATGACATTTTCGACGTGCTTTCACGGAAGGGCTTGGCTATCAGCGAAATTCCTTGAGCATACCACGCCGCTGGGCAGGGTGGTGGCGGCATGTAGCAACGGGGATGCTGAGAACATTGCGCTTTGCGAGCGGTACGGCGTGGAGCATGTGGTGGTAGAGAACAAGCCTTTGGGCTTGAAGCACGAGGCTGCGATGGACCTTGCACGGAAGTACGGCGGTCCTGTGATGGTGCTGCCGTCCGATGATTTTGTGAACCCGGCCTATGTGTCGGCTGCTCTGGCATCGGGTGCCGACTATGTGTTCCCGGCATCGTGTGGGTTCCTTGAGCATGCCACGGGGAAATCGTGTGTGATGCGATGGGACGGCGGTAACGGCCTGCTGTATGGTGCGGGGCGTGTGCTGTCGGGCAAGGTGTTGGATATGGTGCCACGGCTATGGACGCCAACGCGGAACCGTGGCCTCGACCAAGATAGCCACTGCACTATATTAGCGGCGGGCTTTGTCCCTGTCGCGGTTGACTGTGCGGGTGTATGTCTGACGGATATCAAAACGGGGGAGAACCTTTGGGGGTATGGTCAGGTGGCGGGGCGTGCGTCTGCGGTGCCTGCTGAGGTCGTCACGTCACACTTTAGGCTCCACGTATAGGATGCCGCGCTTCGCCCCTTCGGCTTTGTCGTTATAGTGGTATTCCCATCCGCCTTCCCCATAGATGGCATCTAAGTGGTTGGTAATGGCCGAGAGTTCAAACGGGCGTCCGTCAGGGAAGTGGTCATAGCCGAGGTCCGGGCGTCCGGGCACCTTCCAATCGTGAATCATAAGGACCGGGCGGTTATTCATCTCGGCAATGGCCTCAAGTTCTGCCAACAACGGACAGACATCGCCCCAGTGGGCATCTAAGAAGTAAAGCCCAAGATAACGCCCTCCATAATGACGTATTCCGTCAGGGCTGTTCTCAAGGAAGTTCAGCACGCTTTGGCTGTCTTTAAGCCTTTCCGCTGCTATCTCAAATGTTGGTCGGTGTATCTCACAGGTAATAACCTGTTCAAAGTGCTCAGCAAAGAACAGGGTGGTGGACCCGTAGCAGGTGCCCGTCTCAAAGGCGTGGGTTAGTCCGTGCTTGGCCCTCAGTCGCAATACCTCGGCAACGGCATACCCGTCACCGTTGAACGGGTACTCTTGAAAAGGCATCAGGCGCTTGACGCCGGACGGCATCGGGTAGGGGACTAAACTGGTATCCATCGGTCGGTGGTGTTTGGTTTATGGCCGTATTGTTGTTTATAGTCGATGTGGATGGGCGTCTCTTCCGTCACGAGGTCGTTCCGCATCGCCACGGCATTGATGCCCTCCATGTGGACTACCGTGTAGAAGTTCCAATAAGCCAAATCGTCGAACGCACCGAACGACATCCCGAAGTGATCGTCGTCCTTCCATGTCCGATCCGCGTGATAGGGCACCACGTACTTGTCCGTGGCAAGCTTAAAACGTGGGTTGATCTCGGCCATAATGAGGGCCGGTTTGTATACTTTAAGGTATTCCTGCAGAATCCAATAATCGTTCCCGTCAATGTCGATGGATAGGAAGTCGGGGTCTGGGTGGCCCTTGCATAGTTCCACGATGTTTTCCCGTGTGATCCATGCCTGCACAACCTCGGCATTGCCGTGGTTGTTCCCGTCAATCATAAGGCCAGTGGCACCATGGCGCTCGATAAGGTCGCGAACGTTGGACAGGCGGTATCCGTCTCCGGCACCGATGTCTACGAACGTGGGCTTGTCAAGGCGTCCGATCAGCGCAAGGTACTTGGCGATTACTTCGTATTCGTTGGTCTGGCAGTGCATGTTATCGGGGTCTTTGTGTCCATGAGGTGACCGGAATCTTGGGTTCCGGCTTGAAGAATTGCCACCACGGCCTGTTTCTCCACTTTGTGTGATCAATGAAGAATTTGTCGATCAATTTTGATTCGTGCTCAAGCTTGGCATATTGTGCATGGTCCTGCTCACGTTGTCGGGACAATTCTGCCTCTATCATTTTCTCAGACATTCCCGATTCGCGCAGATCCTGCTCTAACCCTGCGAAGCTGTGGTAATCCATTGTTCTAAGTTTTGGATGCGGTTATGCCAGCGTTCGCATTGGTAGGTGTCCAATGCAATAAACTCACGGCGTGCTGTTGTCGCTGGGTGGTTCATGTATCCGTTCACGATGTCGAAGATAGCGGAGTGCTCCATCCGTGTGGCCTCAATGGTTGGGCACCCGCACCCATTGCTGCGGAGGAACCGGTCGGAAAAGAAACCCGGCCTATCGTAGTGGTCGAAGTTGATTGCTACGGTAGCACCCCTGTAAATCGCCGCCTCTTCGTCGGGATGCACACGCCTCGACCACCCCCATCCTCCGCCATACACTACGAAGTCAGGGCCGAACTCACTACGCATGGCCTGCACCATCTCGGCACGCTTCACGGACAAAGGGAACCGGTCGCCGTAGTTGTTGCCCATGAACACGATGGGTGGGCCTGCCTTGACGGGTCCGTCGGGTCGGTAGATAAGCTCATCGTATCCCACTTGCAGGAACCGCGCATCAAAGCCCAATGCCTGCATCTCCAGCACGTCCGGCATGTTAGTAAACGCTGTGACGGTGACGTTAGCGGCCATGTCTATGTAGTGCTGTGGTAGCGGGTGGCGGACATCCCCGGTCCAGTTTACCACGAAGGTTCCACGGTCGCGCATCGCACGCACCAAATCACCATCCACAATGTCGGTGGCTTGTAACTGCATGAACAGCATATCGACCTCCAAGGTCTTCAATGCCGCGTCCGTCTGCTTGCGGTCCTTCCAGTCGATGCTGAAAACGTTATGGCCGCGCTCTCGGAAGGCACGCTCGATGGCAAGGTTCGGGATGCTGTTGATGCCGATGTGCAGTACGTTCATAGGGCGCAAGGTAAGACCATTTTATACGGTGGACCGTAGCGGTACGGCTTCGGCTGTCCCCGCCCTCCGCCATACGTCCGGAACCCGCTTTGGTGGACGTGAATAGCGCGGATGGAGAGACAGGGGTTGATCACATCAAAATAGTGCGCGTCAAGGATATGCGCCAACACGTTGTCCACCCCCGGCACGCCCATCTTCACGGGTGCGTCGATATGGTGAGGCCCGCCCTTGACCATCCACGCATCTTGACTGTCCTTCAGATGCCACGGGACCAACACGTTATCGGTCAGGTCATATCGGGATAGGGCGTAGACGGTACGGGGCGGCATGTCTGTGGGTAGCGTCTCATCAAAGCAAATGTCACCGTTAGCGATGACGTTGATGGCGTCCGGCTTGCACAAGGCGAATAGTTCGGTGAAGTCGGGACGGCCTGTGATGGGCGTCACCTCATCAAATATGGCATCGTTAACGGACCACGCGTAGAGCAGTTCGGCCTGCCGTTCGGGTGGCCCGTAGAGTTCACGGGGTTGGATTAGGTGTGTCATGGGGTTGGTGGCGGTCCAAGGGCGTTGAGGTTATCGCAGCCCCGGACCTACCACGGTGGGTTTAGAGATAGCCGTAGTATGCAACACCGTCACAAATCCACAGCTTTGTCAGTCCGTTCAGGACACCATCAACGGCGGGTTGCCAGTCGAGGTGCTTCTTATCGCCGTTTTCTTTAGGGTTGGCATCCGTAACACATGCAACAAGGTTGGTGCATTCGTAGTTGCGCTTGGTGAATCCGTTGTTCTTGAAGGTTGCCATTGTGGTAGGTGTTTGTTGTTGTTGACCCGACAAATGTAGGCAAACTTTCCACCGGTGCAACACCGGGAACAAATATTTTCACAGTTTAGAACGATTCTAAATAGGGAACCGTTCCGGGTAGCACTTCCGTAGCACCGTCAACACCTCGTCAACGCTACGCAATGTCTCCACCCTCCACCCGCAACCGCGCAGCTTACCCGCCCATTCTTCCTGCGATGCGCTGGGCTTGTTCTTTCCCACCTTCAGTTCTATGGCAAGGCCGTTAATCCAGTAGCCGCGTACTTCGTTAAGGTCACGGTCGCTTTCGTCGGATCCGGGATCTGGGAACGGCTGGAAGATTAAACAATCCGGCACCCCAGCTTTCATGCCCTTGGCTTTTAGGTGCGCCCCCGTGCGCGGGTTCCTGAACCCTTCCATCGGCGGGTGGAACCACGTCAGGCCCGATGCGTCCAGCACCTTGGCAACGGCGCGTTGCAGGTCGTTCTCAGTTCTCATCTTGTGTCCGGTCAAATCGTCCGTGGTTATATCCCCGGTCCCATTCCATCGCGTCCATCGTGCCGTATGGGTAGGGGTTTGCGGGCAAGTCGTCCGGGGCTTCGGTGCGCATGAATCGCCCTATCCGTAGCCCCTTGCTGTATGGTGCGCTCATGGGTTCAAAAGTTGCCATTGCTTGTTGCGTGTCTTTGACGTAAATATCCTGTCCACATGGACCTCGTTCCTACGTGCCCACTCCCGTACCGTCTGGTCCGATGCGCCGGGGTAATGCACAAGGAACTGTTCACCGACCATCACAGACGCCCAAAGTAGCTGCCAGTCATTCCGGCCTTTGCCAAGTTGGATGACGCGTCTACGGGCCGCTATCGCCTTGGATAGCACCTTAACCAACGGCTCAGAAGGGCATGAAATCATCTTTCTCAGGTTGTACGCGTCCGGCATCGAAGCCTTGGCGCGGGTTAAATGTAGGCACCTGCCCCAACAACGGCTCCACCTTGTCCAACATCCGAACACCGGGACCGTCGAACATTAACTGCGCTATCCCATCCTCCCCGTCCCGGTTCTTGGCAATGATGAAATCCACGCCATCATCGGCGGCGGCATCGTAGTACCGCGCCCTGTGCAGGAACGTGACCGCCTCCGCATCCTGTTCTATCTCTCCGCTGTCCCGCAGGTCCGTCAGCATTGGAGGTTTTACCGCAGTACCCTTCACCGGCCTGTTCAACTGTGCAAGCACGATGAACGGAAGGTCGATCTCTTTGGACAACACCCGTAGTTCGTTGCTGATAGCCGTCATGCGATCGTACCCCGCCTTTTGCCGCGTGCTTGGCTGAAGTAGTCCAATGTAGTCAATCCACACCACGTCAATGCTTTGCTTCCTTCGCGCCCTGTCCAGACGGGCGGCAAGGCTACTGACCTTCAGCGATGCGCTCTCGTTGATTACCATCCGTGACAATGCTTCGGCGTTCTCCACGTACCACCGCCCACGCGTGTCCATGTCCTGCATGTCAAGCATCCGGCGCTTGGCCTTCCACAACGGTATCCCGGCCTCCCCGCAGGCAAGGCGATTGGCAAGGTTCGTGTCCCGCATCTCCATCTCCAACACGTAGGGACGGTGACCTAACTTGGCCTGCCTCCATGCGGATGACAGCATGAACGAGGTTTTGCCCATCGCAGGACGCGCCCCGATGATTGTAACCGTTCCGGGTTCCGCACGTAGCTTTTGGTCAATGGCATCGAAGCCGAACCGTATCCCACGGTCGGGGTCGTTCGCGTCCACCACCTGACCCATGATCTGGGCCATGTTCCGTTCCTCCCCGCTTCCGTGTTCGTTTAGGATGCGAATCTCACTACCAGCCTCGGCCAATGTATCGAACACGTCCGCCGTGGGTTCGTACCCGCGCTTTATCAGCCGGTCACCGATGGCAATGATTTGGCGACCGATAAAGCACTGAACGATTAGACGGGCATGGTAGACCACGTTGGCGCTGCTGGCTACATTGTTGGTCAGAGTCGAGATGTAGAACGCCCCGCCCACCTCGTCAAGCCTGCCAGCGGCCCGTAGACGCATCGTGACTGTCAGGATGTCGATAGGGTCACGACGTGCGTACATCGTGGCAAGGATGCCCCAGATTACCCCGTGCCGGGTATCGTAGAACGCTTCGGGCGTAAGGATGTCGGCCACGTCAGCTACGGCATGGGCTTCGAGCATACAGGCACCTAACACGGCCTGTTCAAGTTCCACCGCGCTGGGTGGCATCATTGCCGGTTCGGTCATTGTATCCATGGCTTTGCGGTTGGGGATGGTGTAAGCGGTGCTGGCTTGGCCGGGAAGTTGTTTCGCTTCCAAGTACCCATCCGCTTGGCAATGTCGAAGCGGTCTGCGCTTGCGTAGCGCGGCTTCGTTTCAGGATGCCCCTCGGTCCAGTAGTCAAAGAATGCCTTTGCTTCAGCATCGGACAGGATTTTGTGCTCCATGTGTATGCTCAGGCACTTGGCCCTGAATTGATCAAAGTCGAGGCGCGTTGTAACCACGTTAGTGGTTACTTCTTTACTTCTTAAATTCTTTCCTTCTTCTATTGTTGCCGGTTGTTGGCCGATGGTTGGTCGGTTGTTGGTCGTTTGTTGGTCGGTTGGTTGGCCGGTTGGTTGGTCGTTGTTCTGATACTTCGCCCAATTTACAAGGGTTACAGCGGTCCAGTGGTTGGCCGTTTTCGTGGTCGCTTCTCCGGTCTGTTTCAGCTTCGCCAGCGTCCGTCTTAGTTTTCCCCTTGACCAGCCGAAGGTATCAGCCAACTTGTCCAGCGATGTTACCACGGTTCCGGGTGGTACAATATTGCCCCTGAAATTGCCCTGCTTCCAGTTGACGGTGAGCAATAGGTGGAGGAATAGCACAGTGACCGATTCGTCACCGTACCACTCCCAATCCAATAGGCTCCGATGAATGCGGATGTATCCTTCGCGGTTCATCAGAACTTTTCTACTGGCTCAGACCACTGCGGAACATAGGCCCACTGATACGGCACTGAAAGGTCTTCATATTGCCACCATCCTGTCCATCGGATCAAAACCACGCTTGTTTTTTTGTCTGCAGAACGCTTGCAGATTAGGACGTTCGCCCCGTGTGATGGGAACGCATCCTTAAAAGAGAACCATTCAATCTTCATCATCTTGCTACGCAAAACGCCCCGCAGGTACTCGCTTCCGTGTCAGCGGATGCTTTCCCATTGGGGCGGTATGAAGTTGCGTTTCCATCGCTGTCTGACACCAGCGGCTACCTTTCGGCGGCTGTCAAATATACATCAAAGTTGCTCACGATATTGCTTCACTCGCCGCAAAAATTCAGCGTGCGCCTCTTGCAATTCGTCAAGCTGTCTCCAATACAACTGTGGCTTGTCGCGTCCATCAATAAACAGCACCACGCAAGCACAGTTCACATTGGTCCCTGCTTCCATCAACGCGCCGTAGTACGCGCCTAACTGGTGGTTATAGTCGCTAAGGTACTTCTTAGGCTTCCACTTCGTTGACCCCTTGAAATCGACCAGAATATTCCGGTCGTTCATCCTTAGCACAGCATCCAAACGGCCTTGGTATTGGTTCATGTGCGACACCACGACAAGTTCATGGGCAACGAACTCATAGCCTTTCAGGTATTCGCTTATGCGCGTGTCTTCACACTCTCCGCTGTCCATGAACGTCTCCACCATTTCGTCGATGACGTTGCCTCGCGCCATTGCAGCCTGCCGTATTCGTCCGGCCTCTTCCTCTCCGACACGTTGCTTCCACGATTCAAGTGCAGCACGCTTCTCAGGGGCCATTGTCGCGTCAAGTATGCGCGATACGCTTGGGTACTTCATGGCTGACTGTTTCGTTGGTTAATCTCAATCCTTTTCAAAGCATCGTACCAAATTGACCTTGGTGCCTGAAATCCAAGTGCGGTCATGTGGTGGTCGTTCCTCAGTATTGCTATCGCTATGGCCTTGTACGATGGCGCAAGGCTTTCATCCATCAATGCATCAGGAACTTCGTCTGGAATATCATCCAAATAGCCCCGGAGCATCCACTCTTTTATGTATTTGTCTATCCTGTCGCGCATCCGTCCATTTCGTTAGTACATCATGTGCGGCCTTGTTTGCCGCTTTGCATTCATCTTGGCTCATTAACATGAACCCTGCCCTGTGCTTCCTTGAAACGCCTGTGTCAATACACATAGCAGCCTGACCTAACCAAGCAATGCGGTTGATGTTCGGGTTGGTCAGAAAGTGTTCACAGGACTTCGGCCATTCGTTTATCACGCGTTCCATCGCTGCGTTGAACCTTGGAATGTCCCGAAGAAAAGTTGCGTATGCCGCTTTAGCCTCGTCCATGGACAGAGCGGTCTTACCATCATACATTCCTGCATGATAGCACTCCCACTCTGTCCAAGGATGAAACACCTGCTTCATTCCGCCTCTGCTTCAAACTCCATCTCATCCTCTGTCAGTTCACGCTCTTCGGCATCCCAGCTATTTGAAAAGTCCCTGTTTGCGAACAGGGCTGCAACGCCTGTAATCTGCTTCATCCTCAAAAGTTCGTCAGGAGACATTCCAATGTGATTGCAAATCCAACGATCTCCCTTGCCCATCTCTACCAACTCCGAAACGATAGTGCTCATCAGTTCAATGTTGTGCGAACCTCTGGCTCGGTTGTGGCGGATGGTTGATGCCATACGGTCGCCAAGCTCCTTGTCGATTACCACGATAGGAAGCGTTCCGCGTTCACGTTCACGGATGCGCTCCGATGTCCTTCCAACCGTGTATCGGTGGAATCCATCGACAACGATGTACATATCGTTGGCCTTGTCGTAGAACGTTACGATGGGCTGCGTGAAACCATCCTCCCAAATGGAAGTCTCAAGCAGAGCCATTTCGGGAGGCGCTACGGAGTTTGGGTTATAGTCGTTTGCCTTCAACTTCTCTAATGGCACCCGCTTTACGCCATAGACAGGCGATACGAATGCGGGCTGCTCATCGCTCCCAAAGGTCATTTGTTCCTGAGTATTCATGTTGTTTGGTTTGTGGGGTGTATGATCCATCTTCGTTGTGTACTTCGGTGCCGGACACGGGCGGGTTGAACACGGAGATTAACACCGTGTCCGTAGTTGCTTGAAAGGTGTGATTGTCATGATTGTCCAATACGTAGACAGTATCTACGCGGATCAAGTGACGCTCTCCAGTAATCAGGTTGGTCAGGATGCCTCCGCCTTGAATGCAGTAGCACGCCTCAAGGTGGTGCGTGTAGTGCCAGTGCTGTGGCGGACCTTTTGGTATCAACGTTTTGTGCATGGAGAATCCCATTCCATCGCTTTCTAACAATGCCCTCATGCTTTTAAATCCACCCTTGGGACAATCAACTTCCCTTGGCGTTCCAAAGAGGTCTAAAATCCTTACAATCTTCATAGCTTCCGGTATTTGGCGGTGATTTTGCGTTGACGCTCCATCTGCTCTTTCGTTGGCGCAAGTCCAAGGTACTTGCAGGTATGGTCATTCTTTAAAATGGTGATGGCAAACCGTTTCCAAGATGTCACTTCTCCATTGTGGCAACTCAGCATGTCCAAGTGGTCAGGCACTCGATGGATACGCACACGGTCCAACGTTTTTTTGCCATGGGCTGTCTTGCCGTTAATGGTATGATTTATACCGGCTTGCTGCAACTCCTGAATAGTCTCGGCTTTTAGTCCGCGCCCCGTCCGTGCCCAGAACGATATTGATTGGATGAAGCGCTTCTTAAAATTTTCCCCCACTTCTTTAGGCAGCGTATCTAACAGGAACTTCACAAAGGACTTCCATGTATGGTTCGCAGGTAGCTTAAAGCTGCGATAGCCAAGCTGCTTGCCGTAGGTAGCGACAAAGTTAGCCCCCTGAACTCTGGCGCATAGCTTGGCCCACGTGTGGCCGTCAATCACCCTGTAAAGGCCAAGGCTGGACTTGCTTTCGCTCATGAATGGTGATGCAACTCGCATCTTTGAGACGGGAACCCCGGCTTTGTAGAACACGTCATATAGCCCGTTGTACTCCCAATCAAACTTGGCGTTGGCCGTCCAAATGTCTTCGGTGCGCCAATCGTAAATCGGATAGCAGTTGTAGACAAACTGACCGTTCTTCTTTGTCCAGTTTTTACCGTGTAGCGTTTCCTTCCGCTCGTTCATGATGGCACGGAAACGGTTGAGGCTTTCGGCTGTTCGGATGCCGATAAGGCATGCACAACTTTCGCCTTGTGCGTACCACTCTCCGAAGCTATCCCAGAACTCATCGTAATTCATATTCTCACGGAAGAACGGATATTTGTGGTTATGCAGGTTCACGATGTATTCCTCCTGAGACATAGGGCGAATCCATCGGTCCTTGTCGTTCTCACCCCAACACTGCCAGTCAACAGCGTAGTGGCTTACGGTGCATGGAAGCGTAATAGGTAGGCAGCACCAATGAACATCCAAGATGTCCAAGTTTTTTTGAATGATGCTGTGCATGAAGGTCAACGAATGTTCGTAGTTTGCTTCGTTGTCCAGCGTCATCAGTCCCACCTTTTCGGTGATGTTGTTCTTCCTCATGTAGTCAATCACGAGGTTAAGCATTACACCGCTATCCTTGCCTCCGCTGAAGGATATGTAAATGCGCTTGAAGTTCTTAAATATGAAGTCGATGCGCTCGTTGGCGGCATCGTATACGTTCATATCCTTTGCTACTCTCTTCATTGAAAAGGTACGCCCCCCACAGTCACCATCCACACCGGCCAGAGTGCTTCAGATGCCCGTGAGGGGCGATGTTTTGGTTCGTTGTGTTCATAGCTGCTGGCCCAGCGTGGTGCAAGTATAACGCTTCTATCCGTTCGTAAACCAATAGTCGCAACAAATACACCGCTCACCTTTCGGCACGGCGTTGAACGCATTACCATCCACCACGCGGTAGGGTATGCCCTTCCTTACGTGGCCGCAAACGGCGTTTGATTCCCAATGGTATTTCACGCCCGTCTTCATCCTACTCTTTGGCACATTGATAATGACGGGCCTCTTAAGTGTCATACACTTGACCGCGTGCGCAAAGGCTCCAATGGCCTCCGGATTAAAGGTCGGACGCCACCCATCCCATCGGCGTTGATAGGATGGGCTGCCCACTTCAGGCATCCATTCCTTAGCCACGTAGGCGTAGTCCTGCCACCGGCTACGGCCTGACCGCTCCACGGCTTGTAACTCTTCGGTCGGCAGGTAGTCCACCTTGCCGTTAATGGTGTATTCTATCATGCTCTGAGAGCGGGGGTCGAACCCGCGCTGTTCGGTAGGTGGTACTTAAAACGACCCGTATCGGTCTCCACCTCCTATGCCTCTACCCTTGGGCTACCTCAGACCTTTGCACGGGCGGCGGGGGTCGAACCCGCATCTCATCCGATGTTCTCACCAAGTACCCGTTAGGGATCCTTTGCACCGGCTGCGCTCTACCCTTGAGCTACGCCCGCCTATCACTACATTATACGTGCGCTCAGGTTGGCCGCATCTGTTTGCTGTCGGGATTGAGAACAAACCTACTTCGTCAGTCCACTGAACATCCAATCGCACTCATGCGGGTCAAACGTCCCAGTATACCACGCCATCCGCTCGGCATCGGTGAGCGTCAACTGTGCGTCACGGTATCCGGGGTCACGGTGCAAGCGTAGCGATTGCCGTAGACGCTCCACACGTGAGGCCGTAGTGCAGAACAATTGCGCAATCTCGCGATCACTCTTCTGCTGGTAGTACTTCTCGATGTACGCTTCGATGGTTATCATGGGTCCAACTTGTCTTTGAAGTGTTGAATGACGCGATCGGTCTTCGCCTTGTAGAACTCTGCAAAATCCGCCTGCCCTTCGTTGTTTTGTTCCCAAAGCCGATACAACACGTTCCGTAGCCGCTGGCTTTGCGTCTTAGGGTTATCGTATAGGTCCGTCTGCAACCCTTCCAACTCCGTCCGTTCGGCTTGTGTAATTTCGCTCTCTGCCTTGAAGTACAGGTATCCGAACCCGTCAAGCATGGAATGGATGTGGGCGATTTGTTCGCTCGTCTGCTCTTGGGTGATGAACCGAAGGGCTACGGTCTTATCCTTGCGGTTGCTGTAACCGTCAAGCTGGGCGGGGATAAGGATGGTGCGGCTCATTTGTCGTCCCGTTCGATGCGTTCACGTATCGCCCTCGCTGCTTCCGTCTGGCTTCCGTTTTCCATCCGTTGGTCCGGCGTGCAGTCGGTAATGATCTGGTGGATGCGTACCACTGCCTTGGGGGTAAGGTGGTGCCCGTCCCTTTCGAGACGATGCACCAACCCCCAAATAACCGTATCACTTGCGTTCGCGTCCATGTCGCGTTCGTTGCTCAGTATCACCATCAGAACGGGAGGTCATCTTCATCCGCCGCCTTGGCCGGTACGGGTGCGGCCTGCTGTGCCGGAGCCGGTGCCGCGTCCTTGTCGTTATGCCGCGTAAAATCCGCAGGGATGGCCGGGACGTTCGCGCCCTTCGGCGGCTGCATCGCACCCGTCACATTCGCCCATACCTTCCCATCCTGACTCTTGCTGTGCGTGATAGTCAGGTACGCTGGCTTCCCCACGAACTGATCCAACACCAACCGCGCCATGTGTTCGTCCGTCAGCTTCGGAAACCATGCCTTAATAAACTTCCGCACGTTGCTCGGATAGTCCGGCGTTCCCAGCGTTGCCGTTCCCCAATACGAAGCGTAGCGCGGCTTCATCTGCCCTTCGATTTCGATGGTCTCTTCGGTGAGAAACGAGATGCACACTTTGGTAATTGTTTCGCGGGTATCTACCTGCCCACGTTGGTTCGTCTGCCCCTTGTATTTGTTGGGCATCTCTTTGGTGAACACGTCACAGCATACGGCCATGAATGTTCCATCTGGGTGCGGCGTAAAGTTGCCGCTGTTTGATTGTCCTGAAGTTAGTACGGTGCTCATGCGTCCTTTTGTTTAATGCCTTTCGGCGTGTTGGTTTCTGGTTGTTCGTCTGACACGGGCATACGGCCCTTCGACCTGTTCTTGAAGTATTGCTCCGACACGTATTCGTCGTAACTCAGGTCTTCGCGTTCGCGTTGTTCGGCCATCATGCGGTCAAAGGCGGCGGAGGATTTCGTGAGGCTCATGGCTGGTCAAACTGTGCGGCCCGGAGCAGGCAGTGTTCAGCGATGGCGATGAGGTCCTCCTTGCCGGCGTATGCCGTGAGGCTGGCACCTGCACGTCCTGCATGTGCCGATACTATGGGGCGATTGTTTTCGTCAAGGTCTATCTCGCCTGTGCTGAACCGGAAGTAGTCGCGGGTCAGGGGTCCGTCCATCGTGTAAACCGATTCCGGTTCACGGCGTTCGCGGATAGATTCCTTTAGGCGGCCCCAAAGGGCGTCGAAGTTGTCGTTAGTCTGGCTCATTTGAAGTCAATGGAGGTTGAACGTTCGCTGACGATGAATCCAAGTTTCTCAAGTGCATCCCATGCTTCGCCAAGCAACTTGCTTTCTTCATCTTCGCATCCCTCTTCAGAGGTTACGGTGTCGCGTGAGATGTGCAGGACGGTGGTGAAGGTGGCGGGCATCCGTGCCGTGTTGGGCCAAGCGGGGTCGTAGGACATTTGTGTGGGTTTGTTAGTTTGTTAGGTGGTGCAATACTACGAATTCTTTTCGTACTGGTGCGCATCCGGTGCAATTTGGAACGCGTCTAAATAGCGGGTCCGCAGGAAGGTTAACCAAGATGCGCATGACGTGGCACAATGTGGACCTTTTACGGTGCGTGTGCGGGAAGGTTTCACGCGGGTGCGGTAGTCTGCTGCCCGTGCTTGCTCGTCTGCGAAGGTGTGGCGTCCAAGTTGGATCATAGGTCAAGTAGTTGTTTGATAGCGTTGCGGAGGTAGCGGAGGAGGCGGGTCATAGAATGTCCCTGTATTGAACAAGTCCCTCGGCTTCGTAGTGGAATAGTTGCCTTGCCGTTTCGTAGTTCGTCACATGAAACGACCAAACTATACCAATGTGGTTGGTCCGGTACACGACCGTGCCGATACGGTCGATAAACCATTGAAGTGGCTTTCTCATGTGTTGGCGTCTTTATGCCGCAATCAATGTGTTGTACGCAATCTAATCCTCCATGCAATAAAGGATCATGTCTTCTTCAGACACTCGCCAGAATGAACTCGGATAGTTGTTCAGCGAGATGAAGCACTCGCCCTTGTACCTGTACCCGGCCCAGAAGCAGTCTTTAACATGCCCGCCAGTGCCTTCGAGCACGCCATTCAGCATCACATCAAGGCCCTCTTCTTGACTAATGCACTTGCCATGTTCGCCTGTGAACTTTTCCATGTGTGTTAGTTTTTGAAAGTGAAAGACCGCGTACAACTACGCATTGCCAAAAGGCTGTTGAATGCACAGCCGTTCGGGTGAAAATTTAACATTTGCTCGTTCAGCGATCATCTTCTTCAGCTTCGGTCCGAATCCGCTGTCTTCGAATGTGCGCTGCGCCTTGGCTTGCATTCCTTCTGTCATATAGTATTGCAGGAGATCCACCATTTCCGCAGCACGCTCTGCCGTTGCGTAGTTTAAGGTTCCCTTGCTGGCATTGAGTGCTGATGCGAAGGTGGCGGTCAATTCTTGCGTGTTCATGGCGTGTTGTTGTTCGTTGACCTGACAAATGTAGGCAAACTTTTCACCGGTGCAACACCGGGACGTTATTTAGACGGAATCTAAATAAGGGGCACCCCGTCGGGCGTAAAGAATCTTTACATATACTGCCCGACGTGTATAGAAAAAGCCGAAATCTTTACACGTACCACAGACCCGCCCCGTAGGCCAGAGCCTCGAACACGTAGGCGATGGTCCCGGCGCGGTGGTGGCCTGCCTTGTAATCGCTGAACATAGCGATGAAAAGCCAATCGTATTCGTTGCTGTCGCTTATATACCTAACGTCCAAGCCCCGCAGCCTATTCAAGAACACCCGGAAAACCCCGCTGAACAGAAACGCCAACGGCACAGCCAGCAGCCACGCGTCAAACAACCCGCACCAAAGGAGCACCCACGCCGCACGCATACACCATTGCAGCCCGTGCCGTATCTTCCTCCCTTCCGCAATAGCCTCGGCATCGTCCATAGCGCACCACCACGCAAAAGCAGCGGTGACAAGGGAAAGGACCAATTCGTTCATGGCTTCTGTTTGTATCCTACGGGGTTTCTCTCCTGTTCAGGTGGCGAGAACGGCATCCCCGTTGCCAGCCCCCGGCTATCGTCATCAGCAAGGCCTACAATCACCCATTCCGCCCGATGCCGCCACGCCTTGCCGATCACATCCTCCACAGCCTCCACGATGCGGTGCATCCTTTCAGGGCCACGAACGAAGATGATCTTGCTATCCGGGTTGACGTGAATCATCGTACCACTGTTGCGCTACGTTTACGGCGATTTCCAAAAGGTACGCACGTTGGGCATGGTCCGGCGTGTTAATGGTCACAGCGATGCCCTTCCGGTCCAGTATGTACCGCTCCACAAGGGCTATCTTTTCAGCTACGGTCAATGAATCTTGCCGTCAATGATGCGGATGTTCTTAACCCTGAAGTCCCCGCTCTGATCAATTTCTATCCATGCGAAGCCGTGGTTCCACTTCGTGTGCCGCATCCAATCCGGAGTTGTCGTGCATAGGCACCCGGTTGTCCATGCTCCACGGGCCTGCCTGTTAAGGCCCGGCTCACTGTGTTCGGACGTCCGGTGGAAGTGCCCACAAATAGCGTTTTCTCCGGCCCGTAGGTATAGCCATCGGGCAGGGTTCACACCTCCGCCACCCCTAAACTCGTGGCCGTGCAAGTGGGCAAGTTTGCCCGTTCGCACAACGCGCATATCATCCACCCATTCCACGTTCATCATTGCACCCGGTCCTGCAAACGAACACAGGAAGCCGGGGACATCCATGTTCGGAAGTGAGAACAACTCAGGGGCTTTCCTCATTAGGAAGTGCTTGACCCTTACGCAGTGGTTACCTTCCATCCACACAATCCGCGCCTTTGGGAAGTGCGTCCGTAAATCCTCCAAGAACTCCGCAAGCATCAGAAACTCCTGCTCCAATAGGTCGCGGGGGTTCAGGTTCGGGTGCGTGGAGAGATTGGGCAGGTCAAGAATATCCCCGGCCAAAAGGATGATAGTGGGGTCGTGTTGGTGCCCGTAGTTTAATGCGGCTTCTAAGGCGCGTTCGTCGTGAAACGGGAAGTGAATGTCGCTTAAACGTAACACTCGCTGGGCACCGTGGATAACGTAGTCCGTGTGTTCGTCGGCCATAGACTTGGCGATGCGCCAATGCGGGGCCACCCGTGACGCCTCGCCCGTGTATTGCATCGGTCCCGGAAGGCAGTGCGTCTTATCCGATGGGGACAATATCCCGCGCTGCCTGCGGATGATTTTTACCAATGCCTGAACAGAAGCGAACGCGTGTTCGTGCTTGGCGTACACCATCCGCGCTAACGTCTGGTGCGGCGTGTCGGGATACTTTGCACACCATTCGTTTACGATGGCCCGTTTGGCAAGGACGGTGATGCTAATTGCCATCGGCAAGGGCTAAGATATATGCGTACTCACGACAGTAATCGTTAAAGGTCTGCTCCGCAAACCCGTAGGCCACCACAGCGGCACGCATGGCTGTAAATGTTTCGTCAATGGTGGCACCATCAAAGAGGGTATCAACTTGGATTCGTGGATGCCCTTGACCCATCGGGCCGTGCGGGTCGCTGGGTTCGATAGTGATCTTCATGAGTGATTTCTATTTGACCGGTGACTACTTCGTTAGACGGCGGTGCGTAACGGAAGCAATGGTTGCGGCGTTCGGCGTTGGTGCCTTCCACGCGCAGGGAAAGGTAGACCAATGCTGGTTCGCCGTCAACGGTGGCATCCATAATACGTCCGGGGATGTATGTCTCAGGCATGGGTCAGGTAATAGAATGCGCCCCATGACAAGGCTGCGGTGATAGCAGCACCCGTGACGTTGCTGCGCATTCCGCGTGATACTTTGATGACGCCCATGACCACCACGGCGGTGAAGTAGAGAGCGGAGGCAAGGGCGATGGATGCAATCATCGTGTGAGTTGTTGACCACCAATATACGCACCTACGGCGACAAGGATGCCAAGGCCGAAGCCTTTCCACCCCCTACCCTTTGCCTTGCCTTTCCAAAACTCCGCATCTTTCACCGCTTGGTCCCGGATGCGGATGGCCTCGGTGGTCCTCCATTGGTCGGCCTTCCGCCATGACCGTAGGCTGTCGGATTCAACCGCGTAGGACTTGCTGACCTGAACCTGCTTGGCGTACATGGCCGTCAGTATAGCCCGTGCGCGGCGATGGTCCACCCCGCTGTGCAGCGTGTCGAGGATCTCGTAAGCCTCGGACACGGTGAAGCAAACAAGGCTATCTCGTGCGGGCTGCGCGTAGGATGCTATCACGGATAGCAGGGACAGTAGTAGGACGGGGGCGCGGTTTGCCATGTGGAATCAGTTTAGAGAGGCTATCTATCTCGGCTTGTAGTTCGATGCGGTTGCGGTGCCCTTCACGTAACAGGGCGTCCTTGAAGCGTTCCGTTTCGGCCATGCTCTCGATCCGCACGGCAGACAGTTCGGCGGCGTGCTCAAGGGCTGCGATGCGCTGGGCCTTTGATGCGTTCTGAAGGACCAACACCACGCAAACGATAACGAGGATGCCGCACAGAATGGCGAGGGCTTTGGCGAGGATGCTCATCGGACTGATTGACCAAGAAAGTTGAAAAATCTAAAGGGGTTGATGACATCCTCCGCATTCCACATTATAGCGATGACCTGCAACACTTCATAATCGCCGTCGGTGTCATATTGGGTGAGCCTGTAATAGTTGACACCGTTTACGGGGCTGCGGTCCTCAAAGTTGTAAATGACCAATTGCATGGAATTACCCATGCCCTCAACGAACCCTATGTTCAGCCAGCTGGCTAAGTCGGTGCTGCGCTCTACCATGAAGCCATAGCAGTTCAGTTCGCTGCCCGTCGCCCATGTCACATTGATGCCGGTCGCCGTTGACGATGCGGTTATGTATATGAGCCGCACAGGTATGACTATGTTCTCCGCCGTGCATAGCAAGGTAACAACCCCCGTTGTGGGGCATTGCGTGGTATAGCATACAACGTACTGCCCACCCGGCTGGAGGTCCGTAAATAGACCGGATGGAGATTCTACGACCGATAGGCAGGATTGATCATAGATGCTGTAAGCTGTTAGAGCGTCTTCACAAGTGCCTTGAGGGACGAACGCGGTGAATGTGAACTCTATCGAATCGGTCGGCGCGGTGAAGGTGTAGCACGATTGGATGGATGCTCTGGGCGGAAAGAATTGCACACAACTATTATCGACGAATGGCGTAGCCGTTTCGCAACTGTTTGTTTGAGACGCACATAGCGTGCTGATTGCACAAAGAAGCACCACCAATAACGCCCTCGCTTTGCTCATTCTATGCTTCGGTTATAATGGATGGCGTTCCATAAATCTTTGAGCGTTTTCATTTTCTGCATCTTGCCGTTGAGACCCTCATGGGTCCAGCCAGCGGTATTGCTCCGGCCACGGTCGGAGTCCCATAGCCAGTAGTTTATCCATTCGCCATCATCACCGACAGCCTCGCTGAGCATCTCGATGTATGCCTTGACCATCGGCCACCCGAAGGTGACGCACGGCTTATGGTCGTCCGGAGCCAACTCCCCGTGGATGAAGTCAGCCACGCGGTCCTGCGAATCGAGCATGTCGTGGATAACCACCATGCGCTCCTTGAATGTCGCGAAGTTCATGGTTCTGAAGGTTTGAACCCGGCGGCTTCGGCGGCTTCAAGCTCATCCATGCCTGTCAGTGGTTCGCGACCTGCCCTTTCCTCATGGATGTCGCGAAGATTTGCTAAGGCATCCACCAGCTGCTGTATCAACTCGGCGTCCTTGGCGCGGGCGGCTTCGTAGGTGTCTCTGACTTGTTCAGCAATATGCGTATCCTTAACATATCCAAGATCGGCATCGCTCAGCAGCGGCTCTCGTTTCGTGTTGCTCATCGTGTTTGCCCTGTGTAGTTGCGGTAAGACATCCCGACCAGCACCGCCTCGATAGCCCCGGCCATCGTCACGGCCACCCATCCACCGGCAAGCCATGTGTTAGCGCCGACCACAATCATGATGGCGCACGCTGATTGTATAACGGTGAACGCCGTCCATGACGTTCGTCCGAATCCCGTTGGACGCGTCAGGTACTCGCCGAAGGTTTCGCGCTTGTATTGGCCGTCTCCGGCCTCCGGTTGTTTGCTCATGCCTTGGCGTTTTGAATCAGAACGAACTTCTTGAATGCCGACCGAACGAAGTTAACCGCATCCTCCTGCGTGCAGTACCCTTCAGCGATGCCGCTACCGCCGTGGCGTTTGCCGTTAGCGTCTTTGATTCTCCAACCCCATTGCCCATCCACCTTGCGGCTGGGATATATTTCGATGATGTGCTTCATGCGGCAAATATAGCACACCGGGCTACCACTAGTGCAACTATTTACGGCACCACCTTTAGCTTGCGTTCGCCGCTGTCCCAGATGATATGCCGGACCCGGCGCGGAAGGATGATGCACCCCTCGCTGGCCGTCCCCGTCCGATTGTCTCCATGGATCATCAGCGCGGAACGTCCGAACGTCTCCGTCAATGGCACCGGCGTTAGATCCATTGCGAACGGCCCCACGTTAACGGAGTTCCTCGGCTTCCCGATAATCCAAAGCCCCTGCGGGATGGGTCCAACGCTGGGAATGTGCTGCATGGAGCAGTTGTTCTTTCCGATGCCCTTGCCGCTGTAACCCGTGGCGACCTTTTGGCCGTTAGGGTCAGTAAGCACGCCGGTACTCTGTGAGTAGGTCCACATTAGTCAAAGAATTCAGGGAACCGTTTGCGCAGCTTGTCGCTCAATCCCCACCCTTGCAAGTAGTCCGCCTTGCCCGCAACCTCAATAATGATGGCACCTAACACCACGCCCGTTAGGAACTTTAGCATCGGCCCGCCGATCATCGCATCGTATCCAAATAGCACGTTATCGAAGAACGACCCGGCCATCATTACGATGCCACCCACAAACCATTTTGATGCGGGTCCGCTAATCATCCGCCACGGCTTGATGGGCGTGTTGGTGGTGTGCGGTTGCTTGTTCTTCTTGTACACGCGCATTACGCCAAGGATGGCGTCAAGGATGCACAGCACGAGGAACATTCCGATGGCGACCATTGACGCCTCCACGCTTTGCACGATGGCAATGGCAACGCCGGTAAGGACTTTGGACGCCCATGCAATTGGCCCTCCGCTGAACACTTCGAGCACTGCGGTCTGTACTTGTACGGCAAATGTTGGAGCCATGTCAGTTGTTGCGTGTTGCATTGGTATAGACGTATGGATAGGTGACGAACGGTGATGCTGCAATAGCATCCTGCATCTCTCTAATCTGTGCGGATTGCTCCGTCAACTGCTGTCGTAATTTTATGTCTCGTGCCGATGCTTTTCGCTCACGAACGATGTAAATCACCGCAATGATTATGGACGCAATTATGCTCATGGCTTGCTGAAGGTGATGCCGTCGTAGATGTCGCCGATGGCGCGGTCCTCATCGTCGTTGGGGACCATCAGGTCGTAGAGACCGGGATAGACGTAGGTCGGCAGGTCGGCCAGATCAAGGACGATGATGTTGTGGACTATGCCACCACGGATGACGCAGACTCTGTTCATATCGCGAAGACTTCGTAGACCAAAAGGAATCCGTTGCCGCCAGCACCTGACGCGCCGCGTGTGCCTGTCTGTGTTCCTCCGCCACCACCACCGCCAGCACCGCGTCCACCAGCCCCGCCCGTTCCGCCAGCCGTTGCGCCAGTAGCGCCAGCACCACCGCCACCAGCTGTGCCGATGCCTATCGTTGACGTGACAAGGCCAAGGAAAGGGTTGAGATAGATGTCGTCAACTCCTGCCGTTCCGTTGCCGCCTGAACTGACTCCGCCAGCACCGCCAGCGGTCAGTGATGTAGACCATGTACCGCCTCCAGCACGACCGTTGCCGCCCGACGCTGAAGCGTTGACTCCAGCAGCACCACCACCGCCGGGTGCGGCGGATGAGATAAGGCCATCAACACCTACCGTGGCAGATGCGTTGGTACGCCCGCCAGTGCCTCCGTTTGCTCCGCTGATGCTTGATCCGTTAACCACGGGCGTGTTTAGCGATGCCGCTCCCCCAGCGCCTCCGCCGACCGTGCCAGCAGACGTGCTGCCGCCGGTGCCTCCGTTCCCTCCCTTGGCCTCGACGTGTGCGCCAAATAGTGTCGCACCGCCTGCACTGCCGTTGCCTGTCGCGACGCTCAGAGCACCGCTGCCGATAGCATAGGTCTCTGTCGTGAGCAGGGATGCCGCAGGCACCCATACGCGGACAAGGCTTCCACCACCGCCACCGCCTCCGCCTGTAGTGTTTGTGCTGTTAACGTTGCCAGCACCGCCGCTGCCGCCACCACCAGCAGCAAACACCCAGACGCCCTTGAAGGATGCCGCTGTCGGCTTGCTCCACGTTCCACCTGTGGTGAACTCACGCAGCACGTTGGAGGGCGGAGCCACCACCCACGACCCGCTCACCAGCGAGCCTACATCGTTGCCGTTGGTGTCGTGGACGTTGACGGCTGCCGTGGCCCCGCAAGGGTCGGCCACCGTGCCATAGGTCGTGCCGTTGATGGCGACCGTCAGGTCTGCACATGGCACTTCGTTGCCACCGCAGTAAGAGCCGATGGTAGCCTGCTCAACCGTGACGCTCGTCGCGCTCCAGTCCGCAAGCCATGGGAAGGTCTGACTTCCCAAGGCAGCATCCACATCGCTACCGGGCTTCACCAGCCTCCACCGCGTGCCGGTGTACTCAAGGTTGTGGTCCACGTCCAACGTGTACACGTTGCGGCTATTGAGCGTCCCCGTGATCAGGTAGGTTCCGGTCACGCTACCACCGTCCTGCACATAGGCCGCGTTTAGAAGCGTGCCGCAGTCGAGGTTCTCGGTGTCGCCGCTGGGCACCGTGCCGACGGACAGGCCGTCGAAGGTGATGGTGCCATCGGGGGCGATGGGCACCGTGTCGTTCATCAGGTCCTCCGCCGTGACCTTGGCAGCGCCCACCACATTGCCAAGGGTGTTGCGCAGGTCGGCATTTAAGATGGGGTCCGACGTCACAAGGTTGAGGCCATCAAAGCCGGTGTCGGTGGGGAATAGATATAAGGGGGTGCCGCCCGCGGTTATATACGTCACATAGGTCTGCGGCAGGTTGTAGTTACTGCCGCTCGGCACCTGTGCCACGGTCAACACGGTGTCGGTCGCCCGGATGGTGGCATCGGGCGCGGTAAGTGTAAGGCTCTCACCGCAAGGGTCAGGCACGCTGCCGCCATCCAGCTCGTCATTGTTGCTGTTGACCAGCGAGTAGATCAGGTCGTCGCACGTCGGTATCACCCACACGCCGCCGACCAGCGAGCCTACGGCTGTACCATCCTGCTCAACGTCCACGGTAGCGATGGCACCGCAAGGGTCGGTGATGCTCGCATATGGCTCACCGTTCACACGCAGCGACAGCGGG
>Ga0214163_1000221_pt1 | contig 26719 bp, 35 predicted proteins | sample LakMenepilimnion_2_FD_153001 | JGI IMG/M metagenome (GOLD analysis project Ga0214163, IMG submission 153001) | Freshwater microbial communities from Lake Mendota, WI - Practice 15JUN2010 epilimnion v4 | ecosystem: Environmental > Aquatic > Freshwater > Lake > Epilimnion/Euphotic zone | place... | reverse complement strand
CAGTAACACGTTCCCTCATGATTTCTCGGTCACCAATAGAATTGGCCCAATAAAAAGCATATTGAGACTCAGTGATACGATCACGCATGATTTCTCGGTCGCCGATGCATCTGGCCCAATGAAGGGCATCTTGTGATTTAGTGACACGATCACGCATAATTTCTTTGTCGCCAATGTGCATGGCCCATTGTAAGGCCGAATAGGAGTCAGTGACGCGACCAATCATGATTTCACGGTCACCAAAGTCCAGAGCCCAATTAAAAGCCCATGTAGATTCAGCGACACGATCAATCATAATTTCTCGGTCGCCAATATTTATGGCCCACTTATAAGCCCATTTAGACTCAGTGATACGATCCCGCATACTTTCTCGGTCGCCGATGTGACAAGCCCACTCAAAAGCCCATTTAGATTCGGTAACACGATCTCTCATGATTTCTTTGTCGCCAATTTGTCTGGCCCAATTAAATGCATGTTCAGAATCAGTGACACGATCAATCATGATTTCTCGGTCGCCAATAACCTTGGCCCATTGTAAGGTCGAATCGGCATCGGTATCCATGACCGAAGCGTATTGGTGCAAGCCTTCTACATCGCCTCGATACAAGATCTTGCCAGTACGAAACTTGCACTTGTAATTGTCGATATCGACAACATCTTTATCGTTGGCTTCGATAACAAGCCAATCATCGCCTTCGAGTAATCTCCAGTCACCATTTGCTTGTTTGAGACCATGAAGCCCTTTACCGCATTCTGGAGTAGGGTCCCAATCAGGAGCAGTGACGATATCTCCTGTTTTACCGTAAACAAAACCATTTCGAGAAGAACCATCTTTTTTGCATTTTCTGAGAATGAGAACCATGATTTTTTCCTTGATTGAAAGATGGATTGATTGTTGGCATCAGCTTAAAGCATTGAATCTATCGAGCCATTCAGGATCTATGATACGCTCCCGCATGATCTCTCGGTCGCCAATGTCCTCGGCCCAAAAATAAGCCCATTTAGACGCAGTGACACGATCACGCATGATTTCTCGGTCGCCTATGTCCAGAGCCCAAAAATAAGCCCATTTAGGATCAAAGACACGATCTATCATAATTTCTCGGTCGCCAATGTTTTTGGCCCAATAATAAGCATTTTTTGATTCAGTGACGCGGTCGATCATTATTTCTCGGTCGCCAATGTCCAGAGCCCAATAATAAGCTGATTGAGACTCGGTAGCCATAACCGAAGCGTATTGGTACAATCCTGTTTCGTCGCCGCGATAAAGGATTTTACCAGTACGAAACTTACATTTTTCATTGTCAATATCGACAACATCTTTTTCATTGGCTTCGATTACAAGCCAATCATCGCCTCGAAGTAATACCCAGTCACCATTTGCTTGTTTGAGACCGTGAAGTCCACTTCCGCATTTTGGCGTAGGGTCCCACACTGGAGCAGTGACGGTGTCTCCTACTTGACCGTAAACAAAACCATGTCGAGAAGAACCATCATTTTTGCATTTTCTAAGAATCAAAACCATGTTTTTTGCCTTTCATTTGAAGATTGAAATTATTCCAAGTTTCTAAAAAATTTGGTAGAGTTTGTTTGAATTTTTGAAACTCTTCAAACGAAAAATGATTTTGAGCATCATCCATTTCCTAATTGGTTTCGGTCTTGGGCTTATTCCACATTTCGTGATCAGCCTTACATCTATCAGCTTCATCTTTGATTGCATCACGCAATTCGCAAGCTTCATTCTCTTTTCCAAAAAGAGCCCTATATAAGGCAGCTAAAACAAAAAAGTCATACTCTTCAACGGCCCTGACATCAAAAACACCAACATAGTTGAATAAAGAGGCACTGAATTTTTTACTGTATCTTTTGCCTGTGGAAATCTTAGCTTTCATAATTGTTGCCTTTCACAAAGGGACTGTGATGAAAAGGTTTGTTGACTTTATTATTTGCTGTAAGAGGTTTGATCTGACACTAAAGAAATTGCTTGAATATTTTCAGTGGTGTTATTTCCCCATACTCCAAAAATATCAGGCGGAGACATGTATTGGTGAACATCCACATGAAACCGACCCTGATTTTTAAGTATTTTCGGGTAACTAATCACTTCAAGGAGCCAACCTTTGCCTTTTACCCAATTTTCTTTGAGTTTATTCACCTCTACTTGAGGTAATTTCGCACAACCAAAAATCTGATTTTTCGGAAGATTTCTTTGAGCAAAGCGTATGGCAATTGGTTGTGATAAAAAGCATGGGATTATAACTCTGCCATCGTGACATGCAAGATGTAAAATAGGTGCCCAAGCATCTTTCTGACACTCCGACACAATTTCTTTCATCGTCAATTCACCGAATGTACAAAACACAAACCACAAATCACCATTTAAGTTTGACATAAAAAGTTGTTGGTTTCCTGCTTCAAATGGGAATTATGTTAGATTTTGTTGTGAATAAATTTTGAATTCTGTCACAAAGTTTGAGAAATTAATTCATCAATCTTTTTTCCGAACAAACACGGCCTCTCTTGGATGTTTAATCGTAAACCAACTTGTTGTGTGAATCCAAATGTCGCCATCTTTATACTCAATGTCTTTCACCTTTACCCATAGATAAGCCGGGTGACCTGCCAAAGAGTTAAAAAGATAATCGCCTCTCTGAATTTTACACGCCTCAACAAGTATTTCCATTATACGTCACTTTCAAATAAAAACTACGATGTAATGAATATTTTGCTGGTATCGACTACTGCTTAATCAATCCTCGAATTTGCAATTGATCGTTTTGATAAGAGCCGTCCAATAAGCGATCTCCACCAGTCAAGAAAGCCTTGACCTTGCGTGGGTCGGCAACTTTCAATTCTTTTGCAAGCGACAAACAGGGATCAATCCATTGTTTGCGACCGCCCTTTTGATCAATTTCCTTTTCCAGAATCTTACGCAAGGTGCTTTCATCAGGTCTTGGAAATTGAATTTCATTTACGCACCGACTTGATAAGGCTCCGGGTTCGCCGCTTCCTGTTCCCATCATGTTGTCAAACGCTCTTTTGTTGTTTGCAGTGCAAAAAAACAAAATTTGAATTTCGCGTACTTGCGTTTGTCTGAAATTTACTTTCCTTAATTCACCGCGATCATCTAAAGCTCCCAACCATATTTTTAGACCCTCTTCAGATGCCTTTTCAGCTTCTTCCAAGAAGACTAAACGAGGATAAGCTTTGAGTTCAGTAAAGAAAAGCTTCTCAATTCCAGCCTTGGTCGTGCTTGTTGCATCAAGGTGCAGCACAGAGCCGGGACCAAACAATTTTTCAATGGCTCGCAGAGTGGATGTTTTACCACAACCCGGTTCGCCATACAAAACTGAGTGATTGCGACTCAAGCCTTTCGTTTCAATTGCTCTCTTGATAGACGACAAAACAGTTCTAATCTGAGGGCCAATGTCGTATAAATCACTGAAAGCGGGATGATTTGAAAGTGCTTCATCACTGGTTAACAATTCTTCTGGGATGTGAAGATCGTCCCAATCAAGGATCTTTTCTTCAACATCAACAGCGATAGTTTTGACTCCATCCACTGCAAATTCCTCTTCAGAGTGAACTGGATTTTCTGATGTGATCGCAATCACACTATCTAATTCACTCGTTGGAGCATCATTTTGGGGAACGAATTTCCATGGTGTATCTTTGAATTTGGTAGATTTTCCGGCCAAAGCAATCATGGCTTGAATTTCTTGCCATTGCTTAAATTCAACTTCGCCAGTACGCAAATTTCCAGCGGTTTTTTCAAGAACTATAGCACAGCAATAACGATGCCCTTTTGAAGTTTGGGTTATTTGCTCAAACTTTTTCTGTTTGATTTCCCATCCACGACCGCGATTACTAGACAAACCACGCTTCAATATGAAATCAATTTGTGCCTCAATTTTGTCTAAGGCTGGACGTTTTGAGACATATCGAAGTAACTGAAATCGACGTTCCATTTTAATAATCCTTTCAATTTGATTGTACACTAAAAACCCCGTCGATCAATTTATTGGTATCAAAAAAAAGGGGGCGTGTCATGTCACGCCCCCTTTTTTCGATTCATTTTTGATCAACTAAGCTGCACTTTTGGTGAGCTTCTTAACAGCTTCAGTTGCCTTCTTCAACTTCGCTTGCAATTCATCGACATTAGCTTGCATTTCTGCAATCTTGCCTTGAACCGAGGAAACTCCACCTTCAGCCACAAGCCATTGGACAAGTTCAATTTCATTGGAAGTCGAGCTTGCAGCCACCACAACCTTGGCTTTGACCTTGCGTGCAACATTTTCACTTGAAGACTTGACTGGATTGCTGTCCGCAGTCCCCACGCTACGCTTGTAGTTGGACTTCGTCACATCGAAGTAGTTTCGTTCGTTCCGAAACGCTACATGCATTGCGTCTTCATTCGCGATGGCTTCCAACGCACTGGCAGGCAATCCAGCAGCTTTGATGGTGTACTTAAACCACGCCTTCATTTCTTTGACATTTTTAGGTCGGCTTTCTGCTTGAGATTCCCATTGCAGGTAGGCGGCAGACTTTTCAGGTGGTTGCTGAACCAAACTGAAACCCTTGCTAGTAAGGATCGGTCGAGCTTGAGTGTGAGTGATATCAAAATTGGTCTCATCACACAAAGAACGAATTGCCTTGGTAAGTTCGCTGGCGGTACGTGCCATAATAATACAATCTCCATGAAAAACAAAATCTATCTAACTTGCTAAAACAACGTGTTTCAGCACACAACACACTAGTTGGTATCAACTAGAAATCCATCATCCATTTTTCCATTCATGTACATTGAAAACAAGTGTTGCATTTTACATCATTAATCCCCCTTTTCACATACAGATCTATTTGCGACTTGGTTGTTTGCCATCACTTTTATGAAAATTTCGTGACGATGAACAGGAATGTCTTTTGGTGCTTCAATTCCTAAGCGAACCTTGTCACCAGTCATCTCCAGCACAGTCACTATTATGTTATTGTTTATAACAATACACTCGTTTGTCTTACGACTCAAGATTAGCATTTGTTTTTACATCCTGTAATTCTCACAATCTCTGTAAGCACACGAAGTGTGGCTTTAAGTGCCAGAGATTATATTACCAAAGTTTTGCCAATCAAGTAAAAGTATAAAATCTTTTTCGTGATTAGTTTTTCAAAAGCCCACTGCATCAAACAAGGGCCGATGATTAACTTTCGTCAGCCCTTATTGGTATCAGCTATCAACACAAATGCTTAATGAGTAGTTGCGTTGAATTTATAAAAGCCTTACGTAGATCTTTCTCAGTTTGATTCGAACCAAAAAGCTTACGTGTTTGAAACAACACAGAAGATAATGAAAGGTCTTTGACAGCCAAGGCAAAATCCTTTTGAGATTCTTTATCCTTGTGTTCACGCCACACATCCAAGAGTTTTTCGTATTCACTTTCAACTTTACTTTTAAGTTGTTGATAAGCGTCTGTCACCTCAGGATAGTAGGTGAGGAGTTCATCATCTTCACCTGTCAAGACAAAAGGCAACAAATGTTTGGCATTAAACAAATTGTCCCCTTCTCCTCTTAACTTGTGTAAACCTAAATAGGTTGCTGATTTAATCTTCCATCGTTGACCTTTATGATCGCAAATAACAACTCCCTCGAAGGTAGGATCTTTGGAGGCTTGATCAGCCAAAAACGCTTGTATTTCTTCAATGCTGCCAAAGGTAAAAAGTTCAGGTCGCAGGAACAAATTGCTTTTCAATTCATCAACTTGTTTCAAAGGCAACTCATGCTTTCCATAAAAAGCAGTCAACAAGTACATGCTTGGCTTTTGATATCGTCGAACGACTTTGTTCCAAGGAGAAACAAACTCACAAACATAAGTAAACTTCGGATCAAGTTTAGAATTCAATTCGTGCAATCCACTTATTCCCAAGGCATCGCAGAATCCGTCTTGCCAAGTAAATGTTTGATGTTGCATGCAATCCAATGCAAATGATCCCCTAGTGTTTGCGTGCCACTTGCCGTCAAAGTGATAAAACAAAACCAAAGACCCATCCTCTTTTGATTGAACAGAAAAATCTGAAAAATCAAAATGATGCATTTCTTCTTGCACCTCGCCCCAATTAAAAAATCGCGGGAAGGATCGAGCAACCAAAGACCAATCCTGAGAATTAAGAACTAAAGCTCTAGCCTCTCGAACAATAGGATGAGTTTTTGGTGAATCAATTTGATCGTAATTCAAGATAACAAGTGGCAAAGTTGGATGTAAAGCATGCCTGATCCCAAGCTCTGCATTCAAATCATCTAAAGTTTTGCCACTCATTAGGTGTTCTTGTATCATTAACATGACTTACCTTCGAGATTGAAAAGACATATAAGGGCCGCTTTGAGACTGGTTTTCTTCCAAAGCATCATTTTCGGCGACATCATGGAATGCATCTTCGGTACGCCTTTCTACGGAAAACCCTAAAACCTCATGCCATATTGCACTGACGCCGACTTCTGAGACAGCCAAAATCAACCAAAATATTGCCGCTATGGCAAAACCACATAACAATAGTGTTGGAAGTGTTAGGATTGACTCTGAAGGCAATGGTGCCATTCTTTGAAGTGCATACATGGGCATGACGACCGGGATGCATAGAAACAAACTAAGCGTTCCAAAATGCAAAGTGATCACACGTTGACCATAACCTTGTGCTTCTAATACATCGTCGATCAGACCAACCATTCTCCAGCCTATGGCGATGGCTATAAAGCCAACAAACCAAAATTGTCCTGCAACCGCACAAATGCACAAACCACATAGGATGACACTAAAGTACGATTTGGAATGACTTTTTTGATGCATTATTTACACTCCTTCATTTCACCATATTCAATTCGACAAGTTCCATATGAGCCATCTATTGGGCCATTTCCATGATTGGTGGTATCAAGTAATAACTTCGTGACTTTGACCAGCCATTTTGTGATTTCCCTTTTTGAGACTTTCTTGTCAGTGAACAAATCAATGTAAAGCGGGGCATAAAACCGATGCATCGGCTTTTGACCATATACAATCAACATTAAATTATGCATGTCTTGTAAGGCACGGTTTGAATCGGCATAAATAAGTGCAGAGTCTTGGTCGCCTTGAACTGACCAATCATTACCGGTCCAATATCTTAAATATTGGTCACTAATCATGTAACGCGGATATTCAGGTGTGCCGCAGTTGTGCAACGATAACACAACTGGCTTTTCTGTATTTTCACTCATTTTAAGCTACATCCTTATCAATTAAGTCATTGGTGTCTTCATAACAATTTGATTGATTTTGCTTTCCGATAAAGGATAGCAAATAGTCGGTAATTTTGCTTGCTTGGGTCGCAGCAGAAAAGATGTACTTCGGATCATTCTGCATTGCTTTAAGCCAACTAGAAAGATAGCCTTGGCTTTTATGCATCGTGGATTCAGCCATGGGCACCCCTACTTCCATTAACGTGAAGCAAGCAGCTAATTCGGCCACCAGTTCCTCATATGCATAATTCTCGGTTTGTGATTCGAATTTCAAACTCCTTCCAACCCGCTGATCTAGCTTCGTCCAGTGTGCTAGTTCATGAAAAACAGTCAGATAGTAATCTGTCATGCTATCAAAACTTGATTTGACGGGAATACAAATAGAGTCTTGAGTTGGAATATACATGGCTTTATCGCCGCCATGTTTGATGACTGCACCTGATTGTGCGATCAGTTTTTCCGCAGGATCAAAATTTGGTTCAACTTGCTTTACTTCGACATCTGCTCTATAGAAACTCAAATTGCGATGAATTCCTTGACAAATTGCCTCGGCGATAACTTCGCGTTTTTCGCCTTGTGCAGGTTGTTCGGAAATTGGTAAGTATTTTGCAGCAATAGATCGCAACTCTGATTCGCTTGTAATCTGAGTCCGATTTAATTTGTCAAATTGACCTAACAATGCCTTGACAACATTATAAGTTCCTCGACCGTCGAGCAGCATTTCTACTGTCGGACTTTGAAATTGTTCAATATTAAAAAGGGCATATTGACGAAGCAAAGGAATGACACGATCATTTCCATTTTTATCCTTGTCAACTGAACCGTTTTCATTTAGCTTTGGCAGCATTTTGAAAAAAGTTACAAAACTTGCCTTCTCCCCTTTTTTGACGTGAGCACCAATTTGATTAAGGACTGCGGAAGAAGAACCCCAATGCCGACTTTTAAAGTCTTGTTGAATGGATGCCCCCATGAGGATCAAAATATTGATCCCAGTATAACGCTTCTTGGTTTGAAAATTGGATGGCATTCCCGCATTTGGATTGTTTTTCCATGGCCTACGCCATGGCGGTGTGCCTTGCTTTAGTGAATCAACTATTTTTGTAGTAATATCAATTCGAATAGCATCTGCTGAATTTGCCATTATGTTCTCCTGTAATTATTGTTCGTAAGTGTTGATGTAATTTATTGGTATCATTTATCGGCGAGACTCGTGATACTCTGCTGTGACCTTAGCACCTTTGTGATCGATATTCAAACGATCCAGTAAAGCCAATCCATTTTTAGTTATTGCCATGCCTTTACCTGATAAAGACACAACATACGGTCCGTCATCGCTATATTGCATGAGGCCCGGTAATTCATATTTCTTGACTTGAGCTACGCGACAGCGAGCAATATCAGCAAGCCTAGCTTCCGCAATTGGTCGTTGACCCAGAGCTTTAAGTATTGCAACTTGCTTTTCAGTTAAACCGTATTTATTGAGCCCAATATCGGACGCTACAATTTTGCAGCATTCTTCCCAAGAACATGAAGGCATGAAGCTTTTGTGTTGAACAACCTTGGTTCCAAATCCATGAATGGCAAGCCTCGGTACTTTTTGATATTTGGCTATCATTGCACAGATCTGGTCTGGCGGACAAATATCAATTTCGCCAAGTTTGGCCTTCGTCTTGAGACCAGACTTAATGATGTTGATCAACTCGTCCCCTTCGGATGGATGCCATTCAATTGTCGTAGTTAGTCTGCTATCAAAAGCATCGAATAAATCTCCGCGATCAGTAGTAGCCGCCACCCAACAAACCTCATAGCTATCCACGCTGATAATTTGACCTTTTGCACCGGGGGTTTTGATTATCATCGTTGCATCATCAGGTTCCATGGCATTTAGCAGACTGCCCTTCATCATACTTGAGCGAAGCTCATGAGCTTCATCGAAAAATACAATACAAGGAGGCAGAATGAAATCATACTTTTTGTCCTTTTGTTGCACCAATGGAGTACCGACTTTGGAAAAAGCTTCGCTAATTTGTTCAAATAGCATAAAACTATTTTCAAGCATCGGAGACTGTACGAAAACAAAAGGTATACCGATAGTTTCTGCAAATCGCTTAACAACAAAGGTCTTTCCTTGCCCCGGTGGGCTGAAGATCCCAAAGTTGCAGCCGCGACAACTACGATTGGCGTTCTTATAGGCAGAGAACGCAAATCTGCGTAAATTACGCATGTTGCCTTCGTTCTTTGCACTCACCACCACCTGATTAAGTGGACAGCGTTGATTGTTTTCCGCCAAGATCATGCGAATTTCATCGTCCGATGGCTTTTCGGGCAGATGAGGCATGGAGCGGTTTGCAGTTGGATCAAAAAACGCTAATTGATGTTGAACACTCATGTGTAATCTCCTGAAGTTTGAACTCCATGACTTTGTTGGTATCAACTACGCAACACGAGAAAATTCATCACTGGAATACGTTGCCTGAATCTTTTGACATGCTCTCAAAAAGTGTTGCGATAAAGCTTGCTTAGTCCAAAGCCTTCCAGTGGATGGATTGATTTGAGTTTCGACAAATTGTTTACGAAAAGTGGTATCATTGTCGAGGTGAGCATTTATCAGCTTACGCTCAATGTCAGTCAACTCCGTCAATTCTACGGCCTTTCTCATCTTCAATAACTCTTGATTGCCCTCAAAATCTTCGACACTAGCCGCAAATTGATTTTCAGGATCACCTCCTTGGCCCAAGAGTGTACGCACCCGCTCAACCAAGGTCTCCGTAAGCTCCACGCCATCTTCCTGCACTCTGGAAAATGATCTATCTAATGAGTGTCCTTGGTTCATGTAAGCTTCAACTAAAGCTTTTATTTTGAGGACGCGTGCCGTGATTCCATTCTCCGCAAGTTCTCGTTTGATCAAAACCAGAAGCCTGTTTTTCATGATCCAATAGGCATAAGTTGAAAACCTGTTGCGACCATCGTACAAATACATGGCATCATAAATGCCCAATGATGCTTCTTGGAGGTAGTCCTCATATGTCAAAGAGATTTTGTAGTTCTTGGAAAAAGCAGAGGCAATTCTATGTGCTAATCGAATATAGCCAGAAATTATCTCGGACTCACACTCTGTGAGTTGGTCAATGAGCTTACGTGCCTTGGGATTAAACCAAAGCACATTTTTACCGCTTTGCAACTGCTGTTTGTATTTCGCACGCAATTGCCTTACGTTTGCAAATCCAAGTAACTCAGTAGCAGCCTGTCGAGAAACAAAAAATGTATCAGCCATTAATTGTTCCAATTCTAGTTTTCTCTTTTCCGAAAGAGAAATGGGATTGAATGCTGATAGTTCCTTCATCCTAATGCTCCAATAAACAGTAACTCAAAGTATTTGATCCGGTATCCACACAAACAATATAGGTGGTATCAAGTATCCTAACAAGTCCTAAAAAGCGTGGTCTTACGAAAAGAAACACAAAAACCATAAAGGTTCGTTTTTTTTTTGCACAAACAATTGTAGAATTTGTTTTGAAATAACATGATGAACCATCTGCCGAGAGAAATTGGCAAGCCTAATGATGGTATCACATAACAAACATGTAGCCAACTAAACTGTCCATGATATCGGAGATATTGTAAAAATACTGTTCTGCCATATGTTTAACATAATCATTTGCATCTTGCATATCCTCGTCAGATAACTTAGCACGCACATAAGATGAAACATCTCTTCCCCATGCATATCTTTTTTGTACCATTAATCTATTTGGCAAAGGATTAAATTTTATTGATCCAGTTGTGATGTATTGTGCAACTAGCTCATGTTGAAATTCTCCAAAATTGGTCAAATTACCGCTTTTTGCACTTTTCATAGTGCCCAAGGCAGTGGCCAAAGCACTAAGGTATTTAGGATTATCGCCTTGATACCATTCCCCAGTTTTTTGGATTCCATAAACGTTTTGCAGAAGATCACGGAAATTTTTTATTAGTTTATTGGTTAAAACTTCTTCAAAAATCCATTCACGTCTCGTGGCATGTCCAAGTCTGTGAGCTAAAATCCACGCCGTCATAGGAACTTTATCGGCACCAAAATTTTGAGTAAAAACAATTGTGATGGCATCTTCTCTTGGCTGAATATCAACTCCAAGATTTTCTTTTACCCATTGGCTATCCTTGGCTCCTTCCTCTCTAAATTTGTAAGCTTTCGGGTTTCTCACAAAGTACAAATCGAAGGTTTGCGGAGCTTTGTCCCATTTTCTGTATATTTTTTGGACACCTTTAGGACTGGTTAAAATGCCCACGTCTTGCTTGTTATAACCATAGGCACGTTTTGCATCTGGTTGCCATTGTCCCATCAAATCAAATTGCCTAATAGGCATTTCATTTAGTAGCCAATTTTTAAAATCCATAAGCATTGCCTCAGTTGTAACTATCTATTTATGATTACAGTTTGTGATTGTGAGCTAGTGTGAGAAATTGTTGCCACTAAATCTTTGACATTTTTTTTGCTTTTACGAAGCTGAAGTTTGTAGCCTTGTGCTTGCATAATATTAGATACTTGCATGACAGCTTTTGCAAGTGCGAATAAATCCTGTTGATTTGCTTTGGATAGGTCGATAATATTTCTGTGTTTCTTTTTCAAGGCATTTCCTTTGTTAAATAACTATTATTCTATTTAGCAGATATAGCTTATTTCTCTAACAAATTATTAGAGGACTTATGAAACCATTGATGCGATGGACGATTGGCAAAACAACCAAAAAAGGTTATGAATCACTAATTTTATCAATCAATTCTTTTATAAAACATTACGATGTTGAAGTTGTTGTATGTCATAACTGCCCTAAAGAAAATCTCCCTACTAGTGTTTTGCAATTTCCATTAATCGATCAAACAAAGCATCTGAATATTGGGCCAGAGCCTAAAGGCGTGGCGTGGAAACTATATCCTCCCCGTTTAACAATTGATCGTCACGAATTGAGTGTAGATAATGATCTTATTATTAACGAGCCAATTCAACAAATAGAGGAGTTCTTATCTTCAGATTCAACACTTTTGTTAGAAGACAAATCTCGAACTTATGGTCGGTTTGAAAGTCATGTGCCAGCGGGATTCATGATTAATAGTGGACTGTATGGAATGCCTCCTAATTTTCAGTTAGAGCCCTATGTGAGATTTTATGCAGGTAAAGCTTGGGAAAAGAATGCTATAAATCAACATGATAAAAATGAAACTTTTGACGAACAGGGACTAATAGCCCTTGCACTTCTTAATCATTCTCGTTATCTTATAATTGACAACAGAACCATAACTAATTGCGAGCACCACCTTGTGGATGGGAAAGGCCATCATTTTATAGGTCTGAACCGTGTTAAGCATCACTCTGCTTTTGCGTTATATCAAAGTTTAAAACAAAAAATTCACCTCTAATAGGCACAGCATGAAAGAACGAGTAAAAACCATTATTGGAAATAAGCCAGTTATCATAATCGCACCACATGGAGCAAATGACACTAACACAGCATATTTAGCAGAAAGTGCAGCTACACGAATTGGTGCATATGCGGTAATTAATCAAGGTTTTACTAGGGCGGATATGGTAGATGTCGATGCAGACATGGCTGATTGTAATAAAATCAGCCATTGTCAACAAGACTTAGTATATGAAGAGTTTTTCAAACCAATCGTAAAATTTAAAACAGCGATTGATAAAAAATCAGAGTTATATGGATCAAACTCTAAGCAAGACTGGACTACAACTCACATTTTCTACATACATGGTTGTGGCGACTTAGTTTCCAAACAAGTCAATGAACAAGTGGGAGTGATTCTAGGTTGTGGCTTGGGAATCAAGAAAGATTCACTAACCTGTGATAGTTGGAGAAAAAATCTTTTTATTGCTTTGTGGAACAGAGCTATTGAGCCCAAAGCTTTTGTTGGTCAAGGTGGAGGTCACTACGCTGGAAGAGATAGTGATAATTTAGTTCAATATTTTAGGAAGCACGTAAATGATGATGTGGTTCAAGCTATGCAACTTGAATTTCCATTCTGTTTTAGAAAGACTAGTGTTGATGCGACTCATTGTGGTACTTTACTTGGAAATATTATCGGAAAATATTTGAGTTTTAAAAGTTACGATTTAGAGGCAGAATACGGACTTATTTAATTGCATTTACATTTATGAGTTTATCTTTTTGATCTTCTGACATTTCCATGGTAGATGGCATGCGATTAAGTTTCCATTCGTGGTCAAAAACAATAAAGCCGGGATCTTGAATTCCTTGTTTTTGTTGAATTTTTTTGGTCAAATTTATATTTTCATTGTGAGCAATTCCTAACAACCAAATACGATTTGCCCAAGTATCTAACTTTTTGGAAATCTCTTTAATTTTTTCATTATTCTCTGCTGTGGATTCAGCAAAGTTCTTGGTTTTATTTTGGTTTAATGTTTCAATATTTTGTCGTGAAGCATTTGGTTTCTTTTTGAGAATGATCCATACAGAAGCTGCGGATAATAAAATGATACAAAAAGCCAATAATTTGAATAATTTATTAGCCTTTTCGACTTGCTGTGTTTCTTCACCGTGGGTCGCATTTATGTTTTGTGCAGCCAACTTTATTCTCTCACTGATTCCACTGTTGTTTGCTTTCATCTCGTCTCCTTCGATCTAGCGTAACATAGCTATTAGATTGATAAATGCTTTTTACATAACAAGCATTAACTTGTTTTCTGATTTTTTAAACTCATTTGTTCTCTGGTGGAATTGATCAAATCTCGTAATTCTTTTCTTGGCATTTTAGCTTCATTATTGTGTAATATTCTTAACTCTGCTACCTGAACATTTGTCAAATCAAAATTTGCCTTTAAGTTATTGCAAACTGAACACATGGTAGCATAGTTTTCTAAAACATCCTGTCCACCTTTGGATTTTGCAAGAATGTGATCTTTGGTCATTAGGACCAATCTACTAAATTCTTCTGCGTAGAAGTTGAAATGGGGTGAAGAGTCGCCGGGATTCATATCTAGCACCATGTGTTTACCCTCAATGCCGCAAGCCACACAATTAGGGTTATTTTTAAAGACATGGTATCGATCTGAATTCATCCTCACCTGATAGGTCATACCATTGGCGACAAATTCTTTTTTGCTATCATCAAGTGTAATAAAAGGGAATACATCATCTGTGGCAAACATTCCTAAATGAATGAGCTTTTTTCTGTCTTTCATTTTAGCCAAGTCAACTTGTACAGTGAAGCCGTCGAAATCAATTCCTTGCGGCTTGGTATTAAGAATTTCTTCAATTTGTTGTTTGGCCTTTTTTAAACACTCTTCTTCTGAGAAGTGTGAATCAAACTTCCATGTAAGAGTGACAATACTTTTATAAGTAGGCATCAACCATATTTAGGTTACATAATAGAAAAAGAGTTGTAAAATTCATTGAAAACATAACAAGTAACAGGTTTTATAACATGGGATGTAGGTTAAAAATACTTGACGATTTAGCCCACAGATGTCTAAAATCTGTTAATTCCACATATTGTGCCTTGTTTTTTTTAGCACATTCATACCAAGCTTTTTTTGCTGTATCCCAAAAAGTCATTTCGAACGCATAGGTTTTAGCCATGTCTACTAAAAAAGGGTATTGCGGATCGCAGTAATCCATCTTTTTGAGCATGTGCATAAAATCGTAATGATGTGTATTTGCTATTGACCACGCACTAGGACAAGGATGCAACGACCTATCTGGCATGACTGCCCCAGAAGACATATAGGCACCATCGTTTATTGCACCTAACAAATTTTTATACCATCGATTTCCTGAGATGATACAATCGGGCTCCACATGCACTAAAATGTCAAAATAATTCGCATAAGCATATTTCATGGCCATATTAATAGCATCTCCATGAAATAGTCTGCTAGGCGTTTGAATAATCTTGACCATTTCAAGGCTATGCAACCATCTTCTTTCAGACTCGAACAAAAACATTTTATTGTTTTGTACCGGCTCAGCCCTGCTATTGTATAAGTAGTTTGAGAAACTAGATCGTCTTTTTTCATCATCTTCAGGGGATGGATTATTGTCTATTACCAATATAGGCACATTTGGAATGTAAAGCCTTATTTGTTTTATACAATTTTTAGTCCAACCAAAAGAATAATATGATGTAAGATTAATCAAAACTCTTGTTGATTTGTTTTTTGAAGAAAAAAATTCCTGTTTTAGCATGACATTACATAGAAATAGATTTTTTATCAGTGCCAACAAACCATTTTTTATTTGACAGTTCTTGTTGCTTGAAGCGATCATATTTAAATTCGTGCGAAAACAAATCAGGCACACGATAATCCATTTCCTCGCCTTGATAATTCTCTTCAATTTCAAAATTTATGGATTGTCCTACTAGACCATGTGGCCAAACGCCTTGTGTTAAAACGCCAATCTCGCCAACCTCATGGTAAATATCGAGGTGAGGAGGACCTATTAGATTGTGATCTTTATCAGTGCATCTATAAATTTTAGTAATAAAATTTCCAGTGTCTATGTGAACATGATCATGTGCTACTCGGAAGCATCCCAAGATTGAATCGCCTTTTTTGTTGACAAGTCCAGTGTCAAATTTTTCCTCATGACCGCATGGCAAAACAAGACTTTCGTCATTTCTTTTTTGTGCAATTATATAAGACAATCTCTCCTCTAAAGATGACACAAAATACTTGTTCAGACCTACTTGTTCGTTACCCACCACTAAGGCTGCTTCTGTCATAATTGGAGCTTTGCTATTAGTGTCGTACAATCTTACATTTAAATAAAAATTGCTAGAAGAGATTAAACAAAAACATTCATCATGAGCACCGTAAAAGAAAAATTCTTTACCTTGAAAGTTAGTAACGTGAGGATCGGCGATAACTGATGTTGGAAGCACTGTTGTTGGCATAAAATCTCCATATTTGCTTATTGCATTTTAAGTATTTATTACTAGGGAAATAAAAAAGGCAAAGCCAAGTAGCTTTGCCTTTTTTCTAGTCAAACTCAGCATAATTAAAACAAAAGCTTACATAATTGATTGCCTCTTCGCTCAAGTTGATTGCGTTTTATTTTAAAACTTTGAGATTCAATTCCACCAAACATTTTTGCATTAGCATGAATTTCGGCAAAAGCAACAATCAACAAGGTGACTGCATCTTGTTTTGACCAATAGTTCTCAATTTTTTTGGCAAGCTCTTCAGAACGGCAGGTGTGAAAGAACATGTCATCTCTTATCAGACGAGCTACAACTTCTTCATTCGATAAGCTTTTCCAGACATACCACGACACTTCAGCGTGATTGGGAAAATGATTCCTATTGGTTTCAGCATCCCTATAAACACAATATGGTTTTCCGCAATCATGATACACTGTGTATTGCCTAATAATATCATCGGTATGCAAATTTTCAATTAAACCCTTCTTTTGATCTAACATAAATTTTGGAACATACCAATCATCAGACAATTCAATTTCGCCATTAAGAAACTGTCTCAGCATCTGATAGTGTTTGAATACCTCTTTGCCATGCTGTAAAACGCTCAAATCTGTCATTTGCTCGCAGTCTTCCATGTCTTTGATCATTTGATCAAAAGAGGCTGGGAGAGTCTTTGTGAGCGATTTTACGACATCTAGTTGTCCCAAGTGAGTCATGATGCACCCCCTTTTGGACGTAGTAACTGAAATTTTTTGAATAGCCCCCTATCCTTGTCATAGATAGGTTCCGTTGCAATAGCAGTAAGTTCATGATCCATGTCAGGCTCACGAAATTCTACATATTCAACGTGATGGCCTTTTAAGAAAGAACCGGCCTGCTGTAGTTTACTCAAATTCTTTGCTGCAAGAATAATCACGCTAGGGTGATCGTGCAAAGACTTCAGATTAAAAAGATTAGCACATTCAATTGCCGCATGGCAAGATTGCACCGATTGTTGTGCTAATGAGAGATCGGTACGTACAAACACATAAATGTAAGCATGTTGTGCTACCTACGTGTGAGGTTTTGCGAAATACATAATTTCCTCCAATTTGGGTAATAAAAAACTGGCAAAGCGATAAAGCTTGCCAGTATGATAGTAAATTAGGGCGTCAAAATCTAGTAAGAAAATTTGAGCAAACGCAAAATTATTGCTTTAAATTTTGTTCTTGCATCAATTTTTCTTTTATGACGTTCGTTGTTTTCAAGAAAATCAAGAAAACTTCGGGCTTCACTGATGGTGCCTTCGAAAATCATATTTTGAGTTTCTTGTTCGGAAACTCTGATTCCTTTGGCAGTCAAACTAAGATTTACACGCATCATAAGATTTCCAAAAAAGTTACGAGGCAGCTTTCATCTTTGTTTTCTTGCTGATCTTCTTACCAGCCGTCAAAGTGAGTTGCCACCCAACTGCTTCAGCTAACTTGAAGACCGTGAAAAATCTTGGATAGCGGGTATCCCTATCGCCCAACTTCTTGACTGTAATATACGTCAAGCCAGACTGCTCCGCAAGCTCTTTCCAAGTCATTTCGAAATTGTTGGTTGCTTCTTTGAAGATTTCATCCAACAAACGATGGAGACAGCGGAAATATTGCTTCTCCTCACTAGATGAAAAACTATCAACAACTTTCAATTTTGGCTTTCTAGCCATGGTACTTTTCCTCCTCAGGAAATAAAAAAACAATCAAAGGGCATTCTTCGAAAATGCCCACAAAAAAGGCCAAGCTGTTTTTCCAAAAGCAAGAGTTTTTGAGTAAAGCATATTCTGGACATAAGCCCTTGTAGCTAATATGGTGACAATATCTTCTGAGTCTTCCAAATTGCTAATGTTGGGCACACTACTTGCCTTACCAAAAACATAAGTGATCGATTCGTTTGTCATGCCAGCAGAAGAGTAAAGATTCACTGGAGACAGGCTTGTCACTTCCAGATCAAGACCAGTCTCTTCTTTGAATTCCCTTACAGCGGCATTTTTAGCCGCATCTTCAATTGATGCACCATCAGTGTAATCCTTGTCATCAATCAAGCCAGCAGGAAATCCAATCTCTCTACAGCCTATTGGAACGCGGAATTCATCTGTCAAAACCAATCTTGTTTCAGACTCAATTATCTTACCGTCAGCATCAAAGGCATCCATAGTTGCGATAATAACAACCGCATCTGGCTTTTTATTTTCATGAGGAACAAGAGTTTCCCCACGGGATACCATAAAATATTCTCTATCCTTGTTATTGTGATTGAAAATCACTTTCCAAAGTGTAAGAAAAGTTTTGTTGCCTTTAACCGCTTTGTAAAGTTGCGTTTTTTCAAGGATTTTCATGGTTATGTGTAAGTAAAACATGCAAGACTTATAAAGAACAGAGGCAGGATTAATTTTTATCAATCCTGCCTCTAAAACTGAGTTGCCAAATTTAGCTTTGACTGCTCAAAATTCCGCTAGCAACATGTCGTCGTGCTTCACGTAAAGCTTGTGCAACTTTACTGTAATTTGCTTCTTGAGCAGAATTAATCATTTCATCAAGCATGGATTCAATTTGAATCAAATCGATTTTTTCGCTAGCTTTTGGCGATTTAGAAACTGAATTTGAACTGCTTTTAACATTCTTGCGTCTTGCTCTAGGTCCTGCGTCTTGATTTTCGTCTGGAGAATCAAGCCCATCAATGTTTTTAGAATTTTCACTACTGCGGACCGAATGCCAAAGGCCATTTGAAAAATTAACGCCGTCCGATTTAAGCCATTCTTTGACTTTTGCAAGTTTTTCATTTGAATGTTTGGAAATTACCAAACGCAAAACCGCCGTCACATTTAAGTCGCCATTCGGCTTGCGAGGAATCTCGTTAAGATCCTTGATTCCGAGGTGTCTTCGAACGATTGATTTTGCTTGTTGTACATCAGTGGGTTTGATTTCTTCAGTATTTCCTTGATTCATCCACTCCCTCTGAAGCTCTTCTAATGTAACTTCAGAATTTTTCATCAACGACTTGCGAATGAAAGATGAACGGCTTGCACCCCTTTGGGTTTCGGTGGACATAATTTCTCCCATGAGATATTACAAACGCTTCTACACTTGATCCCGTAATCAAATGTAATTTCTTAATCACAACTATTGTACTAACTTCAAGTCACCAGTAAAGCAAGCCTAGGACTGAATATCTGCATTTTTTCGATCTTCTATAAATTTTTCATAGTAAGATCTTACTTTTAAGTCATCGATAAATGCTTCTGCTAGCTCCAAACGCTTCTTCAATGTTGACGCATCATCTTTGGCATTCAAGTTTACTGGCTTTTCAGCAGTGACAAGTGTTGCTTCTTTGTCATCATTGCCTGAAGCCATATCGAAAAGCTTACAGATCCCTAACTCTCTGCGAGCCCGGTATAACTTTGCTTTAAGAAACACAGCTATTTCTTGTCGCAATGAACGACTTGCCATGATGTCTTTCTCACGCACCGCAAAGTGTTTTTTAAGTGCTTTTACCCCTTCATAGTCTTGGCTATCCTCTGGCGGCAAAAGCAAGTTTTTGATTACGATCATGGCATTAAAATCTTGGTTATTGACCAACTCCCAATCGCCAACAGCCTCAATCAAAGTCTCAATATCTGACAAAGTGAATTTATACAAATCTTCAACACTCATTTTTGTTTTCCTTTCACGCAGAGCCAAATCGACGTTGTATTTGCATAGAAGTCGGCTCGATCTTCAATTTTTCTGCAAAATCTTTCAAATCAAGTTCATGATACACGCTTGCCTGTTGTCGATGAATTTTTTCAACGGCTTGACGTAAATCATTTAAATTGATGCCTGTTTTCGTAGAGTGTTTTAAATCACGGTGTAATGCTGACATCTTGGCCATTTCTACGATTTCTTCAATCATAGCTCCATTTACACAGTCGCCAAGTGTGAAGTCGTGCTCATTATTAACGCGATACAACAATCTTTGCTTTGAAAATAGATCTGCCAAAGTGATCATCATGTATTGTTCACTAGCGTCTTCTTTGTCCAAAGGAATATTATGAAAATACAATTTCATGATATTGCTTGCAGTAAACTCATTCGGCCTACCAATTTTCCAGTGTCGATTGATTCGACGATGACGAATTACCGCTTGATCCAAAGACTCTGGCCTATTGGTTAAAAGCAGCACAATTGGATTTTCAATTGTCTGTTGCTCATCAACTCCATCCATTTCCCCTAAAAACATGGGGACCACAGTATCCGTAATATCGGAGCTTCGTCTAACACCCCTAGGGCCTAAAATAGCTTCGGCTTCATCAAAAACCAGTAGAGCTTTGCTCCCAAATTTTCTGTAATGCTTTCTGCTACGTGCAAAAAGATTACGAACTTCTGCTTCTGTATTACCAACATACATGTTGAGAATTTCAGGAGCTTTGACAAAAATAAAACCTGTTGGCAACACTTCCTTGCCGTGCATGCTAGCGAGTGATGAAGCACATGCTCGTGCTAACATCGTTTTGCCGCAACCGGGAGGACCACAAAGCAAACCACCTCTCATAGGCTTCACTTTGTAATATTCAAAAATATCAGATTTTTGCATCGGCAATTCTATTGCGTCTTTAAGTTCTTGTTTGATATCTTCAAGACCTCCGATATCATCCCAACTACAAGTTGGCTCCGTAACTAAAGAATAGCGTTTGGAATTGTCTTCAGGCAACTTCTTGACGATCAAATTAAGATTTGTGTCAATCGATACTCTGTCACCTTCCTCAAGGCTTATTTCTTTTGGGTTCGTGACAATAATGTTTTCAGATCTAAATTTAACTTCTACACCATAATCGGTGATTGCTGAAACAGATGCAATTGGCCCTACAGCGATATCATCGGCTTTGGCTACAATTGCTTTATTGTCTGCCCTGATTTTTACAAAATCGCCAGATTTTAAGTTTAAATTTGGAACACCTCTAACTTCCCAAAATTTTCCATCTGCATTAACTATAGCAGATGTCCCATCAGATTTATCGGTCAAATTGATTTGTGCACGGGCCTTGCCCTCTAGTCCGATTCCAAATCGAGCTTCAGATTGGTCTAAAAGCTTTACAAGTACAGTGCCTTGTTCGTCAATCAAATTACTGGGATCTCCAATAATAACCCCAGCTTTTTGATAATACACGGATTGAGGATCAGTTACTATGACTTGGTCGTTCAACGAGAAGCACTCTTTTGCAGTGTGCGTATTAACCCTAATAAGTGTTCCAAAACTTAATGGGTCTGAAGTCATTTTGGAGATTAAGGCATTTTGTCTAATAAGGTCTTGCCTGCAAGCGTCAATAATTTGACGAAGCTCTTGAACTTCAGAGACTTGTTGGCCTCGAAATACACTTACACGTCTTTGTACTTCTCTTTCAATGTGTGTTTCAACATTAGTGCCGTTTAATTCTTCTGTGTTGGACATGCTTTATCCGAAATGAGAGAAAAAAATGAAGACAATCTATTTTATCAAGCTTGTGTAATTTCTACAACCTTAATATTTCTTCCAGAACAATCTTTTTCTGAGGATTCGATCACAAAGGTATTTTTCGCAAAATCCGCTGCCTTTAAAGTTCGGCTAGACAATCTAATATCTCCATTCCTTTCAACGGTCTGAATGGTAATTACTGTCATTTGATTTTGCCCAACACTCTGGTCTTTGCTGATCCAAATTATGTTGTTTGTTGGATTTGCAAACACATGCACTGAATCGCCTGCTGTAATTCCAGCTTCTCGCATGAACTTTGTAGGCACTAACAATCTTTGTCGGAAATCAGTTCGGAAAGTACCATCAGTATTGTGACCACCAGCATCTGGTTGTGATCCATCGTTTTGGGGAGTCACTTGTCCAATCATAGATAATGGACGAACACTGGCTTGAATTTCAGTTGGGCTTGCAGGCCCAACTCCTTCTGGCACAAAGTTATTGAGGTCATATCCCAACGGATGATAAACTTCAAATGATGGTCCAGCCCAATTTGTAAATGTTGAACGTGACCAAGTCAAAGTTTGACCATCTTGCATGGTGAATCCATAATCCAAAGCGTCTTGTACAATTTCAAGATCATGTACCGTGCCAAGGCAGTCTTGGTGCCGTAACTTAAGATGCTCTCTTTGCCGGGTCAAGATGGTGATGTTGTAAGCCGAAAATGGTCGGCCTAATTCAAGACACTCACGTATTGTTTTTTCAAAAGCTAGTTCCAAATTTGTGTTCATTTTTTCTCCGAGTATTGTTCTGTAGCAACAAGTAATCATCGAATGATACGCCAAAAAACTTGAGAGACAATATTAAAAAATATATCGGATCTCACAATAAGGCAGAATTTCTTGCATCAAATATCGAAGTTGTGAAATTCCTTGTGCTTTTACGTTATTTTTGTACCTCAAATTGACCATGCCATTTTGACTAAGTTTTCTTTGTTGGATTACAGGCAATCCGTACCGATTTTTTGTCTTGTCGCTTGCATCTTCCCAATGTCTCCACAGGTACTGTTCCTCTGATTTTGGATGCCATTGCAAATTCAAATCATGGAGTTTTTCATTATGAGTCAAAAATATGACTTCCGCCTTTAATTGTTCTTTGGCTTTAGCGTCCAAGTTGTCATCTAATTCCCTGAGCAATTCAGCATAATCGCTTTGCCACCCGTCATAAATTATGACAGGGCTCAAATTTATGTGTACTTCATAACCAGCCGCAACAAAATCATTGATTGCCTTAATTCTTTCGCTGATTGCAGAGGTTCGTACATCGACAACTTTCGATGCTTTATTAGGCATTAAACTAAATCTTATTCTCGTATGACCTTTCGGATCATAATTGAGTAAATTCCTGTTTACAAATTTGGTCGCAAAACTTGCTTTTGCGTTGCGAATGCGAGCAAACATGTCAATTAGGTCTTTGACATTGCTACTCACCATATCATCAACACTGCAATCATTGTTTTCCCCAATATCCCAAGTCCACAACAAAGGATCGCACTGAGCATTTTCTTTGGTAATTACCTTAGTACCCAAACGCACACACTTACGCTCAATGTGCTTCATTATTTTATCGATGTTTGCAAAAACTGTTATGGGATTCGCATAGCCCTTGCGTCGAGCCACATAACAGTTATGAGTCACCATGCCATTGGCAAGATAAGACTCATATTTAGGCACATGAAAGTTGTAGACTTTCGTGGTCTTCTTAATGACTTTGATGCTACTGATTTTCTTGAATTCAAGGCTCATGGCATTTCCAAATTATAAATTGGAGAATTGGAACGGTATTGCTCTAAACTCGCTCTATCGCACAAGATTTCATCGTCACAGAGTAAATGTTGAGCTTCTATCCATCCTCTGCGAGTCATCACAGGATGCTCCGGGCTTAGTTGAAGTGTTACTCCGTCAACTTCAATTTCAATCACTTCTTCAACTACCCTACTTGCAACACCCGAAATGCGAGCTTCTACGAGTCTTTCCGAAGAACGATCATACGCTAGTACGAGATCGCCATCCTGAATTTGTTCAATTGGAATTGCTCCACTTGGCGTTTCAATCATGGTGCCTGCTGGCAAACAATACGAACACGCCATAGCACAACCTGAAGAATGACTGGGTGCAATCCAGTCAGTAGATCGATTGTTGGGCCTTGAGGCTATGCTGTTCTTTACTCCAAGCACAAGAAAATGTGCTTTGACTTGATTCCAATCACGAACCATATCTGGATTCAAATTCAAAGATTCGATCTTCCAATGCCCATCAACCTCAATTAGTTCGGCATTTTGTTTATACTTTTCAAAAACTTCAAGCCCTCGTTTATATTGCAAAGCCGCTGGGTCATAGTATAAACGTTTTATATCAAGCAAGGCATTTGTGTGCATGGCAAATTTATTTTTTGAGTAATAAAGTAGACCTTACACACATTTTACTCCTTTTCAGTTTTGATTCTAGCTAAGCAATTCAATTAAATGATCGAAAAGTTTCGATTTTTGCGTTAAAATCATCAAAAACGATATAAAAACAATTGCTGATGAAAAAAATTTTTTTAAGTCTTGTGTTCCAATTTAAATTACACGCTTGACGACTAAAATTTCTGATCAATTTAAATTTTCGAATTCTTTATATGACACGATCCATGATTATATCTTCATGGCCAAAAACTCTGACCCATTCATAAGCCCATACAGAGTCAGTGACACGATCCTTCATGATGTCTCGGTCGCCAATGTCTATGGCCCAAAAATAAGCCCATTTAGACTCTGTGACACGGTCTCTCATGATTTCTTTATCACCAATGTCTCTTGCCCAACAGTAAGCCCAAAAAGTGTCAGTAACACGATCAATCATGATTTCGCGGTCACCAATGTTTTTGGCCCAATAATAAGCATTATATGATTTGGTAACACGATCACGCATGATTTCTCGGTCGCCAATTGTTCTAGCCCATTCATAGGCAGGACGTGAATCGGTGGCCATGACCGAAGCATATTGGTGCAATCCTTCTTTATCGCCTCGATAAAGGATTTTGCCAGTACGAAACTTGCACTTATACTGGTCAATATCGACAACATCTTTTTCTTCAGCTTCAATTACAAGCCAATCATCGCCTAGCAATAAGCTCCAGTCACCATTCCCTTGTTTTAAACCGTGAAGGCCATTTCCGCATTCTGGCTGAGGGTTCCAATCAGGAGCAGTGACGGTGTCTCCTGTATTTCCGTAAACAAAACCACGCGAAGAACTACCGTCTTTTTTACATTTTCTGAGAATGAGTGCCATGAGTTTTTCCTTAGCTATTGATTAATTTTTTGAAAAAAGATTTGATTTTCAAGAAGCTGTTTCGAAAGCATAAAGATAGCGACTTCATATAATTACGTCCAATATATCTCCTCCATGCATCGCACCAATAAGGATCAGTGACGCGATCCCGCATGATTTCTTTGTCGCCGATGTCTCTTGCCCATTCATAAGCCCATTTTGACTCAGTAACACGATCCCTCATTATTTCTTTATCGCCAATACTCATAGCCCAAAAGTAAGCATGTTCAGAATCAGTAATACGATCACGCATAATTTCATGGTCGCCAATTTTTTTGGCCCACCAATAAGCCCATTGAGATTCAGTAACACGATCAATCATAATTTCTCGGTCGCCAATAATCAAAGCCCAAGTATACGCCCATTTAGAATCAGTGACACGATCAATCATAATTTCTCGGTCACCAATATATCTAGCCCAAACATAAGCCCATTGAGATTCAGTAACACGATCCCTCATAATTTCTCGGTCGCCAAACTTCCAAGCCCAATAGTAAGCCCATGCAGGATTGGTGACGCGATCACGCATGATTTCTCGGTCACCAATCGAAAGAGCCCACCAATAAGCTGAATAAGAATCTGTAGCCATCACAGTAGCATATTGGTGCAATCCTTCTTTATCGCCTCGATAAAGGATCTTGCCAGTACGAAACTTACACTTGTTTTTGTCAATATCGATAATATCTTTTTCTTCAGCTTCAATTACAAGCCAATCATCGCCTAGCAATAAGCTCCAGTCACCATTTCCTTGCTTTAAACCATGTAGGCCCTTACCACATTCTGGCTCAGGGTCCCAATCAGGAGCAGTGACGGTGTCTCCTACTTGACCATAAACAAAACCACGCGAAGAACTACCGTCTTTTTTACATTTTCTGAGAATGAGTGCCATGAGTTTTTCCTTAGCTATTGATTAATTTTTTGAAAACAGATTTGATTTTTAAGAAGCTGTTTCGAAAGCATAAAGATAGCGACTTCATATAATCACGTCTAACATAAGTGTTCCATGCCTCACACCAATAAGGATCAGTAACACGATCACGCATGATTTTTCTATCGCCAATATCTTTGGCCCATGCAAAAGCCCATACTGACTCAGTAACACGATCAATCATGATTTTTCTGTCGCCAATGTCTCTTGCCCAAAGATAAGCATCATGAGATTCAGTAACGCGATCACGCATGATTTCTCGGTCGCCAATTTCAAAGGCCCAAAAATAAGCCGAACGTGAATCGGTGGCCATTACAGAAGCATATTGGTGCAAACCCTTTTTATTGCCTCGATAAATGATTTTGCCAGTGCGAAACTTGCATTGGTCATTGTCAATATCGACAATATCTCCATCGTCAGCTTCGATTACAAGCCAATCATCGCCTTCAAGCAAATACCAATTGCCAGTGCCTTGTCTTAGGCCATGTAGCCCCTTGCCGCATTTTGGCTCAGGGTCCCAATCTAGAGCAGTGACGGTATCTCCTGTTTGGCCGTAAACAAAACCATTTCGAGAACTACCATCTTTTTTGCATTTTCTAAGAATAAGAACCACAATTTTTTCTTACTTGATTAAAAGTTATTGAAGATTTGTCATAACAAAATGTTTATTGTTTTAACGATTTGGCACGTATGTGTTTTTTCATTATCTAATCGCCTTAATAATATATGGACCAATAGTTATCCCATTTA
>Ga0214163_1000215_pt1 | contig 27234 bp, 26 predicted proteins | sample LakMenepilimnion_2_FD_153001 | JGI IMG/M metagenome (GOLD analysis project Ga0214163, IMG submission 153001) | Freshwater microbial communities from Lake Mendota, WI - Practice 15JUN2010 epilimnion v4 | ecosystem: Environmental > Aquatic > Freshwater > Lake > Epilimnion/Euphotic zone | place... | reverse complement strand
CACCAGTTCCCGCTGGCTGACAGCATTCATGGCCGCAAGTGGTTCTATACGGTTGAGGTCAGCCTTTGCTTTCTCCAGCATGGTGCGCGCTTCTGCAAGCTGCCCCCGTTGCTGGTCAACCTTATTCTGATAAGGCAACGCATCAACCGTGTAAAGGACCTGGCCAGCTTTCACCTGACCGCCTTCTTGGTAATTCATGGAAGTGATCCACCCGTCTACTCTTGAGGTAATCTCCACATCCGACTGACCGAAGGTTTGGCCAACATATTCTGTGTATAAGGGAACCTGTTGCTCCTGCACCGCATACACCTGCATAGGTATGGGCGGGAGAACGGTTGGTGCTGACTCTTTTTGTTTACATGAAAACAAAGCAGCGCAAATGGCAATAGGTAAAAAGCAGTTGGTTATGGACCGCATACTGTCCGATTGAAAGGTTAATCAATTTTCTACCGGATAAAGATAATAAGTGAAAGCTGAAAGAACCGGCTTTACAACAAGGAAATGAACACAATCAGTAGATCTTGAGTTTGTCCAGCAAGACCGTAGCCATCTTCTCAAAAGACTCATGGCTGTATCCTGCGATGTGAGGCGTGAGGATAACTTTGGGATCGCTTTTTAAGAAGTCTAATTGTGTGCGTTCAATATCATTCAATGTCTCCAGCTTTTCATTCTCCAGCACATCCAGTCCCGCTCCCCTGAGTTTACCTTTCTGTAACGCTCGGATCAGTGCTGCCGTGTCTATCACTTTTCCCCGCGAAGTGTTGAGGATATACGGATGCTTTTGCAAGGATGCAAAGAATGCATCATTGGCAAGGTGCAGGGTGTCTGCCGTCAGGGGCAGGTGAAAACTGACTACATCGGCATATTTAGTGATCTGCTCAAGGGATGCCTCACGCACATAGTCTTTCGCAAAACCAAACTTGTACTTATCATATGCCAACACTGTAACCTGAAAAGGAGCCAATAACCTGGCAAAAGCACTTCCTGTGTGGCCGTACCCGATGATGCCCACCGTTTTACCGGAAAGCTCATCGGCCCGGTTGGCATCCCTGATCCACTCGCCTTTCTTTACTTCTTCAAACGAAGAAAAGATCCGGTTCATCAACCCCAGGAGCAGGCCAAGGGCATGTTCTGCAACGGCATTGCGATTGCCTTCCGGACTGCTTTCACACTGAATGCCTTTTGAATGAGCATAACTGACATCGATCAACTCAAGTCCGCTGCCCAACCTGCCGATCCACTTTAGCGAGCTGGCCGAATCAATCAGGGTTTTATCGATCTTCAATCTTGTAGTAACAACCAAACCCTCCACATCGGCTAAAGTCTTCAGCAGTTCCTCATAGGTGATGGTAGGGAGTTCCAACACCTCGTAACCTGCCTGACTCAACCGCTGCGTCAGCACGGGATGGGCCTTTGCCGTGATCATTACCTTCTTCATATCATGCGGTTCAATAGTTGTACATAATCCTCCACGGACAGGTCCTCTGCCCGTTTGGTGAAGATGGGATCCTGAAGTACTTCAGCAGGGAAATAAGGCTTCAGTGGATTGCGCAGTTGCTTGCGGCGCTGCCCGAAAGCCGCTTTCACCAGACTGAAAAACTTCTTCTGGTTCTTGATCTGCCAGGGATTGTTGGCATTTACCATGCGGATGACACCGCTTTTCACTTTTGGTGGGGGGTTAAAGCATGACTCACTGACGTCAAAGAGATAACTCACTTCAAAATACGCCTGCACCAAAACACTCAGGATACCATAGTCTTTATTGCCCGGCGGCGCTGCGATCCGCAGTGCCACTTCTTTCTGGAACATGCCCACCATCCCTTGCACATCGTCCTTCCACTCCAGTATTTTAAACATGATCTGTGAGGAAATGTTATAGGGAAAATTCCCGATCACCACAAACGGTCCTTCAAAAGGCTTGTCAACCTCCAGGATGCTGCCCGTGATGATCTTTCCCCTGATCTCGGGATACGTCTTCTCCAGGAAAGCGATCTTCTCCTCATCCAGCTCAACGGCTTTGAAGGAGATCTCCGGCAATGCCAGCAGATATTTCGTAATGGCACCACCTCCAGGTCCCACTTCCAGTAACTGGCTGAAAGAAAGCGCTTCCAAAGAAGCCACGATCTCCTTCGAGACGTTCTCATCCTTGAGAAAATGCTGGCCGAGGGATTTTTTTAAGGTATACATTGGTGCCCAAAAGTAATATCTTTACCGGCTCATTCAAGTGATTATGATTCCAACACTCAACAAACCTGTCATTGGCATTACCTCAGGTGATCTGAATGGCATCGGTATTGAATGCATCATCAAGACTTTTTCTGACCAACGGATCCTGGAATTCTGCACACCCGTTGTATTTGCATCTAATAAGGCGATCAACTTTTACCGAAAAGGCTTGCCGGAACACAATCTGAATGCTAATATCATCAAGGAATTCGCCAAACTCAACCATAAACAGCTGAATATTTTCTCCGTATGGGAAGATGAAGTAGCGATCACACCCGGCACACTGAATGAAATCGGAGGAAAATATGCAGTAATGTCGCTACTCACGGCTGCGCAGGCACTGAAAGAGAATAAAATACAGGCACTCGTTACCGCACCGATCCACAAAAAAAATGTGTTGTCTGACCAGTTTCCATTTACCGGACATACGCCCTTTCTGCAACAATACTTTGAAGCCAAGGATGTGCTGATGTTCATGGTAGCGGCCAATATGCGCGTGGGCCTGGTAACCGAGCATGTACCCGTGAGCGAAGTATCCAAACATATCACCAAGGAAAAAATCATCTCTAAACTCAGGTTGATGAAAGACAGCCTGCGTAAGGATTTCGGGATCGATAAACCAAGGATCGCCGTACTCGGACTTAATCCCCATGCAGGTGACGATGGACTGATCGGAAAAGAAGACGAAGAAATCATCAGGCCAGCCGTAATTGAAGCCAAGAAATCAGATGTACTGGTGTTTGGTCCTTATGCGTCTGATGGATTTTTTGCACGTGGCCATCATGAAAAGTTTGACGGCATCCTGGCGATGTATCATGACCAGGGGCTGATTCCATTTAAATCCCTTGCATTTGGCGAAGGCGTAAACTATACTGCCGGACTATCTGTAGTGCGCACCTCTCCTGATCACGGTACAGCGTTTGATATCGCCGGAAAAGATAAGGCCGATGAGTCTTCTTTCCGCGAAGCCGTGTTTACTGCGCTGGACATCCTCGCGAAACGCAGCGGTTACGCACAAGCACATCGCAACCCACTCCGGAAGATGAGCACTGCTGTTTTACGTAATGCGGTGGATGAGAAAATTGATGAGTGACTTTTTCGCAAGGGAGAAGATGAAGGGAGAAGTGCTAAGAAGGGCTCTCTTCGCAATTCTCCCTTTATCTTCTCACTTTATCTTCTCCCTTTACTTAAACACCGCCTCAGACACCCCCTGGTTGATCGCATAAGAGGAATAAGTGATCTCCACCTTACCCTTCTTATTCTTGAGGGCATCTTGTGTTTGCTGTGGCTTTTCACCTGGTTCATATTCAAAAGTCACGCCCTTAGGTAATTTGTAGTCCTTAGTATTGAAAGAAAAGATCACCTTGTCCGGAAGCCCGTATTTCTCATAACGGCCATAGATCATCTGCATGTCATAGGTGCCATTATCTCTCGTAGTGGTAACTGACTTATAAATAAGCAACCGGTCAGCATCAATATACAAAGTGGTGAGGATCAGGTCACTATTCTCATCCAGGGGAAGCAGTTTCACTACTTTCACCTTAACCCCCTGGAACATAGACTCCCCGGCATTAACTGCGGTGACATTGTCCATCATCATCAGCGAATTCAGGTTCACACTCACGCCTCCTTTGGGCAGCAGAGAGATGCCGCCATCTTTCTTTACTTTGAAACGATCCGGCTTTTTGTAATAGACCTGGATATCTGAAACGGGGATCTTCAGGAATGAAACATCGGTCTTGAGTTTACCGGTAGCCTTGTAATCATTCACCTGCGCCATTTTAGCCCTAATATCCTTCACCAGCTTATCTGCATCCTGTGCCTGCACGTTCAACGCCAAAACACATAAAAAAATAATCTTCCTCATATGTATGCTAGTAGCTATTGGCTAGTAGCTATTTGTTAAACAAAAAGGTATGGTGAAAGTTTACTTCACACTTCCACAGTTTCACACCAAATCAACCTCTCTATATGCCTTAATCAGCGCCATCTCCCCTTCCTTACCAGGCTTGGCATTGCCATGCTCCATCCCGTAAACGCCCTTGTAACCCTTGGAGGCAATATGGCTGAAAATATTCTTGTAGTTCATCTCCCCCGTAGTAGGCTCTTTCCTGCCGGGATTATCTCCGATCTGGAAATACCCGATCTCATCCCATACCTGGTTAATGTTGGCGATGATATTGCCTTCATTGCGTTGCATGTGGTACATGTCAAAAAGGATCTTACAGGATGGACTGTCCACTGCCTTACAGATCATGTAGGTCTGGTGGGAATGCCTGAGGAAAAGGTCAGGGTTGTCACTAAGCGGCTCCAGGACCATCACCAGCTTTCCTGTCTCGAGGATCTCTGATCCCTTTTTCAACGCGGTGATCACGTTTGCCGTTTGCACATCATGTGGCAGGCTGCGTTCGTAGTTACCAGGAACCACCGTGGCGTGGGTGGCATTGCAACGCTTAGCCACTTCCAGCGCGCGTTTACAATCGGCCATCATTTTATCGGTCCACTCCTGCTTGCCGGTACATAGTGATGTTTTCCAATGCCATGCATCGGAAGTGATCACAAATACCCCCATCGTCATACCCAGTTTTGCAAGGGTCTCCCCGATCTTAGTTTGCATCTCAGGCGTACGGTCCATCATGCCGTTATCCTCAATCGCACGAAAACCCATATCATGGGCAAACTTGATCTGGTCAATGAAATCTTTCCCGGCGCTGTTCGCAAACATACCATCGTGCGTGCCAAACAGTAACTTGAATGGTTTATCGGCCTGTTGCTCAGTGGCTTGTGTTGCGGAAGTAGACACTACTGCCGCGCCAGAGGCGAGGATACTGTTGCGAAGGAAGTTTCTGCGTTTCATGCCATCAATTTAACGAGTTATTCGTACATTCAGAACCCATATTTCCGATTATGTGCCGATGGCTATTCATACTATTTTCTTTGTCCCTGCTTGAAACATCTGCACAACCGGAATCCTCACCGGCGCCCGTTATGCTCACCATTCCTGGCTCTACGCTGGAATATAAAATGGTGGCTATCCCTGGCGGTGCGTTCACGATGGGAAGCCCAGCCACACAAAAAGGTAGAAAGGCCGACGAAGGCCCATCGAAATCCATTTCCATCTCCCCGTTCTGGATGGGTGCGTATGAAGTGACACACGACCAGTTCGGAATTTTTTTTAAGGACGATGGCTTGTCGCAGGGTTCTAAAACCGATGCCGTCACCAGGCCCACACCACAATACATTGATCTGAGCTGGAACATGGGTAAAGAAGGGGGCTTTCCGGTAAACAGTATGAGTGTAGACGCAGCCCTGATGTTTTGCCGATGGCTGTATAACCAGACCGGTGTTTTCTACAGGCTCCCAACAGAAGCTGAATGGGAATACGCTTGCAGGGCCGGCAGCAAAAGCATGTATTATTTTGGCGATGACCCTTCAAAGATTGGCGAATATGCCTGGTTCAAAACCAATGCAAATAACAAATACCAAATGGTGGGGCAGAAAAAACCCAATGCATGGGGCCTCTATGATATGCTCGGCAATGTGAGCGAGTGGGTGGTGGATCAATACGATGAAAAATATTTCAATACCGTGGATGCGAAAGATCCGCTGGTACCGCCATCGAGCCGATACCCTAGATCAGTGCGCGGAGGGTCCTACCTCAGCACCGCAACTGAACTGAGGTCTGCTGCGAGGGCACATTCAGAACCGGAGTGGAACCGCAGGGATCCGCAGATCCCAAAAAGCAGATGGTGGCTTACTGACGGCATGTTTGTAGGATTCCGAATTGTGAGTCCTGTACAACAACCCAGCAAGGAAGAAGCAGAAAAATTTTACGCTCAATATCTCGGCAATTAACTTTCACATTCCAAATCAACGACATGAACCAACAAGACAACAACAAGAGCCGGCGCGAATTTATGAAGCAGGGCACCATCCTCGCAGGTGGAATCCTGACGGCGCCACTGTTTGCCAAGGCCAACTATTTTTCAGGTGCAGATACGGTTATTAAAGTTGCATTGATCGGATGTGGGGGCCGTGGTACGGGTGCCGCGATGCAAGCCCTGCTGACCAAGCAAAATGTGAAACTGGTAGCCATGGCCGATGCATTCAAGGACCGGATAGACAGTGCCTATAAACAATTGAATGCCGATGATCTTTCCGATTGGTCCGGCGTGAAAGGAAATGTCAAAAACAAAATTGATGTGCCCGCAGAACGGATGTTTGTGGGCTTCGATGCCTATCAGAAGGCGATACCACTGGCAGACGTGATCATCCTGACTACGCCTCCAGGATTCAGGCCCATTCATTTTGAAGAAGCCGTAAAGCAAGGCAAGCACATCTTCATGGAGAAGCCCGTAGCAACAGATCCTAACGGCGTAATGCGTGTATTGAAGGCTGCTGAAGAAGCAAAAAAGAAAAAGCTCAATGTGGTGGTTGGTCTGCAACGCCACTATCAAAACTCTTACAGGGAGTTGTTCAAACGGAAAGATCAGATCGGAGAAATTGTATCTGCGCAGGCCTGGTGGAACAACGATGGCGTATGGGTCAACCCCCGCAAGGAAGGGCAAACCGAAATGGAGTACCAGATGCGTAACTGGTATTATTTCAACTGGCTTTGTGGTGATCATATTACCGAACAACACATTCACAATATTGATGTCATCAATTGGTTCAAAGGTGGGTATCCGGTAAAAGCGCAGGGTATGGGCGGCAGACAGGTGAGAAAAGGAAAAGACCATGGTGAGATTTTCGATCACCACTATGTGGAGTTTCATTATGCAGACGGATCGATCCTGAATTCACAGTGCCGGCATATTCCCAAAACCATGGCCAAGGTGGATGAGCTCTTGACGGGAACCAAGGGAAAGATTTTTTGCGGAGCGGGGAACATCACGGACCTTAAAGGAAAGGTATTGTACCAGTTTGATCAGAAGACCGAGAACAATCCCTACCAGACAGAACATGATGAATTGTTTGCTGCCATTGCGAAAGGAGAGTACAAGTATGCCGATGCAGAAAATGGTGCCAAGAGTACCATGACGTCTATCCTCGGCAGGCTGGCTACGTATACCGGCCAGGTGGTGGAATGGGACAAAGCCCTGAATTCAGGAATGGACATTCAACCAAAGACCTACGCATTTGATGCAGCACCGCCGATCCTGCCAGGTGCAGATGGATACTATCCGGTTGCGGTGCCAGGGGTGACGAAATACTGGTAACATAATAACTCAATAACCCAATAACTCAGTTATTGAGTTATTGAGTTATTGGGTTATTGAGTTTCTGTTCTGAATATGTCCACCGGCAGCCCTTCCTTAGACTTTAGATTGGGTATATCTGTGTTGTTGAATCCAAAGCGCACTTGCTTTGGCTCCTTCACTTCCTTGCTCCATACAAGCACGGTATTGTCTTTCTCAATTTTTGCCTGAGCAATAACAAACTTCCCGTCTGCACCAGCGATATAAAAACTTTTGGGTGCCCCATTCACACTCACAAGTCCGCCACTCACATCATTGAAACTGATGCGGATCTTATCTTTCTCGATGGACATGGATTTGTACGATGGGCTCTTCCAGATGACGCCTTGCTTTCCGTAAGTCTCTGACAAGGCAAGATTGGCCAATCTCGCAGCCACTTCTTTCTTTTTCCTCGGATGAATATCCGTAACGGTATCTACAAGGTCACTGGTAATCACCATGCCGGTATTCGGAAATGCCGCGGCACGCGTTTGTTGTTCCCGGAGCAAAGCACCATTAATGTTATCTGCCCCATAATTGAACGGTGCAATCTGTACAAAATAGAACGGAAATTCCTTCCCCCATTCTTTTCGCCATGCATCAATCATTTTGGTGAACAGTGAGGCATAGCTCGCGTGTGTGGATACATTGGATTCTCCCTGATACCATAACACACCTGCAATGGAAAACTGTTGCAAAGGATAGATCATTGCGTTATACGCCAGCGCTTTTTTTACCGGCCATCGATCCATCGGATTCAATTTCTCTGCCGCCGCCTTCAATTCTGGATCAGCATCTACTACATGCAGCGGCGTCCAGGTCTCTGCTGGCGTACCACCCCAATTCGCGTTGATCATCCCCATCGGATAACCCGTTGATTCGTTGATCTGCTTCGCAAAAAAATAACCGATGGCGGAAAACTTCTTCATATCCTCCGGATTACAGACTACCCATCGGGCCCTCACATCTTCCTGTGGAAAATCTGAAGTAGCCTTGGGTACATAGAAGAAACGGATCTTTGGGTTATTGGCACTTGGCGCTTCTTCCAGGGACTGCTGAAGTTGCTGACTTCCGCTCCACTCCATATTGCTCTGGCCACTGCAAACCCACACCTCTCCAATCAGCACATCGGTAACCACCATCGGGGCTCCCCAGCCCTTAAACTGGATCGTGTAAGGCCCACCTGCAGGTGGCGTTGCCAGCGAAATTTTCCATTTACTTCCACTGCTTGTTGTGGCTTTATACGATTTGCCTGGATCCCATGACGCAATCACCGTAACATCTTCACCAGGTTCGGCCCAACCCCAAAGTTGCACCGTGGATTTTTGTTGGAGCACCATATGATCACCAAGGATGGAAGGAAGACGCACTTCCGCATGCACATGCACAGACAGAACGAGCAATACTACAAGAAGCTTTTTCATGTCAGAAAGATTATCGGGTCAGTCGGTAAATATAGAGCGCCGCTCTCTTCAATAAGATCGGAAATTCTTTGAGGTCCATCGTTTCCCCCGGAGCATGTGCGCCCATGCCTGAAGCACCAAGGCCATCCAGACAATCCACATATGCTGCAACGTATGAGATATCACCCGCACCCCTTTTCCCGGGATCACCAGCGTGGGTTGGCCCATAACCCATGGCCATCGACAATGCACTCAATTTCTCCTGCAGCGCGTAGTTACCCGCTGTGGGCTCCATGGCAGGGATACCATCTTCAAATTTTATGGTGGCAGAAGTCTGGGAAAGATTGCCCGTAGCAACAAGCCTCCGCATAACCTGCCTCGCACTGTCTTCCTGGCGGCCAGATATATATCGGAGATCCCCATACGCAACAGCTGAGGGTGCCACAATATTTGTTTTGCCGAAAACGTGTACATCACCGGATGCAAGTTTCAGCTCGGTACCGCCGGCAACCAGTCCGGGATGAAAAGTGAGATACTTCACGCCAGAAAGCGACTGACGAAAGGATTCCAGGATCCTTGCCATTTCAAAGTTTGCGCCATAGCCAACCTGCTCACTGAATACCCCACTGGAATGACTTTGCTTACCTATGGTGGTGAGCGTCCAACTACTGCTGCCCCTGCGTGCTACCGCAACAATGTCAAGCGCCGTCGCTCCTTCAAATCCAAGAGCCACTTCATGTTGCTTTGCACGCTCAATGAAATCTGAACGCGAAACGGATATCGGAAGGCCAGCTTTCTCTTCATCGCCGGTGAAATAAGCCGTGATGGTTGCGTCCTTGAGCAGACCAAGGTCATTCAATGCCCTTACAGCAGCCAACATGATCACATCACCACCCTTCATATCATTCACTCCCTGCCCGGTAACGGTACTGTCGTTGAGTTTGCGATATGGGTTGGCTGGCATATCCGGTTCAAACACCGTATCCAGATGGCCAATGAGAAATAATTTCCTACCCTTGCTACCTTTTCGCGTTGCCACCAGGTGACCTGCCCTGCGCAGTGAATCCGGTAATGAAACCCAGGTGGTTTGGAATCCGGCCTGTTGAAAAGCCTTTCCCAATAAATCGCCTACTTTACGCACACCGGTAACATTCAGGGTGCCGGAGTTGATGTTGACCATTTCCTCCAGAAGCTTCATGGTCTCAGGCATCTGTGCATCGATCCTGGCCAGGATCGCCTTTTCCTCTTTTGTCAATGGCTGTGCTGAAACAGTCTGAAGTACGAGCAGGGCCATCGCCAGCAAAACGATCCTCATTTTTTCTTTTAAAGGTAAAGAAATTAACGGCTTCGCTTAACCGAAAACTAAGACATGATATCCTTTTTCCTAAACACGATGATGGATGCAATCCAGAATCCCACGATGTGAAAAAGGAGAATGCCGGCCGATTTCATAATCGCCGGAAGGTTCTCTACGGATCCAACGATCTGCTCGTTGTTCGCGTTAACCTGCACGTCAAAAAATCCTTTCCAGCCCAGCATATGTGAAGTAAACAGATAAGGCTTCACCGCGTTGAACAAGGGCAGGTTAAGGGTATTAAGAATTGTGAAGACAATGACAATACTCATGCAGGTGATGATGGGCCCGATGGAATTCTCAGCAAAGATGCTAAGAAAAAACGCGAGGGCAGCAACGGTGATCATCGCCAGGGCAGCAAATCCAAATGCGGCAAAATATCGCCACATCACATCCTCCTTCAATATCTGGGTAACCACTTCACTCTTCATGATGATCATATCATCGGTCCCAAACACCAGCATGGAAACAAACAAAGCCCAAACGGCCATCCAGAGGAGCAGCAATATGGTATAGATCGATGAAGCGATGAACTTGGCAGAAACGAGCTGCGCTCTGGATATCGGTTTAGTGACCAACAACCGAAGTGTACCCATATTCGCTTCTCCGGAGATCATATCGCCAGCTACCAGTGCAATTAACAATGGCACGTGCACCAACAAGGTCTGTAGAATGATATAAGCAAGGAGATATCCATTCAATACCTTGCCCTGAATATCAAAATTCTCTGATAAAGCGTTCATTCCAAACTGAATGTAGCTCTCGCCATCCACATAAAATCCCATCTGGATCAACGCCACAATCATGGTGATGGCCACAAACGCGATAAAGGTCCTCGGCTTCCTAAAAACTTTGAATAACTCAATACGCACCAATTCCCAGATCATTCTATTTGCTTGTGAGTGAGAGAAAATATTCTTCGAGGCTCCTTACAGGCTTTTCAGATAGCGAGGGATCGAGTAGTTCCTTCATCTCGCCTTCCACCACTTTCTCGCCGCGGTCAATGATGATCATCCTTGTAGCCATCTGTTCCATTTCCGACAGAAGGTGTGAAGAAACGAGTACCGTCTTCCCTTGGTCCCTGCTTAGGGAAATGATTAGTTTGCGGATATCGGCAATACCTTGCGGATCAAGACCATTGGTGGGCTCGTCAAGAATGATCAGATCAGGATCATGCACCAACGCAACGGCAATAGCCAGGCGTTGCTTCATGCCCTGGGAAAAGGTCTTCACTTTTGAATCCGCCCGTTCAAGCAATCCTACCATCTCCAATTTTGCCCTTATCTTTTCCTTAATGGGTTTGATGCCACTGAGACGCGAAAATATCCGAAGGTTGTCTTCTGCTGATAAATAAGAATAAAGATCTGGCTTTTCAATCACGGCACCCGTTCTGCGCATGATCTCGATTCGATGTGTTTGAAGATCATGACCCAACATCTGAATGGTTCCTGTGTCAGGACGGATAAGCGATAGCAGCATCCGGATGGTGGTAGACTTCCCTGCTCCGTTTTGTCCAAGAAATCCATACACATCTCCCTGATTTACAGTAAAAGACAAATTATTCACCGCCTGAAAAGTACCGAAACGCTTGGAAAGGTTCTCTACCCTGATCATTACCTCCATCTAGCCTGTTTAAAAAAGTTATAAACAAATGTAGCACTCATAAGTTTGTAAATCAGCACCTTAATTTTCTATCATGGGTCCGCAATGTCCAGGGTATTGCAATTGTCAGCAGAAGATGTTTATTTTGCTATACGATCCTTTCGAATTACCCTGCAACTACCTGCAATATCTCCGAAAAGCCAGGTCCAAGATCGCTGAATCATCCGTACCACAAACTGAATCCCAATCCGGCTTTACGCCAGCACACTTCTTTTGTTGTTACGGTCTTCGGATCCCCTGAAAGATCACAAGATCTGGAATGAATTTTTTCGCTATACAATGTTCCCGCACTAACCTGTACGGATACACGATGTAAGTTTCCTTTTATCCTCCTGATGGCCAGTCTGATCCCATTATTTCACGCCACAAAAACGTAGTTATGGAAACTTCAATTTTCACAGGCTTTGGTCATTTTTGCAGGTACATTATTATTGCAGTGATCGCCGTAACCAGCATCAACGCTACCCTTACCAACGAAGAAGTGCTAGCTGTAAGGGACGCTTCTACGCCTAACAGTAATCTCGCAAATTTCCGCGGAGAAACCATAAAGTATCGCCGCGTTGCCCTTAAATGGCAATCCACTCCACTCAACACTGTTTCATACAGAATTGAGAAGAGCAGGGATGGCGAAAATTTTGCCGAAGTAGATAGTAAAAAGATCCGTCAGGTCAATGGAGAATTCCAGTGGATCGATGAATATCCAAAAGTGATCAATTGCTACAGGCTGAAATTGACAGATAGTCTGGGTAACTCAACTTATTCTCGCACCCTGGTGATCCACGTCCCTAAAACAGGAGATGTGTCTATGATCAGCGCAACACCAGACTTGTCTGTGAACGATATAGATGTAGACATCGATATGAAAGAGCCTGCTATGGTCAACATGACAATCACGGATAAAGAAGGAAACAACATCCTTCGCCAAACCGTAAAAGGTAGCGCAGGTTTCAACCAGTTCACCGTTAAAGGTTCACACGCCATCAAACCAGGCGATTACTTCCTGAAAGTAGTAGTGAATGGAACGGATGCCTTGTTGGTGAAACTCATTAAAGAATAGGCATTAGGCATTGGGCACTGGGCATTGGGAGGGTAAAGGAAAATCCCCGCCAATGCCCGTTGTCCAATGCCTTATTTCTTTACATCCAGATATTGCCGTAGGTCACGTACATATGCTTCAAAAGCTTCAATCCCTGTCTTAGTGATGTTACACATGGTCTGCGGATAGTTGTCTTTAAACTGCTTGGTGATCTCGATGTAGTTCGCATCCTTCAGCTTCTGTATTTGCACACTCAGGTTACCTGCGGTAGCATTGGTCTTCTCTTTAAGGAAGGTAAACTCCGCCTCCTTTACGCTCACAAGTAAGGAGATCACTGCCAACCTGAGTTGGGAATGCAACAGGGGATCAAGATCCTTAAAGTTGCTCATACCCGCTTCCGTCTGGTTTGTTTGATAATCTGTTCTGCGCAATATGACCGGGGATCAGATAACCCAGTGCAACACAAAGGGCGTGCACCAATAAAATTTCAGCACCCAGCCTCTTGCCGAAATAGAAAATGACCACTGCCCCGATCCAGTTAATGAATGCACCATACCTAAGCAAATTGAACCGATACACCGCGCCATGGATGTACATCCAGAATGCATATAACAGTAACAAATAGCCGAAGTTTGCTCCTGTTGGATTAAGATCCGTTACACTGTTGCCATAACTTGTGACCACAAGACTTATGAAAAAAGCCAATCCCAGCTTATCCAACAATTCATTGGTATAGGTTTTTACCTTCCCTTTACGTCTGGAAAAATACCACGAAAACAAAGACAACAAAATCAACAAGATGGCCGTATATCCAAAGTATTCCCACACCCTGGAAGCACCTTTCACACCCATTTTAATCATCACATAATGGGACACACTGGCAATAAAAAGAAGCCAGCCCCACAAGATCCAACCCCAGCCGGATGCTTTCTCTTCCTGGCGCGCCCTTCCAATCATTTGCTCAATGAGCTGGAGGCTTTCTGTCTCCGTAAGTTTTGGTTCTGGCATGTTACAACATTTGTTTTCTTGATCTGGACTTAAGAATATATCCTGGAACGATCCACGCTACAATCACGGCTAATGAAGTAAGCAATGGATGATAGTGAAAATCAACAAATCCTGCAAGGAATGCCAGTACCCAACAAAACAATCCACCCCAGATCAATGGCTGAAACTTCAGGATGAATCCTGAAAGAAAAGTAGGCATTCCATAACAGATCAATACCACAAGGAAACTATATCGATGATAGTCTGGGATCACTCTTCCCAATACGAGTGCTGAAACAACCATCAGGATGGCAAAAGTTATCCAGACATATGCAATCATTTCCTCGGTATATGTTTTCACTTTCTGATTGCGCCTGGCCTTCCGCGCATGAATGATCATATACGCGGCACCAATCCAGGTAAGTCCCCAGATGGCCCAGGGCTGGGAACTGATGTTGAAATGATAAAGGAGATAATGGCCAAGACTGCAAAAAAGGATCAACCATCCCCAGAAGAGATAGAGTGATCCGTCTTCGCTGAAATGGTTCTTCGCTTTCTTGATCATCTCGTCAATGATCGCCAGGCTTTCAAGACCACTCAGTTTATCGTCCATCGGAATTATTTGATCTGTGACAGAAAATATTCAACCTGATTACGGCCCCAGTTGGGTGCGATGGAGGATTTTGGCTTTGCTTCATCAAACTTCTTCAATGATGTCTCGAACAAAGTCTTTGCTTCGGTCTTGCTTCCACCAAACTGCTCGGGTGTATAAAACTTATCCTGGCCCTCCAGCATATATACACGGGGATTGTTCGGATCGAGTGCCTTTGCCTTTGCCAGTGCTTCTGCACCTTTGGGGCCATAGGTCTGGTAACGCGTCATCGGATCAGCCATCATACGCAGGGAGCTGATCATCTTCTTCACACAATAAATATCAGCATTGTCTTTTTCCATGGCCTCTGCCTTGTTAAGCATTTCCTCGGCCTTATCCGCAATCTGGTCTGTCTGCGTGGAATTGCCCCCACCCATCTGACCATTGTTCAACATCAGCCCGGTCATCACATTACTTACTGCTGCATAGTAAAATGGCAACCATTGGGTTTTCTCTGCCTCTCCAATTCTTTGAAAGGCATTGCCGACGTCCTGCCACGCCGCAGATGTGCTTGCCTTGTTCATCTCTGCGATCTTAGCCTCCATCGCTTTCATGTACTTATCAGACTGTGCATTCACCTGAACAACAAAAAGAATTGCCGTTAGAATCATAAATCCCTTTTTCATAACCTTCTATTTTTAACGTTTTGAATTTTTACTTTTTACTTTTTAATTTCTCATATTCCCTTTGAACTGCATCTTCCTTAGGATAAACAAAGGCTCCGATGTAATGAGATAATAAACCTATCCCCCAGCCCAGCATCGGCCAAACAGGCCAGGGAATGCCACGCCCGGAGTAGTGCTGGCCACTGAAAAACCAGATGGCCCACAGAAATCCATTCACGAGAATGTACGAAAGCAAGTGCCCTTTGAAACTCGCTCTTTTTCCGGCGATCTCCCAAAGCATTTTATCCTTGGGATCGGTGGGTTGATAATCTGTGTTCATGATTTTTACATTTAGAGGTTACTGTTGATAGCTTCCTGTGAACGATCTATACCAAAACTCAGGAATGCACCGATGAAAACAAAGGTCCTGGATGGCGGACGGATCGCTTCCTTACGAAAGCCGTTGTATGAATACTGATAGTTAAAGATCTGGTCGAAGCCCAATACATTGCTCACTGACAATACATACACCGCAAAGACTTTTGATTTTGAATTGCCGATGTTGGGCAGGTAGTTCACACTTAGACTAAGGTTATTATATGCCTTGGTCTGGCCCCGGTCAACAAATTTGAACCCCGTCTGGTCCGGTAAAATATAATAGTACGGCCTGCCGCTGGCATAGTTGTATGCGGCGTTGAACTGCGTTTTCCACTTCGTCACAAATCGCTTCAACACGAGTGAAGCTGTATGTGTAGCGGCAAAACTGGGCTGTATGGCTTCGGGAAAATTCAGGTAGTCTCTCTTTGTATGCAGGTAAGAATATGAAATCCAATAGTCAAGATTCTTCACTGTTTTCTTATCTCTCCAGAAGACCTCAATCCCTTTTGCATTACCGAAACCCGTGTTGCCCGTGGCTATCGGTTGGAAATTCTGCAGGGTTGTTTTGATCAGTTGATCATATTTTTTATAGAACAACTCCGTACGGAATGTTGTCAGCGAGGTCACCCGTTGATACTGAGCGATGTAATGTGTAGCCTTTGTAAAGTTGAGGTCAGCAAAAGATGGGAAATACTGGCGCTCCGGATTTTGGTAGAAAACACCATACGCAAGGGATGCCTGGCTTTCTTTGTTGATCTTGTAAGCAAGTGAAAGCCTTGGGGCAATGTTGCTCTTATTCAGCAAAGATGAATGTTCATATCGGCCACCCAGTTTTGCCGCAATATTATTGGTGACATAAATATCGGCTTCTGCAAAGGCTGAAGTAATGCGATCTTTCACCAGGAAGTTAAAAACCTGGCCATCAAATGCAGTATAGCGGATATCATCATTGTTATGGTTATACTCCAACCCGCCCCGCACAGCACTCAGGCCCTTGATCTTTCTTTCCATCACCCATTTGGCATTGAAATAATTCCCGAGGTTTCGCTGTTTGAAATTTTTGAAGAGCAAGGGATCCACTTGTACCTGTTGTTTGTCCATCGTATACAAGCCCCCTTCAATATTGTCTTTATTGTAAGTGTAAGATGCGCCGAGGTTCATCTTCCATCGGCCAAAACTTTCCCGGTAACTAAGGTTATGGTAGTAGTTGGTATTGGCAATACCAAAGCCATCCAGATATCCAAGGGTATCAATGCTGTTGGTATAAAATCTAAGGTTGTTGGTTCCAAACTGGCCATAGTATTTCAACATGCCGGTTTTGGAAGTTTTGATTCGAAAATTGGCATCTGCTGTATGAAAGACGGGGACGTCTTCATATTCCTGACGCTGCTTGATCAATGCGAAGGCCAGACGAAGATCAGTGTAGTTGTAACTGCCTCCAACGGAGTATCGCTTTTTTTTGTCAAGGTATTGGTATCCGCCTCCAAGGCCAATCACGGAAGCGTTGATGCTGGCCGAAGTCTGATCTGGAAGATCAATAGACTCCAGGATGAGCGCAGAACTCATGGCTTGGCCATATAGTGCAGAATATCCCCCGGTGCTGAAAACGGTTCCCTTAAAAATAAATGGTGAAAATCTCCCCCGCGTTGCGATGCCAGGCGTACTGCTGAAGAAAAAATTATTCACCACCGTACCATCGATAAAGGTCTTTGTTTCGGCTGCTGTGCCGCCCCTGACGAATAATCCTTCCGACTCACCCACTTGTTGTGCGCCGGGCAGGGTTTTCAAAGCACCCGTAACGTCGCCATTTCCGCTGGCCGTGGTTACCACGTCAATGGAACTCAGGACAGTGGTCTTCTTCTTGTCGCTGGCTTCAAATGAACCCGCAGTGATCACCACTGCCGTCATCTCGTCCACCGATTCTTTCATCAGGATGTCTAGTTTCAGTGGCTGCCCCCCCAAGGTATAGGCCTGTTGAAACAATTTATAGCCCGTCGCCTCTGCCTGCACCACCTGGCTTCCGGCAGCTGTAGTTGAAAACGAAAAATTACCCAGGGAATCAGATGTAGCCCCGTCATAGCTGTCTTTGATGGTGATGTTCACCCCTGCCAACGGCTTCTTCCTGGCATTCAATACCCTGCCCGTCACCTGGGTCTGCGTTGCAGCAACCAATCCTGTTAACAAAGCCATAAAAGTCAGCGTCAGCCTCAGCATCTTCCCTAATTTTCAGCTAAAGTAAACTAGTTTATATTATAAACCAAACCGTTCATCCAAAAAAAATCCCCGGGCTATCCCGGGGATGTATTCATTGCCGCATTGCCACATTGGCAAATTGCCACATTGCTATTTATATTGTCCCATCAGTCCCTTCGCCAGGTCAACCATTTTGTTGACGCTGTCATCGTTCAGTACGCCTTTCTTAAATTCGGCAAGTACTTCCGGCATCTTGTTCTCCATTTCCAGGAGCAGGTGTTCTTCAAATTCCTTCACTTTCCTGACAGGCACGGCTGACAAAAGACCTTGTGTACCGAGGTAAATGATGGCTACCTGCTTTTCAACAGACATCGGCTCATACTGACCCTGCTTCAGGATCTCCACGTTACGGGCACCTTTATCCAGGACGTTCTTTGTAGCTGCATCAAGGTCGCCACCGAACTTAGAGAAGGCTTCCATCTCGCGATAAAGGGCCTGGTCAAGTTTGAGTGTACCGGCAACTTTCTTCATGGATTTGATCTGCGCGTTACCACCCACACGGCTAACCGAAATACCTACGTTGATCGCAGGACGGATACCCGCGTTGAACAGGTTTGATTCCAGGAAGATCTGTCCATCCGTGATCGAGATCACGTTGGTAGGAATATAGGCAGATACGTCACCAGCCTGTGTTTCAATGATCGGCAGGGCCGTCAGTGAACCACCACCTTTTACGAGGTGCCTGATAGACTCAGGAAGGTCGTTCATATTCTTCGCTACTTCGTCTTTGCTGATCACCTTCGCAGCTCTTTCCAGCAAACGGCTGTGCAGGTAGAATACGTCACCAGGATACGCTTCGCGTCCGGGCGGGCGGCGGAGCAGCAGAGACACCTCACGGTAAGCCACGGCTTGTTTAGACAGGTCATCAAAGATGATCAGTGCAGGCCTTCCGGTATCACGGAAGAATTCGCCGATGGCAGCACCAGCAAACGGTGCATAGAACTGCAACGGTGCAGGTTCTGAGGCAGAAGCTGCAACAATGGTTGTGTATGCCATCGCACCATTATCTTCCAGTGTTTTCATCACACCGGCAATGGTAGATGCCTTTTGACCAACAGCCACATATATACAATACACAGGCTTACCTGCATTATAGAATTCTTTCTGGTTGATGATCGTATCCACAGCGATCGCTGTTTTACCGGTCTGACGGTCACCAATGATCAACTCACGTTGTCCCCTTCCGATGGGAATCATGGCATCGATGGCCTTGATACCCGTCTGCAGGGGTTCTTTTACAGGCTCCCTGAAGATTACGCCCGGCGCCTTACGCTCCAGGGGCATCTCATACAATTCGCCAGTGATGGGACCTTTACCATCGATGGGCAAACCCAGTGTATTGATGACGCGACCTACCAGTCCTTCGCCTACTTTGATAGAAGCGATCAGTCCGGTACGACGTACTTTGGAACCTTCTTTGATCTCGCCACCTTCACCCATCAATACCGCACCCACGTTGTCTTCTTCAAGGTTAAGGGCGATGGCACGCACACCATTTTCAAACTCTACCAACTCACCAGATCCTACATTGCCTAAGCCATAGATACGAGCGATACCGTCACCTGCCTGCAGTACGGTACCTACCTCTTCCAGCTCGGCAGAGGTATTAAAATTCGACAGCTGCTGACGCAGTATCGCTGAAATTTCATCTGGTTTTATACTTACCATAATGGTTCTTTTTTATAAGTGATTATCTGAGCTTTTGGATATACATATTTTCAATGAACTGCTTCCTGATGACCTGCAGGTCATGGCGGATGCTTGCGTCATACAACACGTCGTCCACATGAAGAACAAAACCACCCACGATGGCAGCGTCAACCTTATTGGTCACCTCCAGCGTTGAACTGGCAAAACGGGCCCTGTTCTTCAATTTGCTTACAATAAAGTCGTTCACCTCCTGTGAAACAGGAGCAGCCGTGGTGATCTCCACCAACTGAATATTGTGATGGCGGCGATACATGGCGTTGAACGCGTTGGTGATCTCCCCAACAGCAATCTCACGCCCTTTCTTGAACAATAGGTTAAAGAATGCTGTAGTGGTAGGAGATACTTTCCCGTCAAGAATGGCAGCGAAGATTTTTTGTTTCTTCTCACCCTGGATCACAGGGCTGTTCCACACAGCTTTCAGCTCTTGGTGGTTGTCCAGTTCTTTGATCCCCTCCAGGTCTGCTTTGATCTTCTCCAGTTCATTCCGTTCTACCGCCAGATCAAACAAGGCCTTCGCGTAACGTTGTGCAACTTTGGGTTGACGCATCGGTTATTCTGAATTAATTCGATGATTGTTTCGTAAGTTCATCGGCCAGTGTGCGGATGTAAGACTCCTGTTCGCTTTTTGAACCAAGTTCCCTGCGGATCACTTTCTCCGCTACTTCCACCACCATGTGCCCGATCTGGTTCTTCACATCTGTGAGTGCAGCCATCTTCTGGTTCTGGATGGCGTTGTTTGCATCCATGATGATCTTGTTGGCTTCGATCTTGGCCTGCTCCTTGGCTTCGTTGATGATCTTATCCTTGATCTCTTTTGCTTCTTTCAGCATCTGCGCCCTTTCTTCGCGCGCTTGTGCCATCAGGGCCTCGTTCTCACTCTTCATCTGCGCCATTTCCTGCTTAACACGCTCAGCTGTTGCCAAAGAGTCCGCAATGGTTTTTTCCCTTTCTTTCAGGCCATTGATGATCGCAGGCCATGCAAACTTCTTAAGGATGAAGAAGGCTGCCAGAAACGCGATCAGCGTCCAAAATATAAGGCCAAACGCGGGTTTTAATAAATCCATATCAGTATGTTATTCTGTTATCAGTTATTGTATTCATTGCCACACTGCCACATTGACTAATTGTCTAATTAAAATCACCGCGCCTCGGCCCTGTGCGTTGGCGCGGTAATTTTTTACTGTTTAAACGAACATCGCCAGGATACCTGCGATAACCGCAAACAGCGCAACACCTTCAACGAAGGCTGCAGTAAGGATCATGTTGGCACGGATGTCATTGGCAGCTTCCGGCTGACGGGCGATAGATTCTACCGCACCTTTACCGATCTGACCGATACCGATACCTGCACCAATAGCAGCGAGACCGGCACCCAATGCACCACCGGCGTTAGCCCAAGGTGTAGTGCTCAACAAAACATTCAATAAGTCCATACTTGTTGTTTTATAATGATGATAAATACACAAATTAATGATGCGCGTGCCCTTCCTCATGATGCTCCCCTTCAAAAGCCTGGCCGATGAAAACCGCCGTCAGGTTCGTAAAGATGAAGGCCTGAATAAAAGCAACCAGCACTTCGATCAGGTAAATGAACACCGCAAATGCAATGGATATCGGACTAAAGCCTATCCCTACGCCTTTGTTGATCGCCCCAAAAATAAAGATGAGGGACACCAAACAAATGATGATGATGTGGCCGGCCATCATGTTCGCAAACAAACGAATCATAAGCGCAAAAGGCTTAGTGATGATGCCCAACAGTTCCACGGGGATCAGGATACCCTTCACAAAACCAGGGACGGGAGGATTGAATATATGTCCCCAGAAGTGCTTGTTGGTACTAAAGAGGATTACGAAAAAGGAGATCACCGCCAGCACCATCGTGAACGCAATGTTTCCGGTCACGTTGGCTGCCGTGGGGATCAACCCGAAAATATTATTAATGAGAATAAAGAAAAACACCGTCAGCAGGTAAGGCAGGTACTTATCAGCCTTCACACCCAGGTTGGGCTTGGCCACTTCGTCACGGATAAAAGTGATCACCGGCTCAATCGCATTCTGCATACCGGTTGGCGCCTGGCCCTTTCTTACTTTATATCGGTTGGCCACACTGATCATGATCCATAAAAGCAGCGCTATCGCCAACAGCATCTGCGCCACATTCCTGGTAATAGAAAAATCATACACCTCAGACCCATCAACGGCCACTATTTTCTCACCTTCCATCTTGTACCCATTATGTTCCGCATGTCCATGTTCAAACTTGGAAGACATAAAAACAGACAAACCTTTTGAAGGAGAGTATAGGATCACGGGCAGAGGAATGGTCACATGATGCTCTTTCCCGTCCTCACCATGATATTCAAACAGATGATATTCATGGGCATCCATGATGTGGCTGAAAATCACCTTGTTAGCGTCAAATCCTTCTTTTTTCTCCTCATGCTGGGCGGGTGCGTGTTCGCCTTTGGCAGGCTCTTCATGCTGAGCCAACACTGCCATCGGAGCAACCACCAAAAAAGCACTGAAAACCGCTACCACACAAGATTTGAAGCCGGAAAAAGTCATGCTGTTCCAAATTTGCCGCAAAGATAAGGGAAAATGGCATGGATATACAGATGAATGTAGGCGTGCAGGAGAAATTCTTTTGCCTCAAATTAGCTCCTGACCAACTCACCAAACTGCATTTTATGCAGGCCCGCATAATGCCCGTTTTGGGCCAAAAGATCGTCGTGATTGCCCATTTCCCGAATTTCGCCCTTATCCAAGACCATGATCATATCCGCCTTACGGATGGTAGAGAGCCTATGGGCGATGATGATACTGGTTCTGCCCGTGATCAGCTTATCGATGGCACCCTGGATCAGCAGCTCTGATTCTGTATCCACAGAGGAGGTGGCTTCGTCAAGGATCAGGATAGAAGGGTTGTACAGCAATGCCCTGATGAAGCTCAGCAGCTGCCGTTGCCCCATAGACAGGGTTCCTCCCCGCTCCATCACATTATAATCATATCCGCCTGGCAAACGCATAATGAAATCGTGCATACCGATCATCTTCGCCGCGCGCACCACCTCTTCCTTCGGAATATCCGGGTTCCGAAGCGTGACATTATCCATGATAGAACCTGAAAACAAAAACACATCCTGCAAAACCACCCCTATTCCGCTGCGTAGCGCATCCAGGGCATACGCATTGATATCAACCCCATCAATCAGGATCTCTCCTTTTTTTACCTGGTACAACCGGTTGATCAGGCTGATGATGGACGTTTTCCCACTGCCCGTGTGACCAACGATCGCAAGGGTTTCTCCCTGCCTGATGTGAAAACTGATATCCCGCAGCACATCGCGCTTCTCATCGTACCCAAAACTCACCTGCCTGAACTGAAGGTCTCCATTGATTCTTGCAGGACGATAGCTGCCCTTGTCTTCCGTAAAATCAGGATTATCCAACACCTTGAATACGCGTTCACTGGCCACCATCCCCATTTGTAGCACATTAAACTTATCCGCGATCACGCGCAGCGGCCGAAACAGCAGGTTGAGCATGATGATAAAACTAACGATCTGCCCCGCGATCTTCACACCCTCCTCATTGCTGAGGTTCATGACCTGCACACCGGCATACCAAACCAAAAATCCCATGGATGTGGCGAGAATGATCTCCACGATCGGAAAAAAAACGGAATAGGCAAAAATGGCATTTACATTGGCGTTGCGGTGCTCCTTGTTGATCTCCCTGAACTTTTCAGCCTCTTTGTCTTCCACCGCAAACGATTGCACAATGGCCATCCCTGTGATGTGCTCCTGAACAAATGCATTCAGTGCAGCCACAGCATTGCGCACACGGATAAAACTCTTGTTGACACTCTCCTTGAAAAAATATGTGGCCACCATCAGGATCGGAAAAGGTATCAGGCACACCAGCGTTAACTGCCAGTTGGTCCAGAACATGGCGATGAGAATGGCGATGATCGAAAGAAAGTCCGCGACCAGGGGAATAAGGCCCTCGGAAAAAATATCGTTGATAGACTCAATATCGTTGATGGTGCGGGTAGTGAGTGTGCCGATGGGCGTTTTGTCGAACTGGCTGAGATTCAACCGGATGATCTTTCCAAAAACCTCCACCCTGAGATCTTTCACCACGGTTTGCCCCAGCCAGGTGGTGATGAAAGAAAACACAAAACGGAGTAAGGTTTCCACGATCAGTATCCCGATCTGGATCACGGTGATCCATACCAATGCATTCACCAGCCCCTTGGCGATGATGTTGTTGATGGTATGCTGAACCAGAAGGGGTCTTACGGGCGCTAATACTGCGAGCACAATGGCCAGGACTATGGACAAAACAAACCTGTTCTTATATGGAGTTGCGTAACGAAATACTCTTTTCAATTGGGAAAAATCAAAAATCCGTTTGCGCTCCATGGTGCAAAAATAGCTATTAGCTAATAGCTATTAGCTTATTATTCCTCTTCTTCATCACCAATTGCTTTGGTATACGCCTTGATGAACAGCGCACCGAGGTTTTTATGCGGGGGGATATAGTTATCGAATCTTTCCTTGGCTTCACCTGCGGTGAATTGTGCGGAAAGATCTTTCCAGGTGTGGATCCAATCAATACTCCTGCCGGCTTTGAGATCCTCGTTGATATGCTTCAGGATGGGCTCATTCACGGTACGGGTACCCACTTCTTTTGATGAAATGATGTGAGCATCCGGGCAGGTTTTCAGGACATCATCCAGGTTGTGAAAGCCGCCACAGGAGCCAAGGATCACGATCCTTGCAGACTCCGGTAATTGCTTGATGGTATATTTGACGTGATAGCTGTGGCCGCGATGGATAACGATGGTTGGCTTGATCTTCTTCTGCTCCAGGTGTTCTAACAAATGTTCCTGCGCTTTGGCATCCGGATCATCTCCTTTGGAATTGTCCAGCGGAAGGTTGGCGAAGATCTCCACCGGCTTGCCTTTTACGGAATGGATCTCTACCCATTCTTTGCCCTTGGTCACTTTCCAGTCTGCGTTGTTGTTGAACATAGACATGAAGTTGGCATAGGAATCTATACCATCCTTATCGCCATAGAAAAATACCAGCTGGCTCACTTTACCAGATCCAGCAGTCAGGCTTGTATAATCCACCGTGTAAACCGGTGGGATACCAAGCTTCTGGGAAAGGTTGATGGTGCTGTCTTTTGACGAGAGGAAAATCGTTTGAAGGATATCATAGATCACCGCACTGCGTTTATTGCCACTGCGCTGACTCTGTTCAAGCGAATTAGCAACTTCGCGGTCAATGATCGCTTTCACTGCCGGCGTGTTGATGCTGCCATATGAATCGGCCACATCCACGGCTTCTTCCAGTGCTCCACCTTTATCCAGTCCACGCGCGAAAGCAACCATGAGACGTTGTGCATTGGAATCCGGCATAGATGCGAGGAATGCATCCAATTTGTTGTAGCCCGCCGCCATCTTGATGAATTTCTTGAAACGGTCAAACTGCACGCTCATCAGCAGGGTATCGCCGGAGGGTGTGGTTGATCGTTCCATCATCCGGTTGTACACACCCTTATAACTCGATGTATAGATCACATCCTCACCCAGCACGATGAGATAGTACAATTCTTTTGGACCTAGGGGCTCCAGTATCTTGAATCTCACCGCATCTGATTCATCATGCAGTGCATTGATCTCATTGATAAAAACTTCATGGGCCTTACGCTGAAGCATACGCGTAATTTCATTGTAGGCAAGAGCTGTATCCTGCCTGTGCAGTCGCTGGGAATAATCGATCTGCGTCCGCACCAGCAGTTTATAATACTTCACACTGTCTGTCATTACGCTGTTGATGGACTCCAGTGTTTGCCTTCCGTTCATCACCTCATCCAGGAAAGGATAATATAGTCGCCCGCTTTTACTTGTAGCCATCTGCCGGATGGCTTTCACGAGGGGGTCTTCGTTTCTCGCGATGAGCTGACCCACACGGGTACGTGTAGCCGCTGCATAGTCGTAAAACAGATTGGGATCCTGATGCGCCGCAAAACGCACGAGGCTGTCTGCGAAAGGGACATCGGAATAAGCTTCGAGGCTGGGTAAGATCCTCCGGGGATGGATGGCGCAATACTTACGATATAACTCCACCTTGGACTCCTTGATCCCTATGGCGTCAAAAAAGATCCCGTTGGGGCTATTGATCAGCAGTTCGCCGGTTTCGTAGGGATATTTCTCTGTGATGGGCAGCATACTTTCGCCTTTGAGGTCTGCGTCCATCATTTCTATGTACTGGCTATATAAAATGATCACTTTCTCCGGCGGAAAACCGCGATTTTGCCAGCCAGACACATAATTTTTGAGCATGTGCTGCAGGCCGGTGAGGTATTTCACCTTCAGGCGGTGGTCCAGTTTTTTGGATTGTTCGATGGAATCCTGGACTACATTGACCCCTCTCGTAACCAGATCTGTGATCAATAAATTAATGTCTTCATCCCTTACAGCATACACCAGGTCATCTTTCCTGCCGTCTGTCTCCAGGATCTTTTGCTGCCAGAAATCAATATCCTCGTGCAGTTTCACCCTGCGAATGTCAATATTAGCCCTTCCCGTATCGGGTAAAGCACTAACTGCCTGAAACACAAGCATGGTTATGAGAGATAATATGACGTGGCGCATCACTACCCGTAAAATTAGGATATCTGGGAAAACTATTCATATCAGTAACGTATAACTATGGCAGAACCTTGTATTTCGCGTTAACAATTTCATAATCAGGTAAAACTTGGTCACCTTTGGCGTGGCTTTATTTTTGCGTAAATAAATTGTTAATGGATCAAAAGGGCAAGATCCTGATTGCTGACGACGAACCTGATATTGTTGAGATTATCAGTTATAACCTAAAACTGGAGGGTTACGAGATTTTCACCGCCAGGGACGGGGACGATGCCCTGCAGAAGGCCAAGGCACACAAGCCTGACCTCATCATCCTGGACGTGATGATGCCCTACAAGAATGGCATGGAAGTCTGCAAGATCCTCAGGAGCCAACCACAGTTCAACCAGACTTTGATCATGTTTCTTACCGCCCTCAGTGACGAATTCTCGCATGTTAAGGGGCTAGAGTTTGGGGCAGACGACTATCTCTCTAAGCCCGTTAGCCCGAAAGTGCTGGTCACGAAGGTCAACTCCTTGTTTCGCCGGATACAGAAAGGACCAGATCAGGAAAAGGTGCTGCAATTGGGTGAGCTTCGGATAGATCCCGTTCAGTTTGTGGTGCATTATAACGGGCAAGACATTTCTCTGGCCAAAAAAGAATTTGAACTGCTTTACCTGTTGGCCTCTAAACCGGGCAGGGTATTTCTCCGAAATGAGATTCTTAGCCAGATCTGGGGCACCGATGTGATTGTGGGTGATAGAACCATTGACGTCCACATCCGTAAGATCCGCCAAAAACTGGGGCTGGATTGTATCACTACGGTTAAAGGTGTTGGCTATAAGTTTGACCTTAGCCAATAGCTTTTAGCTACTTGCTATTAGCTATCTTCATCCCGTGTTTGATACCAAGAATATTTCGCCCAACCAGATCGCTATTTTTAATGCGCTCACCATTGCATTGATTGGTGCAGTGGCCAATCTGGTCTTTTTCACTACCTGGTGGGTGCCGATCATTACGTTTGTGACGCTGTTCATTATAGCGTACTACCTGACCTATTTCTTTATCCAGCGTTTCATTTATCGGAA
>Ga0214163_1000210_pt1 | contig 27511 bp, 15 predicted proteins | sample LakMenepilimnion_2_FD_153001 | JGI IMG/M metagenome (GOLD analysis project Ga0214163, IMG submission 153001) | Freshwater microbial communities from Lake Mendota, WI - Practice 15JUN2010 epilimnion v4 | ecosystem: Environmental > Aquatic > Freshwater > Lake > Epilimnion/Euphotic zone | place... | reverse complement strand
CACATTGCTGGCACTGGGCAAGGCGGCCACCAACACCATGACTTTGAGCGCAAACGCATCGATAGGCACGCCCATTGAAATGGCGGCCAAGCCCACCACCAACACCAAGAGCGGGTGCAACAGCAACTTAATAAGCGCCACAGGCACATAGTCTTGCCACGTCAGGGGGCCGTGCTGCGGATGATGCGCAATTGTTTGTGAGCGCGCCAACACAGCTCCAATGGTGAACAGCGCAACGGGTGACGCGGCATCGCCCAGCAAGGCCACCGTCTTGTCGACCGGGCCGGGCAATTCAATTTGAAATGCAGAGAACAAAGTGCCCAACAAAATGGCCCAAGGCATCGGATTTTTGACCACGCCCAGCAACGCGTTTTTGGCCGCTTGACCCACCCCCTGTTGGCCAGCGCCATCTAAGCGCGACAGGGCAATGCACAAGGAGGTGGTGATGACCATATCAATGACGATGGTGACAATGGCTGGCCCCGCAGCGGCAGAGCCCAGCAAGGCCACCAGCAAAGGCACGCCCATGAAACCGGTGTTGGGAAATGCGCCAACCAAAGCACCAAATGCGGCATCGTTCCAACCAAATCGCTTGTTCAAGGAGATGGCCACCACAAAGGCCACCATGACCAAAGCGCAAAACAAGTACATGAAGAATGCGCCAGCATCGAGCAGTTGCGCAATGGGCGTGTTGGCACCAAAACGAAACAGCATGCAAGGCAAGGCAAAGAACAGCACAAAGCCATTGAGCCCCGGAATGGCCTCAAAGGGCAACATTTGTCGACGCGCTGCCCAGTAGCCGCAAAGGACCAATGCAAAGAAGGGAAAGGTGACGCGCAAGACATCTAGCATGGCTCACATTGTGCCTTGTAAATGGCACCTCAATTGCCCGCTATGATCGATCGCTTGGCCGAATGCACATTTGGGCATTTGATTTGGCCTTCTCCATTTTTACGCATGTCGACCCCCACCACCGGTTTGAATTCGGCTCAACTAGAAGCCGTCAATTACGTCAAAGGCCCCTGCCTTGTGTTGGCGGGCGCGGGCTCGGGCAAAACACGCGTGATCACGCAAAAAATTGCCCGACTGATTGAAGTGGGCTTAGAACCCAAGCGCATCGCAGCCATCACATTCACCAACAAAGCCGCCAGTGAGATGCGCGAGCGTGCACGCAAGCTCATTGGCAAAGGTGCGCAAGAGGTCATGATTTGCACCTTTCATGCCTTGGGTGTGCGCATCATGCGACAAGACGGCCATGTGTTGGGCTTGAAACCGCAGTTCAGTATTTTGGATGCCGACGATGTGGTGAGCATCTTGAAAGACTGTGGCGGCACCACCGATGCCAACACCGCACGCCAATGGCAATGGACCATCAGTGCTTGGAAAAATGCTGGCCTGACGGGCGCGCAAGCGGAGCTCGCAGCCAAGAATGAAAACGAGCGGGTGGCCGCGCGCATCATGGGCCGATACGAGGAACGACTGAGCGCTTATCAAAGCGTCGACTTTGACGACCTGATTGGTCTGCCTTTGAAGCTTTTGGGGCAATTTCCTGAAGTTCGTGAACGCTGGCAAGCCGCCATGGGCCATGTCTTGGTCGATGAATACCAAGACACCAACGCCACCCAATACGAAGTGCTGAAACACTTGGTAGGTGAGCGTGCGCGCTTCACCGCTGTTGGCGACGATGACCAATCGATTTACGGCTGGCGCGGCGCCACCTTAGACAACTTAAAACGTTTGCCACAGGATTTTCCGCAATTGAAAGTGGTGAAGTTAGAACAAAACTATCGCTCAACCAGTGCCATCTTGCGCGCGGCCAACAACGTGATAGAGCCCAACCCCAAGCTTTACCCCAAAACACTTTTCTCTGAACTGGGCGAAGGCGAGCCGGTGCGTGTGATCGATGCCGATCACGAAGAACATGAAGCCGATCGGGTGGTTGCACGCATTCAATCATTGCGCGCAGGCACTGCCACCACCGCTGGCGGCATTCAATACCGAGACTACAAAGAATTTGCCGTTTTGTACCGCGCCAATCACATGGCAAAGCCATTTGAAAAAGCCTTACGGCGTGCGCAAATTCCTTACAAGGTGTCGGGCGGGCAAAGTTTTTTTGACCGTGCAGAAATCAAAGACTTGTGCGCTTGGTTTCGCTTGTGGGTCAACAACAACGATGACCCTGCATTCTTGCGTGCGGTGACCAGCCCCAAGCGCGGCATTGGACATCAAACCTTGGCAGGACTTGGCACCCTGGCCAGCCAATACAAACTCAGTTTGTTTGAAGCCTTGTTTTCCAACAGCTTAGGCGCCAAGTTGTCTGCGCGCGCTGTGGGTAGCTTGCATGAGTTTGGCCGTTACATGAACGATTTGGAATACCGCGCCAAACGCACCCATGGCGCCGACGATGCCAAGGCTTTTTTATTGCAATGGCTGAAAGAAATTGGCTACGAAAAGCATTTGTACGACGGTGAAGACAACGAGAAAGTGGCAGCTGCGCGTTGGACCAATGTGCTGGAATTTGTCGATTGGATGTCGGGGCGTTGCGGCGGCACCATTGACGATGCTGCAGGGGTGAGCATCGCTTCCGAAACCAAGTCTTTGCTGGAAGTTGCGCAAACTATTTCTTTGTTGTCTACCTTGAATGAGCGCGAACAAGACCCCAATGTGGTCACCTTGTCGACGCTGCATGCCGCTAAAGGATTGGAGTGGCCGCATGTGATGCTAGTGGGTGTGAACGAAGGTTTGCTACCCTTCAAAATGGACGAAGACAATAAAGAATCAGTCGACGCCCAAGTGCATGCAGAAGGCCAACTCTCAAGGCTTCAAGAAGAGCGGCGCTTGATGTATGTGGGCATTACACGCGCGCAAAGAACATTGGCGGTGAGCTGGACCCGACGCCGCAAAAAAGGCCGAGAAACCATCGCTGCCTTGCCGAGTCGGTTTATTCAAGAAATGGCGCTCGACAAAAACACCATCAAAGAAGATCCGCGTGAAAAGTTGCGCGCATTGCGTGCAGAATTTGCGCTCAAAGCGGCGGCGTCTGCCGCCAACTCCAAAGACTAAGTTGAAGCGCGCACCACCAATTCGCTGCTCAATTGGCGCGAGGCTGGCTGACCGCTGCGCATCACTTCTAGGAGTGACTCTAAAAGTACTCTGGCGGCCAGGTCAAGTGGTTGCCGGATGGTGCTGAGTGGCGGGAAGCTGTGACGAGAGGCATCGACATCGTCATAACCAACGACCGCAATGTCATCTGGAACTTTAAAGCCCCGCGCGTTGAGCACGCCCATGGCATTGATGGCAATCAAATCACTGGCGGCAAACAAGCCATCAATCTGAATGCCTTTGTCGCAGAACCCATGCATGGCTTGCTGTGCTTCTAGTGGTGTGTAGGGCGATCGAATACACAATTCTGGACGCAAGGCTATGTTGTTTTTTTTCAGTGCTTGGCAATAGCCGTCAAAGCGCAACTTGGCTTCACCCGAATGGAAATCGCCCAAATACGCAATGTGCCTGCGACCTTTTTCGATCAAATGGGAGGTGGCTTGCAAGCCGCCATTGAAGTTGTCGCTGCCAACGCTGCAATACAACTGATCGGGCAACATGGCGCCCCAAACTACCAAGGGTACACGCCGCTTGGCCAAGGCATTGAGCTGGTCGTGGTGGTCCCACTGTCCCACCATGACCATTCCCGCCACTCGGCCAGAATCGTATAGCGCGGCACATTCGTCCAATCGATCAGCATCTACCCGTGACAAAAGCAAGTCGTACTGGGCCGCTGTCATGGCATCGGCCAATTGACCCATCATGGCTAAAAAGAAAGGATCGGTCAGTTGCATGGGCAAATGCGCACTGTAGGGGATGACCAAGCCTAAGGTGCGATTTTCGCCGCTGCGCAAATTTTTGGCACCAGCATGCACCGTGTATTGATGCGCTTGCGCCAAAGCTTGGATACGCTCGCGGGTTTCTGGGCGAATGGATTCACTGCCATTGAGTGCGCGAGACACAGTGGCTGTAGAGACACCTGCCAATTTGGCAATGTCGGCCATTTGAAGTTTGCGTTTGTCGATCATGTGAACTTCAATGCCTGATGGGGTGCCGGGTGGGCTGCCTGATTTGAGATCCATGCTTAATATGGCAAGGCATTGATAGCTGTTGAATTTTCAATTGTTCGCCTGCCAAATTTTCCACAACTGGGCCAACTCGACAGCTGTAGCTTCGCCCTGAACACTGTCCCACATTTTCACAGCCTCTGCTTTTTGTCCCATTTTGGACAAAACGAGACCTGCGTGCAATCGTGTTTCAGCTTCACGCCTTAGGCCGCCCATGGCCAAGGCTTTGTTGTAGAAATCATTCGATTGATTCCACTTTTGTTTGGAGGCATAAACATTGGCCAAACTGGCCAATGTGTTGGCGTCTTTGGCTGACTTTTCGATTGCGGGCAAGGCTTTTTCATCTTCGGCCAGGCGCTGTTGAATTTGGAGACGCAACTTTTGGTGGTTGGCAGCATCGCTGCCTTTGCCCATGGTGCCAGCTTCAAAGGCAAGCTCTACGATGCGAGCCGCTTCTGCAGGCAAACCCGCCTTGAGCGCCAAGTTGGCCATGTCAACATATTCAACAGTGTCTTGCATGTTGCCCGTCGTTTCGAGCAGGCGGTAAAGGTCTAAATCGAAGCGCCCGCTGAAGTTGGCTTGTCGGCCCAAGCGTGAAATGGCTTCTGACCAGTAGCCCTTGCGTGGATAGTTTTGAAGCAAGCTTTTGAGCGTGCTGTTGTAGCCCGCGTCGTCTTTCAATTGGCGCTGACTGAAAGCCATGATGCGGTAATCATTCTCTGGAGTTTTGACCTTGGCCGCTTCATCCAAACGAATTTTTTCTTTGACTTCTTGGATGACTTCTTCATGTCTGTTCAAGACCGACAGTGTTTGAATGACCACCGGCCGAACTGAAGGGTTGCCGCCTTCTAGCTTTAAATAACTACGACCCCAACTGGCCAACCTTGCTAAATCTTGCGCTTGTTGGCTAGCGCCCAAAAGTGACTCAATGAGGGGCAGTTTTTGTGCCGAAGGTGTGCCTTCGGGCAATTCTTGAAGGAGGGCTTCGAGGGTGCTTATAGCCAAAGTGAAATTTTTGCCTTGTATGGCTGCAACGGCAAGGGTTCGTTGAATGACAGGTCTTTCATCAGGCGTGATTCCGGGCATGGACAAGGCTTGCTGTGCGAGACTGATGGCATTTTCAAACTGACCCGTTCTCATGGCCTCTTGGGCCGCTTGCAATGATTTATCCACTTCGGGGCGTACGAACGCCTGAGCACTGGTAATGGCATTGAATACAAACCACAGAGCCAGCAAAGCCTTGAAGCAAATTGAACGCCACTTGCTTGAATCGCTGCTATTGGCTGACAAATTAGAAAAAAAGAAAAAACGATTGGGCATGGCTGAGGCTGAAAATTGCGGATTGAGCAGTGTAAAAAACTTAAAGAAGTGATTGACTGTAATTTTGGTACAAAAAACTAGATTTTTGCCTCTTTTGACGATTTTTAGAAAAATCATTTCTTAAAAATTAATTCTAAAGAATTCATTTTAAATCGGTTTTTTTCTACAACACCTAGGGTTATTCCGAAGTGAATTTACATCTAGTTTTACTACACAATGAGGTCGTGCAATCGTTTACATCAAGTTCCCAAGGTTGGCACAACTCTTTTATTTCTCAATTTAAGGTCAAAAGAATGACACAAATAAACCAAAAATCTCGCAAAGTGGAGAGTCAGCGCGGATTCGCAATGCGCCCAGTGGCGGCTGGTTGCGCAGTTTTGTTAATCAGCGTTGCTGGTGCTGTTCATGCACAACAAGCCAGCAACGAAGTCGTTGTCACGGGTATCCGAGCTTCGATTGAAAGTGCAATCAACCAGAAAAGGAATGCTGTCGGGGTCATTGAGGCTATTGCACCTGAAGATTTGGGCAAATTGCCTGATGCCAGTATTGCCGACTCAATCAACCGACTCCCAGGTGTTGCGGGTCAACGAAACATTGAAGGTCGTTCGCAACAACTGAGCATTCGCGGCATGCCACCAGATTTCTCGACTACTTTGCTGAATGGTCGCGAGCAAACCAACCCCAACGACAGCCGTGGTGTTGAATACGACGCTTACCCTTCTGAGTTGATCAATGGCGTCACTTTGCACAAAAGCCCTGATGCAGCACTGATGGGCCAGGGCATCTCTGGCACTGTGAACATGAACACAATTCGCCCACTCAGTATCAAAGGTAGAAGATTAACAGTAGGCGCAGGAACGCAGACGCCTAGTTCAGGTGTTGGTCCAACGGGCACGATGAACAACCAACGCTTCACCTATGTCGATCAATTCAACGACGGTATGCTGGGCATTGCCATAGGCGCAACCCGCAGAAGCGGGACCAGTTTCACAAAATCGACCGACTTCTGGGACAACGCAGATTCTTTCAGCACCGGCCAAAAGCTGCCGTTCGGCAAGAACGTGGCTTTGAACAATGGCATGAACAAGATTGCGCGGGAAGGCGTGATGGCGGTTATTGAGCTCAAGCCCAATAGCAAGTACTCCACCATGCTAGATGTTTATTCTTCAAACACGGACAGAAGTTCAATCACACGGAAAATTTTGTTTCCCGATATGAATGGCGGCACTTTGAGCAACGCCGTAACAGCCGGTGGCATCGCGTTGGCAGGCAATATTGCTGGCCGCGGTAATGACCACGTTCTTCAATCAGTGGGTGCAGATGCCCATGACAAGAACACAGCGATTGGCTGGAACAACAAGTACAAGATTGACAACAAGTCCATGCTGACTGTCGATCTGTCGAAGTCTTCTTCAAAACGCACAGAGACCATCATTGACTCAAACGCTAGGGCATTTGGTGCAAGCACAGTCCTGGGGTTTGATTCTCGCAACGGATTCCCAGTCATCACGAACAGTTTTGACTTTGCAGGTGCTTCTAATCTGCAGTTAGGCAGTCAATGGGGCAATGGTTGGCTCAAGAAACCACGCGTTGAAGATGACCTGAGTGCTCTTCGAGTCGAGTATTCACGCGCGTTAGACCATAAAGTTTTCTCTGACTTCACTGTTGGTGTCAACCAGTCTAAAAGGACCAAAGTTCTGGACATGACTGAGGGTTCTGTGACCCCTACGACAACCCTCTTGCCCGTAAGTGGTGCTGCGTCCGTGGGCTATACAGGCAGCGTGACAGTGCCAACATGGGACCCATTGGCATTTGTCAGCAATGGCACTTACACCTACAAAGACATGGGTAATGAGTCTTGGGCTCAAGCCAAGCGCTGGTCTGTTGAAGAGAACATTAAGACCGTTTACTCCAAGTTGGACATCGACACCAAATTGTTTGGCTTGCCAACTCGCGGCAATTTAGGCTTACAAGTTGTTTCCTCTGAACAGTCAGGCTCTGGCAATCAGTCAGGCGAAATTGCAACCTGGAACAATGGTGCAAATTGCCCAGCTGGTACGAAGCCTCAAGACGCAAGTGCATCAAATAAAAATTGCTACTACTTTCAAGATTCAGGCAGCCGGAAAACTGAAAGCGCCAGCTACACAGATGTTTTACCCAGCTTAAATTTAGCGTTCGCACTTGCCAATGACCAAATTTTGCGTTTGGGTGCAGGCAAAATGGTTGCCCGCCCAACAATGCGAGATATGCGTGCAAATGCAGAATGGAAATGCTGGCAAGACGCCACACAAGTGAGTGCGACACGTTGCCAATCGGGTGGTAATCGCAGTGGTAACGGCGGTAATCCGGCACTGGAGCCTTTCCGCGCTACAACATTCGATCTGAGTTATGAAAAATATTTTGGCAAGAAAGCCTATGTCGGTGTTGCTGGCTTCCACCGCGATCTCGACACTTTCATTTACTCTGAAACAATCCAGAAAGACTTTGCCAACAAAGCAATGAGCACGACTGGCGTCTACCCTCTGATCGACTACTCTGCGCCAAAGAATGGCAAGGGTGGCGTGATTCAAGGTGTGGAATTGACATTCAATGCACCTTTAGATTTGTTGAGCCCCAAGCTTTCTGGTTTTGGCGTTTATGTCAGTCACTCCAACACCAGCAGCGAGGTCTCTATTCCTAACACTGCTGGCGGTAGCGCTTCCACAATGCCGATGCCAGGTCTCTCAAGAAAAGTTACAAACATGAACTTTTACTACGAGAAGAGTGGCTTCAGTGCACGACTTGGTCAGCGCGACCGTTCCGACTTCGTGGGTCAGATTACCTCCAATGAGTACAACCGCGAACTGATTTACATCAAAGCTGAGACGATCTATGATGCACAAGTCGGGTATGAGTTCAGACAAGGCAAATACCGTGGGCTTGGTATCTTTGCTGTGGCAAACAACTTGACCAATGCCGCCTACGAGACTTACAAAGTCAACGCGAACGGCACAAGTGAGCCAAGAGGCAAGTTGCAATACGGCAAATCGTTCGGTCTGAACGTTAACTACAAGTTCTAAAAAACCTGTTCCAAAAAACCTGGCAATCTCAACAATTGCCAGGTTTTTTTTGGTCAAATTGGCCAGTCATTCTGAATGATCAACTTATTTTGATTTCGTTGTACCCCAAATCCAAGCACCAAAAGGCGGAATAGAAACTGTCATTTGTTGACCCTGGAAGGTCACTGCGCCGTTACCCCACCAAAATGCACCTTGTTTCCTCAATAAAAAAGAAGGTGTCTTGATGGTGTGTGTTTGAATTTTCTCGCTGTTGTTGAAAGCCATCAGCACTTGCTCGGTTGCCGTCTGGCGCGAGAGCACCAAACTGCTGGCGGTGCTCACCAATGGCGCATTCAAAACACCTCTTCTTAGAACTTGCTTATCTTGTCTCAGCTTGAGCAAGGCTTTGAAATCTGCGCGCAATGCCAAATCGGGCTGCCCCCCCAAATCGGCCCATGGATAAGTCATTCGGTTGTAGGGGTCGTCACCGCCCGTCACCCCTACTTCGTCGCCATAGTAAACCGTCGGCGAGCCTGGCAAACTCATTTGCACCGCCGTGGCCAAACGTAATTTTTGTTTAGCCTTTTGTAGCGCTTCAGGTGAGGCACCCAATGGGCCACCAAGCACATGCAAAGCGCGCGCTTGGTCGTGGCTAGACAACAAGTTCATGAGGGCATGAAAAGCCTGAGGTGGATAGGCCTCTCGCAAGTGTTCTAAATTAGCGGCCAGCGAGCGTGCATCGCTGCCATTGGCAAAGTCCAAGATGGCATTGCGCAGCACATAGTTCATGGTGGCATCAAAGGTGTCGCCTAAGAAGTATTTAGACGCATCAAACCATGTTTCTGCGATGGTGACCGCATCGGGTTTGGTTTGCTTCACGGCCTTGCGCCACTCACGCCAAAAATCATCAGGCACCCAAGGTGCAACGTCCATGCGCCAACCCGAGGCGCCCAACTTCAACCATTTGCGTGTAACTGAGTCTTTGTCGCCATAGGCATATTGTCGCCAGCCAGGCGATTTCTTGTTCAATTCGGGCAAGTCTGCTAAGCCCACCCACCCTTTGTATTGTTTCTCGGGGTCGGGTTGTGTGGGGTCCAATGTAAACCAACTGGCATAAGGCGAGTTAGCTTGAATTTGGTTGTGGGTAAATGCGCCTTGAGCTTGCGATTTGAAATTACCAAATCGATCAAAGTACTTGGAGTCAGAACCCACATGGTTCAATGAAGCATCGGCAATGACGCGAATGCCGCGCTTAGCAGCTTCTTGGGTTAATCGGGTGAAGTCGGCATTCGTGCCAAAGGCCGGATCAATTTCATGAAAGTCGGCGGTATCGTATTTGTGATTGCTGGCCGCCTTAAAGACCGGTGTCATGTAAATGGTGTTGGCACCCAAATCTTGGATGTCATCCAGTTTTTGAATGATGCCTTCTAAATCGCCCCCAAAGAAATCATTGTTGTAGTGCACATCAGAACCATCGCCCGTGCCTGGTTTGTAAGGCTTGTCAAACCAATTTGCATGAACTTCAATGTTGTGGTTTTGGTATTTTCTTTCGCCCACTTTGGGGTCGTTGGCGGGATTGCCGTTGCGGTATCGATCTGGAAAGATAAAGTAATACACCGCATCCTGTGCCCACTGTGGCACTTGAAAGGCAGGATCGAAGACGGTCATGCGAAATCGTCTGATACGTCTTTCTTGATCTGGGGCAGGGCTGACTTGGCCCAAGCCACCACTGCCCTTTTCTTGCGTCCAATAAATAGCTTCGGAGTTGTTTTGATACACATACTGAACGCCGTCAATGGTCACTTCAAACCAATAACCATAGATGGCTTTGTCTTTAAAACGATGACTGGCTTTGAACAAGTCATGTGAACCTGCTTGGGAACGCTTCATGTTGATGCGCGCTAAATTCCGGTACTCCAAAATTTCTTGATTGCCCTCTAAGCGCCTTACATCCAACACCAAAGTAGCGCGCTCAACCCCTGGCAAAGCTTTGAGTGACCAATTGACCGTTTGGTGCTGTGGTACGGCGCCAAAAGGTTGACGATAGGCCAGCTCACGTGAATGGTGGCGCAGACTAAGAGCAACGGGGTTTGTCACCGCCACTTGCCGTGGATCGACAAAGGTTTGTGGCAACAATTCAAGCAAGGCATGGCCACCCAACAAACTTAAACGCAAAGTGTGGGCGCCAGAAAATGTGAGCTTGGTGCTGGGGCCGTTGGGTTTGTCAGGCAACAAGGCGATGGCATTGGGCGCAGTGGCTATCTTGCGATCGGGCACGGACCAACTGCTTTGGGCTTGCCACTTGGCATCGGCCAATTTGAATTCGTGCTCTCCTTGCAATTTAACGTTCAAATAAAACGCATTGCAGTCCCACACAAATTCAAAATCTTCCTGCGCTGTCCAACCATTCATCGTGCCCCGCAAATACATGGGTGGAACCGCTTGAGGTGCCACTTGGCAGGTGGCATTGGTCCCTTGCGCCACATTGACGCTGAGCGCAGGCGTTTGCGCCATCGCCATGGAGCAAAGCGTCAGACTAAAGCTGAGAAACCAAGCATTGGATGTTGTGATCTTCATTATTTTTCTACAGCAAAAACATAGACGGACTGTGCGGGCAGAGTGATCTGAGCACCCTTCTGATTGGATAAACCGTTGCCAGGGTAAATCGGGCGAAGTGTCGCATTGCTGGTAATGCCTTCCAATTGAAGGGCTGCTGGCTGCGTGCCGTAATTGATCACCACTGCGCTGTGCTCTTGCCCAGCCTTTCTTTGATAAGCCCAGACTTGACCTTGGGTTTGTACCGCTTCGTAGCTTCCTTTGGCAAGGGAGATGCGTGTATTGCGCAGCTTCAGCATGTCGCGATAAAACGACCAAAGGCTGCTGTCGCTTGCTTTTTGTCCTTGGGCATGGTGCGTGGTGACATTGCCGGACACCGCACGGTATGGTTGCACTGAGCTAAAGCCAGCCGTTTTCTCATTGGGTTGCCAGCTGTACGGGCCTCTAATAAAGGGATCGTCGATTAAACCTTGGGCACCCGCCATGCCAATTTCTTCACCGTAATAAATAAAAGGGGTGCCTGGCAATAACAAGTAAGTTGCTGCAGCCAACTTGTAGTGCGTTTCGTTGCCATTGACTTGGTCCCACAAACGTTTGCCGGCAAACTGATCGTGATTGGAAGCAAAACTGGCCAGCGTGTGCGGGGCTTGCGTGTAGTACTGCGCTACTTTTCGAATGGCCTCGACTTCGCCTTTTGCAGCTTTTGAAATTTGATTTTCCAATCCAAATGCAAATGCACCGCCGCAAATGTCTTCTCGCGCATAGACCTTGGGTTCTGCAGTGGCCTCACACACCACATACTTGTTGGGATACGCCTTGATCAAACGTGTGAAATGATGGGTGAGCTGTCGACTTTCAGGTTGATCGTTCCAATCCTTGGCATTGTTTTCTATCAAGTGCGGTGTTGCATCCAAGCGAAATCCATCAATGCCTCGATCTAACCAAAATTTCAAATTATCCTCATGGAATTTGATGACTTCGGGATTGCGCATATTGAAATCGGGCATGGGCGCACCAAATGTGGCCAGGTAACTTCCATGGGCCGTGGTCACCCAAGGATCACGCCCCCAAATTTCCCAACCGACTGGTTTTTCATTTCGCCATTCGTACCATTGGCGGTATGGACTTTGCGGATTAATCAATGCCGCTTCAAAAAATGAATGTTGAAAGGCGCTGTGGTTCAACACATAGTCCATGATTACGCCAATGCCTCGTTTGTGCGCTTCTTTGATCAGTTCATCAAAATCGGCAAGCGTGCCATAGTCTGGCTCGATGTTTCGAAAGTCACGGGTGGCATAGCCATGGTCTCGGTCTGCGCTGGCCGTAAGAGGCATTAGCCAAATGCCCTTGATACCCAAGTCTTTCAAATGGTCGAGCGATTGAATAAGACCTTTCAAATCGCCAATGCCATCGCCGTTGCTGTCTTTGTAGCTGCGCACAAAAATTTCCATGAAGGCGCCGTGCTGCCAACCTTCTTGCGGGCCTTGATGTTGAGTTTGCCGCTGTACAAAAGTGGCTCCCGCCAACAAACAGGCCATGACAAGCAAGCCCCAAAAGCCCTTTTGCTTCTTTGACAAGAACATCTTGATTAATTTTTCTTCAGGACGACAAACGATTGTGCAGGGACGCTGATTTGCATCACGCCCGCATTGTTGACAGTGCCAGAATTGGACGTCCCTGCCAGCGGTGACCAACTCTCACCCGCCACCAAGCTGCCGACACTGACTTCGGCATTGGCGGTTTCATAGTTCAAGATCACCATGACTTTTTCGTTGCCCGCAACTCTTTGATAGCCCATTGTTTTTTGATTCGACCAAGCACCTTCATACACACCGCTGCGCAATGCAATTTGTGAATTTCTGAGTGCCAACAATGTTTTGTAGTGTCGGTGAAGCGATGCAGCATCCGTCAGTTGTTGTGCCACATTTTGTGTACTGATGTTGCTTGAGAGCGACCTAAAGGGACTGCCGCTGCTAAAGCCGTTGCCATCTGCAGTCCAGCTCATGGGGGTGCGAATGGCGTGATCTCCCGACAAGGCATTCGAGGCTGCCATGCCAATTTCTTCACCATAATAGATGAAGGGTGTGCCAGGCAACAGCAAATAACTGGCAGCCGCTAATTTGTATTGCGCTACATTGCCCTGCACTTGATTCCACAATCTGTCACCCGCAAATCGATCGTGGTTGGAAACAAAGGGCGCCAAATTGGCAGTGCGTGTTTTGTAATAGTCAGCCAGTCTTTGAATGGCGGCAACATCACCTTTGGCAGCGCCCACAATGTTGCCAGACAAATCAAACGCAAAGGCGCTGCCACACGAACTGCTTTGTGCAAATGCAGCAGAGTTAGCCGGCGCTTCACACACCATATAACGATCGTTGTACTGCATCACAGTTTGCTGAACCTTGTTCATGATGACATGATTTTCTGCTTGCACTTCCCAAGCAGTCGAACTGTTCTCGATCAAGTTTCCGACAGCGTCAAACCTGAAACCATCGACACCTTTGTTCAGCCAATAACGCAAGTTGTCTTGGTGAAATTGATCCACCTCGGTGGCACGCCAATTGAAGTCTGGCATGGTGTTTGAGAATCCTGCAAAATAAAAGCCATTGGCCCAGTTGCTGGCATACCAAGGGTCTTGTCCATAGATCCGCCACCCTGTGGGCTTAGGGTTTTGCCACACAAAGTAATTTCTATTGGCGTTTGAGGCAGAAGAAGCAGCGTTTAAGAATAAGGGGTGTTGGTTGCTGCTGTGGTTGATCACAAAATCAATAATCACGCCTATGCCGCGACGGTGCGCTTCACTGATGAGTCGATCAAAGTCGGCTTGCTTGCCGTAGTCGGTTTCGATGGCGCGATAATTTTTAACTGCATAGCCATGGTCTCGGTCTGAACTTTGTGTCACAGGCAACAGCCAAAGTCCTTTGACACCGAGGTCTTGCAGATAGTCCAGCCTTTGTATCAAGCCATTCAAATCGCCAATGCCATCACCATTGCTGTCTTGGTAAGCGCGAACATAGACCTGCATGAATGCGCCCCGCCACCAACCCGATGACAAAGGACTTGAAACAGCGCCAACACTCACCGATCCCGAATCTGGGATATTCAAGTTACTACCCTGATTGGTGTTATCGATGGCACTTGCATTTGAATTGGACGAACCGCCACATCCGCATAAAACAAGTGGCGCTGTCATCAACAAAGCTCGGATGAGCAATGGCATTGAATAAGTGAAAAATTTCAAAATGAATCCATTGGTATTCACAAACTTTCAAAAACCCTGATTGTGGTGGCCCAAACCCCAAAAATGTAGAAAAGCTACATATTTTGTAGTCTTATGAATTTGAATTGTCTGGTGCTTACCCTAATTCAATCGATTACATGATCATTTTTTGTAGTTTTATTACGATAATTCGATTTCGTTTGATGAATTTCATTTTTTGATGCCACCACTTTCTCTCGTGATGCGCTGGGCCTTAGGGTCGTGCCTTGCACTGAACATGCTTAGCGTGGGTGCGACTGTGGGCAAAGCCAAGCTGACAGCAGCCGCAGCCGAACTGTGCAATGCCCCCTTGGGAGCAACTCTGCTGCAGGCCAATGATTTGAAGTTGCCGGCGGAGGCCATATGGCAAAACAGGTCTGAGATTTTTGTACCTGGAATCAAGTCACAAGACGCCACGAAATGGTTTCTAACAAGCTCGATGCATGGCACGCTACGGATTCAGATGGGTCAGGAACTGACTGGCGCTGACACATCAATAGCCCTCACGATCAAAGGCCCTCAATTGCTAGAAGTAGCGGGGTTGACTGAAGCGGCACTGAAAAAACTTCACACAACACAAACCGCATTGGTGCAAGTCGATGCGCAAGGCCGCGTTCTGAAAGCTACCCGTTTGCAAGCCGCCAAAGCCTTGGACGACCTGTTTGGCAATGCTGCCGTCAAGCACACACTGGGGGCACAATTTGCCACATCTAAAATTTGGAAAGCCAACAGCCAAGCTAGCTTTGCCTTGTGGGCGCCCACAGCTCGCGCAGTCAGTGTCTGCATTTATACAGATGCACAAGCGCCAGCGGTGGGCTATGCCAAGTTAAACCGCGACAACGCATCAGGAGTCTGGCAGAGCGTCAAAGCGCTGGCCAAGCAAGGCAGTTACTACCGCTTCGCAGTTGAAGTTTTTGTGCCGGGTGTTGGCTGGGTCATCAACCACGTGAACGATCCCTATGCAGTTAGCTTAAGCGCCAATTCATTGCGAAGTTATGTGGCTGACTTGAATGCACCCAAACTCAAACCCGCCGGCTGGGACAAGCACAGAGCACCGCAGACGGTGAAGCACCCAACTGACATGGTCATTTATGAGTTGCATGTCCGCGACTTTTCCATCAACGATCGCTCAGTACCAACCGAACTTCGGGGTAAATACTTGGCTTTCACGCAAAACTCATCCCAAGGCATGAAGCATTTGCAGGAGCTTGCCAAAGCGGGCATGACCGATTTGCATCTACTGCCTGTATTTGACTTGGCCACTGTGCCTGAAAAAAATTGTCAGAGTGATCCTCGCTCAGACAAAACCACCCGAGCCAACGATTGCTTCAACTGGGGTTACGACCCTCTGCATTTCAATGCGCCCGAGGGCAGCTACGCCACTGACGCTGAAGATGGTGCCAAGCGAATTCTAGAGTTTCGCCGTATGGTAAAGGCCTTGCACGAAGCTGGATGGCGCGTGGGCATGGACATGGTTTACAACCACACCTCCGCATCGGGTCAGCATGTGCAATCGGTGCTAGACCGTATTGTTCCAGGCTACTACCATCGCTTGAATGCAAAAGGTGAAGTAGAGCGCTCGACGTGTTGCGACAACACAGCCACAGAAAATCGGATGATGGCCAAGCTGATGTCGGACTCCATCTTGCTTTGGACCCAGCACTACAAGCTGGACTCTTACCGCTTTGACTTAATGGGCCATCAACCCAAAGATGTGATGCTAGCGATGCAAAACCGCTTACAAAAAACCTTGAAGAAGCGAGTTGATTTTGTGGGTGAGGGTTGGAACTTTGGTGAAGTGGCGAATGGCGCACGCTTTGTGCAAGCTTCACAATTATCATTGAATGGCACGGGCATTGGCACTTTCAACGATCGACTGCGTGATGCCATTCGCGGTGGTGGTGCAGGCGATTCGGTTGAGAACTTGATCAAAATGCCAGGCTTTGTGAGTGGACGCGAAAGCTCAGAGCGGGTGTCCGAACAAATTCGTGCGGGGCTGGCAGGTTCACTCAGAAACTACCGCATGGCCACGGCCGATGGCAAAGTCAAATCGCTGCAAGACATTCCTTATGGCGACCAACCCACGGGTTATGTGAGCCAACCCAGCGAGGTGGTGAACTATGCCGAGAACCACGACAACCTGACTTTGTTTGACAGCTTGGCCTACAAATTGCCACGCGAAACGACAAGCGCAGAACGCGCACGTGTGCAAATGTTGGCTGGCGCATTGGTGGCCTTTAGTCAAGGTGTTACTTACTTCCATGCTGGCCAAGAAATTTTGCGTTCTAAGTCCTTGGACGTCAACAGCTACGACTCTGGCGACTTGTTCAATGTGTTGGACTGGTCCTACCAAAGCAATCATTTCGGCGAGGCCATACCTGACTTTCAAGGCAGCCCAGAAGCCAACGCCATCAGCCGCGCTTTGCTTAAAGATAGCCAATTGAAACCTTCAGCAGCCGACATCCTATGGACGCGCAATGCGCATTTGGATTTACTGAAGATCCGCAAGAGCTCCAAATTGTTTCGCTTAGAAACAGCACAAGACGTCGAAGTGCGACTGCGTTTCTTAAGCACCGACCTACAAGCCGATCCGCGTTTGATTGCAGGTCATTTGCAAGGCCATGATCTGAACGATTTTGCGGAATTGATTTATTTCGTCAATGTTTCTGAAGCACCACAAAGTTTAGAAATACCACAGTTGGCGCAAAAGGCATTTGAACTTCATCCTGTCCAAGCGTCTTTGCAGGCCGCAGATGCAAGACCTCGGGAAAGTGCGAAGTATCTGAAAGCCACTGGCACATTTGAGATTCCAGCGCGAAGTGCTGTTGTGTTTGTGGTGAAAGGATCTAAGCAATGAAATTTTTTCCTCTGTTATTGATCAGTGGTTTGTTGGCTAGCTTTAGTGCTACCGCGGTAGAAATTACCATCACCTGCGGCCCCAGTGGCAGCGATGTTGAATTTTGTTTAAAGCATGCGCAAGCATGGGCTGCCAAAACAGGCAACACCATTAAAAATTTTTCGCCACCCAGCAACGCCACTGAGAAGTTAGCTTTGTACCGTCAATTGTTTGCTGCTAAATCGGGTGACATCGATGTCGTGCAAATTGACACCGTGTGGCCCGGCTTACTGAAAGATCACCTGATGGATCTCAAGCCTTTTAGCAAAGGCGTTGAAGCTGAGCACTTCCCAGCCATCGTGGCCAACAATACAGTCAATGGCAAACTTCTGGGTATGCCTTGGTATACCGATGCGGGCTTGTTGTATTACCGGACCGACCTCTTGAAGAAGTATGGCTTGCGTGTGCCACAAACTTGGGAAGAGCTCACACAAACTGCTGCCAAAGTTCAAGCCGGTGAGCGCGCCAAGGGCGACAAAGATTTTCATGGCTTTGTATTTCAAGCCAAAGCCTATGAAGGCTTAACTTGCAACGCGCTTGAGTGGGTCGGTGGTCAAGGTGGTGGCACGGTGGTGAACTCCGATGGTGAAATTACGATTCGCAATGCGCAGGCTGCCAAGGCTTTGAACTTAGCGGCTTCATGGATTGGCACCATCAGCCCGACAGGCGTTTTGAATTACGAAGAAGAAGAGGCGCGTGGTGTCTTTCAAAATGCCAATGCCCTTTTTATGCGCAACTGGCCCTACGCATGGTCTTTGATGCAAAAAAATGACAGTTTAGTCAAAGGCAAAGTGGGTGTGGCCAAACTACCTGGCAACCCGAGTGCAGCCGCTTTAGGTGGCTGGCAACTGGGTGTTTCCAAGTACTCTAAACACCAAGCCATCGCAGCCGATTTGGTCATGTACATGACCAGTGCATCAGTCCAAAAATCACGTGCCATACACGGCTCCTTCAATCCCACACTGACGGCTCTCTACAAAGACAAAGAAGTGCTTGAAGCCAATGAGTTCATGGGGGCTTTGGCGGAAGTTTTTGCCAACAGCGTGGCTCGCCCCACGACGGCGACAGGTCTGAAGTATCCACAGGTCAGTCAAAGCTTTTGGAATGCTGCACACGAGGTGATGTCCAAGCGCGCTACCGGCGAAGAAGCCGTCAGCAAGCTCGAATCGCGTCTGAAGCAAATCAGACGCAAGCACTGGTAAGCCAAAGAGCACTCAACATGAATGCAAGAGTTAAAACCGCTTGGTTATTTTTAGCACCCATGGTGCTGTTGATGTTGGTGGTGGCCGTTTGGCCCTTGGCGCGCTCCATTTGGTTCAGCTTCACAGACATGAACATCAACGATATTTCGGCAGCAGAGTTTGTGGGCTGGGAAAATTACTTTGGCGACTACGGCTTGTTTTTCAATCCCAACGAAGAAGGTGGTTTTTGGGCCGGCGATTGGGGCATCTCTATTCGCAACACCTTCAGTTTTGCTGTGGTATCTGTCATTCTAGAAACCCTCACAGGATTAGGCGTGGCTTTGCTCCTGAACCAAGAATTCAAAGGTCGCGCCTGGGTGCGCACTGCAGTGTTGGTGCCCTGGGCTATCCCCACCATTGTGTCGGCCAAGATGTGGGGCTGGATGCTGAACGATCAGTTCGGGGTGATCAACACCTACTTGCTTGACTTGGGCTTGATTTCTCAAAAAATTGCTTGGACGGCAGAGCCTGCTTACGCCCTGTGGACGGTGGTCTTGGTGGATGTTTGGAAAACCACGCCTTTCATGGCACTTCTCATTTTGGCAGCGCTACAAACCGTCCCCAAAGATTGCTATGAAGCTGCGCGCGTGGATGGCGTTCACCCCTTGCGCGTTTTCTGGAAAATTACCCTACCGCTCATTCGACAACCCTTGTTGGTCGCAGTGGTCTTCCGCCTGCTCGACTCGTTGCGGGTGTTTGATTTGATCTATGTCTTGACCGCCAACAGCAGCACCACCATCAGCATGTCTGGCTTTGTGCGCCGCGAAATGGTGGAGTATGGCAACATGGGTTACGGTTCAGCCGCTTCAACCTCTTTGTTCTTGATCATCTTGATCACTGCCATCATTTTCTTGAAGCTGGCCCGCGTAAAGATGTCGGAGGATGCCAAATGAAAACTCGCTCTTTTGGGGCCACGGCATTCATCTACATTGCTTCTGCTTTGGTGGTATTGGTGTCTGTCTATCCTTTTGTCTACGCCATCTCAACGTCATTGAAAACAGGAACGGCCCTGTTCAACACACAAATCATTCCGGACCAAGCAGACCTGCGCAACTACTACGCCTTGTTTGAAGGTGTTCAACCCTTTGGCAAAAGTTTGCTCAACTCGGTCATGGTGGCCGTGCTAACGGTAGGCTTTGCCATGTTGATGGGCGTGACGGCTGCCTATGCACTGGGACGCATTCGTTTTAAAGGCAAAGGTTTGTTGTTGATTTGCATTCTGGGGGTATCAATGTTTCCCCAAGTGGCCGTGCTATCCGGCATGTTTGAACTTATTCAGTGGCTCGGTATTTACAACAAAGCTTGGGGTTTGGTATTGCCCTACACCATCTTCACGTTGCCCTTCACGGTTTGGATTTTGACCACCTTCATGCGCGAGCTGCCCGTTGAGTTAGAGGAGGCGGCCATCATGGATGGTTGTGGGCCATTGCGCATTATTTTTCAAGTCTTTATGCCACTGCTGTGGCCAGCCCTGGTGTCTACTGGTTTGCTGGCTTTCATTGGCGCGTGGAATGAATTTATGTTTGCCCTGACCTTTGTGGTCAATGACACCGAACGCACTGTCCCCGTCGCCATCTCTTTGATTGCAGGTGCAACAGCGTTTGAAATTCCTTGGGGCACCATCATGGCAGGCTCGGTGATTGTCACTGTGCCCTTGCTGCTGCTGGTGTTCTTCTTCCAAAAACGCATCGTGTCGGGCCTGACGGCTGGCGCGGTGAAAGGCTAATTTTTCATTTTGTTTTTCATTTTTGTCTTTAAGTTATGAGCAAAGCACCTAACAACAATTGGTGGCGCGGCGGCGTCATTTATCAAATCTACCCTCGCTCATTTGCCGACAGCAATGGCGATGGCGTGGGCGATATTCCCGGTATCACAAATCATTTGGACTATGTCGCCAAGCTGGGTGCGGACGCCGTGTGGTTGTCCCCTATTTTCAAAAGCCCTATGAAAGACTTCGGCTACGACGTGAGCGACTATTGCGACGTCGATCCTTTGTTTGGCACGCTAGACGATTTCCGCGCCATGGTCAAGAAAGCCCACGACTTGGGCTTGAAGGTGATGATTGATCAAGTGTTATCACACACCTCAGACCAACATCCTTGGTTTGCAGAAAGCCGTGCATCACGCGTCAACCCCAAAGCCGATTGGTATGTGTGGGCGGACGCCAAAGACGATGGGAATCCACCCAACAACTGGCTGTCTATTTTTGGCGGCAGTGCTTGGCAATGGGACACCCGACGTCGCCAGTATTACCTGCACAACTTCTTGAGTAGTCAACCCGACCTGAACTACCACAACCCTGATGTCGTACAAGCTATCTTAGGCACCGTGAAGTTCTGGCTAGAACTGGGTGTTGACGGCTACCGTCTAGACACTGCCAACTATTATTTCCACGACAAAGAGTTGCGCAACAATCCAGGCCGTGGTCAACCCAAGGGCAACGACCCTGCTGTGAACGATGTCAACCCCTATGGTTGGCAACATCACAAGTTTGACAAAACACAGCCAGAAAATTTGGGTTTTCTTAAACAACTGCGCGCGTTGTTAGACCAATATCCCAACACCACCATGGTGGGTGAAATTGGCGATGACGATGGCCTGACCGTTATGGCCGAATACACCAGCGGCACCGACAAACTGCACATGGCCTACAGCTTTGATTTGTTGGGACCCGACAGCAGCAGCACTTATTTGCACGACCTCATGAAGCGATTTGCAGAAAAGAACGCCACAGGCTGGCCTTCTTGGGCTTTGTCAAATCACGACGTGGTTCGTGTAGGCTCACGCTGGGGTGGTGAGTCTGCCGATGTGCGTAAACTGCGCGTGGCGGCGGCCTTTCAAATGTGCCTTCGCGGCTCGCCCTGCTTGTACCAAGGCGATGAGTTAGGCTTGCCAGAGGCACAAGTGGCTTATGAAGATTTGCAAGACCCCTATGGCATCACCATGTGGCCTGAATTCAAAGGCCGCGACGGTTGCCGCACACCAATGCCTTGGAACGCTCAAGCACCCGACATGGGCTTTGGCAATGGCGCGCACAAGCCTTGGCTGCCCTTGACTGAAACCTATCGCACTTTGGCCGTCTCTGAACAAGACAAGGATCCGAAGTCTTTGTTGAATTTCTACCGAGCTTTGCTGAAATGGCGCAAAGAACAAGCGGTGTTGTTGCATGGCGATCAAACTTTATTGGATGTTCACGAGCAAGTCATTGCATTTGTGCGCGAGCACGAAGGCCAAAAAGTGTTGTGCGCTTTCAACTTCAGCGACAGCTTGGCCAGTCTGGACTTGCCCGCCAGTTTCAAGTTGGCCAAAGCCTTACCTGTGCCCGGTTTGAATGGCGGCAGTGTGGCAGGCAACAGCATGAAGTTTGAAGCCTACGGCGTTCTACTCTTGGCGCTTTGATCTTGCACTTTATGAGAACTGACATCGGAGACCAGCATGTCACGCATTGATTTCCAAAACGTCTGCAAGCGCTACTCACCCGAGTTGCCCCTGACCATCAACAACGCCAACATCACCATTGAGCAAGGTGAGTTTTGTGTGTTTGTGGGGCCTTCGGGGTGTGGCAAGTCAACCTTGCTGCGCATGGTGGCAGGCCTTGAAGACATCACCTCAGGCGATTTACTGATTGAGGGTCAGCGCGTGAACGATCTGCAACCCGCCAAGCGCGGCGTGGCCATGGTGTTTCAAAGTTATGCGCTTTACCCCCACATGAGCGTAGCCGAAAACATGGCCTTTGGCTTGCGTGTGCTGGGTTCAAACAAATCAGAGATTGATCGCAAAGTGAAAGCTGCCGCCGACATCTTGCAACTCACCCCTTTGCTCGATCGATTGCCGAAAGCATTGTCTGGTGGTCAGCGCCAGCGCGTGGCCATAGGGCGTGCCATTGTGAAAGAGCCCAAGTTATTTTTGTTTGACGAGCCCCTGTCTAATTTGGATGCTGCACTGCGCGTTCAAACACGTCTAGAAATTGCCAAACTGCACCGTGATATGAATTCAGCCAGCATGATTTACGTCACCCACGATCAGGTGGAAGCAATGACCTTGGCGAACAAAATTGTGTTGTTGCACTCAGGCGATCTGATTCAAGAGCGGGGTAGCGTGGCGCAAGTGGGTTCACCCATGAACTTGTACCACCGCCCCATGAGTTTGTTTGTGGCTGAGTTCATCGGCTCGCCCAAAATGAATTTTTTGCAAGGTCACTTGGTGGATGCACAAGATCGCTACGCCACGGTGAAGGTGAGTGACCAATTGCTCAAAGCAGCCGTAGATGCACGCCACTTAAAGGCCGGTGAAAAAGTGCAATTAGGGATTCGCCCAGAACACATCGCCTTAAGCTCTTCTGGCGCAGATAGCAACATGGCGGCCCATGTGCAACACATTGAACGTTTAGGCGATTCGTCTTTGCTTTACGTGCAAATGGGACAAGGTCAAGCTGTGACCACGGTCAAGGTGGAGGGCAGTGCTTCCACCAGCGCCGGTACATTGCTCAATTTGAGCATGCTGCCAGACCAATTGCATTTGTTTGACAACAGGGGCGCCGCTTGCAAGCGCACTGTTGATCTGCCCAACTGATTTTTTCTGAACCGGTTTTTCTGAAATGGTTTCTGGCAAAACAGATTGGCGTCAACAAGTCGCCTATCAAATTTACCCTCGCTCTTTCGCTGACAGCAACGGTGATGGCATTGGTGATTTGCCTGGCATCACAGCCAAGCTAGATCACCTTGAAACCTTGGGCGTTGGCATTGTGTGGTTGTCGCCGGTGTATGACTCGCCCAACGACGATAACGGCTATGACATACGTGACTACCGCAGCATCATGCAAGAATTTGGCAGCATGGCCGACTTTGATGCCATGCTGGCAGGCATGCAACAGCGTGGCATTCGGCTCATGATGGACTTGGTGGTGAACCACACGTCGGATGAACACGAATGGTTCAAACAGGCACGCAGTTCACGCAGCAACCCTTTCCACGACTACTACATTTGGCACGACCCCATAGACGGCCGCGAACCGACCAACTGGGAGGCAGCATTCAGTGGCTCAGCTTGGACCTTCAACGAAGCCACAAATGAGTACTACCTGCACATGTTTTCGAAGAAACAGCCTGATCTGAATTGGGAAAATCCCAAAGTACGGCAAGAAGTGTTTGACCTGATGCACTTCTGGTTGAAAAAAGGCGTGGGCGGCTTCAGGATGGATGTGATCAACATGATCTCCAAGCCTTGGCTCGAACCTGGCAGTTTTAAAAAGTCAGAGGCCCGATTGCCCAACGCACCCAAAGTACAAGATGGTTTCCTACAACCCGCCTTTCAAATGGTGACGCACGGCCCTAGGTTCATGGAGTTCATGCGGGAAATGAAACACGAAGTCCTTGACCATTACGACTGCATCACAGTGGGCGAAGCGCCATGCGCCACGGTTGAGCAAGCCCAAGAAATTACAAACCAACAAACCGGCGTATTGGACATGGTGTTTCAGTTTGAACACATGGATGTAGACAGCCAAGCAGGAAAAGGAAAGTGGGCTTTGAAAGCATTGCACCTGCCCGACCTGAAAGCCAGCCTGAGCCGCTGGCAAACGGGTTTGCATGGCAAGGGCTGGAACAGTTTGTACTGGTGCAACCACGATCAACCTCGCGCTGTTTCGCGTTTTGGCGACACGGGGCTTCACCGCGTGCGCTCGGCCAAAATGTTGGCCACTTGTTTGCACATGATGCAAGGCACGCCCTTTATTTATCAGGGTGAAGAGTTGGGCATGACCAATGTGAAGTGGTTCAACATCGAAGCCTACCAAGACATTGAAACACGCAACATGTATGCACAGGCTGTGTTGCAGCAAGGGCAGCCCCACTCAGGCGTCATGGCATCTATCCATGCTAAGAGCCGTGACAACGCGCGCACGCCCATGCAGTGGTCTGCATCGCTCAATGCAGGCTTTACAGAAGGCACGCCCTGGCTGGCATTGAACGACAACTTCAGCCAAGTGAATGCAGCTCAAGCCCTTGCAGATGCCGAATCGGTGTTTCATCATTACCGCCAACTCATTGCGCTTAGAAAAGCTTGGCCTGTTTTGGTGGAAGGCGAATTTGAATTGCTCTTGCTGAAACACCCCGCCTTGTTCGCATTTACACGCCGCTTCAATGATGTGCAATTGTTGGTCTTGTGCAATTTCAGCGCTCAGTTTCAAGGTTTGCCATTGAAAAGCTTGCCAGACTTTTCTACAGCAACACCCCTGATTGGCAACCTGCCTGCCCCTGAGTGGGCAATGGCGCCAGACACTTTGGCAGCTTGGGAAGCTCGCGTTTACCTGATGGCTTAAGGACGCCGCAAGGGCTGGACTGCTTTGCCGCCACCCAAATTTTGCGTGGCGGCTTCTGCAGAAAAAATCCATGCTCAAAGTCAGTCCTAAATCAGAAATTGAAACCTCAAAAACTGTAACTTTACTACGCGCTTTCTGAAAAAACATGTACGCGAAGCTCTTCATTTTTCATTAGAAGTGGTTTTTCTCCTCTAAATTTAAGGTAATTTTCACGGTCAATGGGCTTGAAATAAGAGTCACAATAAGGTTACATTTCAATGTGTTTGCCCGTAGTTACATTACAAATTCGGTCAGTCTTCCGGCATTTTTGTACTCCACAGGCGGCATCAAATTCGACTGCTCTAACCCAACACTGACCCTCATTGCCCATCATTTGTCCATGATTGCATTTGAATCTCCCCGTTTGATTGCTGACATTGGTGGTCTTTATGCGCGTTTTGCCATCGAAACCAGCTATGGTGAATTTGCCCAACAACGCAGTTTGCGATGTGCCGACTTTCCCAGCTTTGAAGCCGCCATGGCGGCCTATCTGGCCAGCTTGAAGTCGGCGCCCGTTGCCCACGCTGCATTGGCCATCGCCAATCCGGTAGACGGCGACCAAGTTCGCATGACCAACTATCACTGGCAGTTTTCCATCGAAGAAACACGCGTCAATTTAGGTCTTGACACACTGGTGGTGGTGAATGACTTCACTTCATTGGCCATGGCCTTGCCGCGTTTAGGTCCACAAGACTTTCGGCAAGTGGGCCCTGGCCAAGCCGTCAAAAACAGTGTCATTGGATTGCTCGGCTCAGGCTCAGGCTTGGGTGTTTCTGGCTTGATACCTTCAGGAGATGGCTGGACTTCGCTCGGGTCTGAGGGAGGTCATGCCAGCTTTGCGCCATCCGATGCCCGAGAGGCCGCTGTGTTGAATTACATGTGGCGCCAGTTTGACCATGTTTCGTTTGAACGCTTGCTTTCAGGGCCCGGCTTAGAGCTGACCTACATGGCCATCGCTGAGCTGAACAAGACCCAAGTCAAAGCCCTTTCAGCGCCAGAAATCACACGCTGCGCCTTAGAAGACAAAGACCCCTTGTGCACGCAAACATTAGAAGTGTTTTGCAACATGCTTGGCACTGCCGCTAGCAATTTGGCACTCACTTTAGGTGCCACGGGCGGCATCTATATTGGCGGTAGCATTGTGCCGCGCTTGGGTGAATTTTTTGATCGTTCTGGCTTTAGAAGTCGCTTTGAACAAAAGGGCCGATTCGCCAATTATGTGGGCCAGATCCCTACCTTTGTGATCACAGCGCCAGAGGCCACTTTCTTGGGAGCCTCTGCTATCTTGGATACCCAACTGCGCGCCATGATGAGCACCCCTGGCTCGGCCATCCTGACCCAAATAAGGCGATCACGCGCTGAGCTTTCTCCGGCAGAACAGCGGGTTGCCGATTTGGTATTGGCCAAACCTCGATCTGTTTTGAGCGACCCCATTCACGATATTGCATTGGCAGCGCAAGTTAGCCAACCCACCGTCATCCGGTTTTGCCGATCTGTGGGTTGTAAAGGCTTGTCTGATTTCAAACTGCGCTTGGCGTCAGGCTTGAGCATGTCTGTTCCGATTACGCACTCTCAAGTGACGAACGATGACTCCATGCTTGAGTTAGGCGCCAAAGTGCTGGGCAACACGGCCAACGCCATTTTGCAATTGCGCAACGAATTACAGCGTGAATCTATTGACCGCGCCATCGAACTGGTTGCTGGCGCAGACAGGGTTGAACTCTTTGCCGTTGGAAACTACGCAGCAGTGGCGCAAGACGCCCAAACCAAATTTCTGCGGCTTGGGCTGCCTTGTGGCGCACACACCGAGCCGCATCTGCAAGAACTCACTGCTGCCTCCATTCAACCCGGAACCGTGGCTGTGATCATTAGCAGCGGCGGCAAATTGCCCGAGCTCATGGCCTTGCAAGAAAAGATACAGCAGCGCGGTGCGGCTTTGATTGCCATCACCGCCAACCAATCGCCTTTGGCGCGCAAAGCAGACGCAGCCTTGGTTGCTGAGCACAATGAAAATGCCTCGACACACCTGCCCATGGTGAGCCGTGTTTTGCACTTGTTGCTCATTGACATTCTGATTGTCGGCCTGGAAATGCGCTACTCCCTAAGCAATGCAGTTCAACAGGACCACCTTGACAAACCGCGAGACCCATCCAGTGCGTCTGGCCTTAGGTTATCCTTGCCCCTTAAGCCCTACATTTCACACAGCCAATAAAATTCAACAATTAAAGGGATAACCCTTGTGTAGTTTTGATACCGAGCGCTTGCCAAGCCCTGTAACTTAATTACAATTCCGAGCCATTGAGAATGAAAGTTACTATATTTTGGATCTGTGACACGTCACGGATTGACCAAGCTGAAAAGGAGCACTTTTTACATGATTGATTACGCCAGCCGGCAGCGTACCCCCCGCAAGCATTTGATCGGGTTGACCGTTGTGGTGGTGTTGCATGGGCTGCTGTTTTGGGCCATCAATTCCGGACTTGCGCGCAAGTTTGTGAAAGTCTTCAAAGATCCGGTGGAAGCCGTTCTGTTGGAAGAGACCAAGCCTGAAATTCCGCCACCCCCACCGCCACCACCGCCCAAGAATTTGCCACCGCCACCGCCTGCCTATGTGCCGCCGGTTGAAGTGCCCGTGGCTGCGCCACCCCCGGTGAATGCCATTGCCGCTGTGTCCAATACACCTCAGCCTGTGGCCCCTCCTTCGCCCTTGCCGGTGCAAATGAATGCACCGCCG
>Ga0214163_1000208_pt1 | contig 27690 bp, 27 predicted proteins | sample LakMenepilimnion_2_FD_153001 | JGI IMG/M metagenome (GOLD analysis project Ga0214163, IMG submission 153001) | Freshwater microbial communities from Lake Mendota, WI - Practice 15JUN2010 epilimnion v4 | ecosystem: Environmental > Aquatic > Freshwater > Lake > Epilimnion/Euphotic zone | place... | reverse complement strand
AGTACAAAATGTTTTTTGATACAAGAGAATCAGGAGCGTTGCCTTTGATAGCTTTGTATGCATTCGCTCTCGTTTGAGAAATATCATATGAATCTGAGGTATCTGCTTTATTCCATGAATCCTCATTGTTTCCTTTACGCTCAAGTTGGCCATTTTCATTGAACCTAAAAAAGAAAAATGAAGATTTCTTGAATGTTGGTGTTGGTGTTGGTGTTGGCTTCTTTACCGCAACGCCCTTATTCCAAACCAACTTCTTTCCTGATTTAATACACGTGTAAACCTTGTTTTGATTAGTAACTTTCTGCTTATAAACCTTGCAGGTAGATCCAGGAGTTATCTTCTGGGCAGCGAAGGCTGTGATTGGAACCAGGGTAAGGATGAGGGCAAGTAAAAGTCCTTTGGTAATTGACCCCTTGAATCGCACTCCAAAAGGGTAATGGGCAAATCAAGCCAAATGGGATTTTAAGCAGTCATTTCTGCTCTAACCTACCAAAATGCCTTGGATGTTCATCAATCAACTTGAAATGTCTCTGGCTGTCTCTCATATTGAAGCTGGGTCACGATCGGTAGTTATCCAGAAAAGCAAACTCCCTTATTGGGCTCAGGCAGGAAGCGAGTAGCATCAAGGTTTTTGCATCTAGGCATGCTGAGCCAAGAACTATTCTGCTGCGCGATTTGGTATTCGCTGTAAAGGTATTCTGCCATTTCATCTAGGAATGACTCCTGGGGTTTTCCAAGATGTTTTTCAAAAGATTTTTTCCAGCCAAGGCTTTCAATATCCCTTAATAAATCCACCATACCCTTAAAGCCGACTTTTCCCACCAGCCATTCAGTTAGGACTGCGCCGTATTTGTAAGGCGTTCCATCAGTTGGCAAGTTATCCGACCAATCGTTGTAAGTAAGGCGCGGAACAGTGTTCTTCGAAATCCATGCCGAGAAGTCATCTTTTGTCATCTTTGTATTTCTGTTCTCGCCACCACCGGGAAACCAACTTTGCGCACGATGTCGAACGAAATACTCGGGTTCATTCATTGCCGCCATGATGAGTCCGAAATACTCCGCAGATCCCTCCATAAACCAAACTGGATTCTCGCGGATGTAGTGGTTTCCAGAGAGGTCAAACTGAATTTGGTGGAACCACTCATGTTCTATTCTTGGGAAAAAACTATCTGTCGAGAAAATTGATGGTTGTAAAAGCACATATGAATGCGTTACAGATGCAACTGAAGAAAGCTTCGGTGCCAAAATTGGGCGCCAGCTTCCTTCACTTTCGTATGCTGCCGCCTGATAGATGAAATTTCTAAGTTCTTGCTCTGCTTGACTTCGGCACCAATCTAATGTGAAGGATGCTGAACGTGGAGCCATCACTTGACACTTCTCGATGATTTGATCTTTCATAGCAAGATCTAGGTAGATCTTCGTGCGAGATACTTTATGAAATCTTTCCCACTGCAAAACTGCATTATCTAACTTGAGCTTTGATCCGATAACAATCTCTTGAGGTACAGAACTTCCGAACCAATATTCAATCTTGCTCTCTGGCTTGCCTGAAGCTGGATTTGATCGCCATTCATCAAACATCTTCAAGCCCTTGGATCCCGTCTCCTTAAATTTCTCGTAATAGTTCAAGGTAACTGGTTCCTTGGTAGGTGTAGGTGTAGGTGTAGGTGTAGGTGTAGGTGTAGGTGTAGGTGTTGGTGTTGGTGTGGGTGTTGGTGTTGGTGTTGGTGTGGGTGTTGGCTTCTTTACTGCGACACCTTTACTCCAGATTAACTTCTTACCTGATTTAAGGCAGGTGTAAGTTTTACTCTGGTAAACAACCTTCTGCTTATAAACCTTGCAGGTAGTCCCAGGAGTGATCTTCTGGGCAGAAACTGCAGCAACAGGGATTAGGGCAACAGAAAGTGCAAATAATACACCTTTGGTAAGACTCCCCCTGATTTGCATTCCAAAAGGGTAATGGGAATATCGAACCAGATTCAAGGTTCTGAGCAGTCATTTTAACTCCTACCTTCCAATATCTAGGTCATAATTGTTGGGTGGGAAATCGAGTATGCGTCATTGGCGCTGGGCCGAGTGGAATAACTGCAGCTAAGAACTGCATAGAGAATGGTCTTGATGTTGTTGTCTTTGAGAAAAATGACAAAGTAGGCGGAAATTGGGTCTTCAACTCCAAAACCGGCCATTCAAGTGTTTATGAAAATACCTTCCTAATTAGTTCAAAGACTTGGTCAGAGTTTGAAGACTTTCCGATGCCAAGTTCATTTCCGGATTATCCAAGCCACGTTCAACTCCAAAATTACTTTGAATCTTATGCGCGAAATTTTGGCGTATTAGAAAAGGTTAAATTCGATCACACAGTCATAGATGCCAAACCTGTAGGTGAAAAGGGTTGGTCCATAACTTTCATCGATAACACCGGAACTGAAAAAACAGAAGTTTTTGACTATGTAATGGTTTCAAATGGTCATCACAATGTTCCTAAATACCCAACATATCCCGGACACTATTCTGGCAAATTCCTGCACTCTCATGACTTTAAAGGCGTTGATGAAAGCTGGCGCGACAAGCAAGTACTTGTGATCGGCGCTGGTAATTCTGCCTGCGATATTGCCGTTGAAGCTTCACGTATGACTAAGACTGTGTACATGTCCATGAGGAGTCCGCAATGGTTCTTCCCTAAATTCATTTTTGGGCAACCTGGAGATGTATTTGCCGCAAGAAGTAAGTGGCTTCCTAGGAAATTACGTCAGTATGGATTGAAGCTATTAGTTCGGTTGATCCAAGGTCCATATAGTCGCTACGGCCTTCCCGAAAATACAACGTTGCCTCTTAATACCCACCCAACCCTTAATTCAGATTTGATGGATTTCATCAGGCATGGGCGAATCAAACCAATGCCCGCGATTAAATCGTGGGATGGGCTAACCGTCGAATTTGTTGATGGAACTAAAAAGGATTTCGATATCGTCTGCGCCGCCACCGGGTATTGGACAGTTTTTCCATTCTTCGATGAGAATTTGATTGATTTCAAAGAGTTGGCGCAGATACCTCTGTATAAGAAAATGATGCACGAGAAGTTCTCGAATCTATATTTCATCGGATTATTTCAACCTCTTGGGTGTATCTGGCCGCTCGCTGATTACCAAGCAAAATTAGCGTGCCTTGAAATACTTGGGAAATACCAACGCCCAAGAGACATGCATGCAGCTGTTGATCATGAATTGAAGAATAGGCATTTTGATTTTGGTCCTGGACAGCGCCATGCAATGGAAGTTGATTTCCATACTTTCCGTGAAGAGCTTAAAAAAGAGTTGAAGAAAGCTGGTGTGGACATTGGAAAACCACCTGTAGGTAATCCAAAACGTTACAAGGACTTTTCAAGAGTTAATTGAAAGCCTGCCTTCACGAATGCAGGCTTTCAATTAAGACACTCTAAATTAAAATTACTTGCTAGCTGATGCACCCACCAAGAATTGCGAGTAAGCAGAAAGCGTCAAGAAGGTTGGGAAGTGATCTTCATCTAAGCAGATCTGTCTAAAGATAGTGACAGCATCATCAAAACGATCATTGCTATTTCGCTCCATGCCTTCCAAGACATCAAACATCATCTGCTCCACCAGGCTATGCGTAACGTGACTGCCTTCTCTGGTTATCACTTCATAGCGAATCCATTGCCAAATCTGCGATCGGCTGATTTCAGCTGTTGCAACATCTTCCATCAAGTTATCAATTGCTGCCGCTCCTGTGCCACGTAGCCAGGATTCGATGTAGCGCAGACCCACGGCGACATTAGTTCGAACTCCGGCGTCAGTGACATCTCCCCCAATGGATTGAATATCAAGCAATTGATCTGGAGTGACGTGAACATCGTTACGAAGTCGATCCACTTGATTAGGTTTTGTTCCAAGAACAGCATCGAATTCAGCTTGAGCAATTGGAATCAAATCTGGGTGAGCAACCCAAGTTCCATCAAAACCATCTACAGCTTCACGCGCTTTATCGATCTTCACCGCTTCTAATGCGCGATCTGTAACTTCCTGATCGCGGCGATTAGGAATAAATGCACTCATGCCACCGATTGCATGGGCTTTTCTCTTGTGACAGGTAGAAACCAATAACTCTGTATAGGCCCGCATAAATGGCACCGTCATTGTGATCTGTGCACGATCTGGCGTAATGAATTGTCGACCAGAGCCAGCAAAGTTCTTAATGATTGAAAATATGTAGTCCCATCGGCCTGCATTTAAACCGGCGCAGTGATCGCGGAGTTCCCACAAGATTTCTTCCATCTCAAAAGCTGCTGGAATAGTTTCAATCAACACTGTCGCACGAATAGTTCCAAATGGAATCTCTAAGCGTTCTTCGGCATAAGTGAAAATGTTGTTCCACAAAGCTGCTTCTGCGTGAGATTCGATCTTGGCCAAGTAAAAGTATGGACCAGCGCCGCGAGCGATTAGCTCCTTGGCGTTATGGAAAAAATACAAACCAAAATCAACTAAGCCAGCAGTTGTCGGACGTGCGCGATCTTCGGCATCTACAAACAATAAATGCTTTTCTACCATGTGCCAACCGCGAGGACGCATAACAATGGTTGGTGGATTTTCATTGGTGATGGTGTAAACCTTGTCACCAGAATCAAATGAAAGTTGTCGGCGAATTGCATCGTACAAAGAGATCTGGCCACCGATGATGTTTTCCCAGGTAGGACTTGTTGCATCCTCTAGGTCAGCCAACCAAACCTTGGCACCTGAATTCATAGCGTTACAGGTCATCTTGGGATCTGTTGGACCTGTGATCTCAACTCTGCGATCTTCAAGGCCTGGTCCAGGACCAGCAACAAACCAGCCTTCATCCTCGCGGATGTGACTTGTTGATTGTAAGAACTTTGGACGACGACCATTTGAAAAGTGAGTGCGATTAACCATGCGGTGTGCAAGCAAATCACTTCTTGTGCCAGCGAAAAGCTCATGTAATTCTGCGATGAATGCAAGTGCGTCCGAGGTTAGGATTTCATTAAACCGAGGGTGCATCGTTCCTTTGATTGCTATGTGTGACATGAAATTCTCCTTATTTCGTGGGCTAAATGATTAGTGGAACTGTTCGTTTTCAGTCGATCCTGAATAAGCCAAGGTCGCGCTTTGTGGATTTAGCGCTGTAGAAATTGCATCAAAGTAACCAGTACCTACTTCGCGCTGGTGCTTAGTTGCCGTGTATCCGTCAGCCTCGCTAGCAAATTCGGCTTCTTGAAGCTCAACGTAGGCGCTCATTGCACGAGCTTTGTAGCCCTTTGCAAGGTTGAACATCGAATGATTGAGTGAGTGGAAACCAGCCAAGGTAATGAATTGGAACTTGTAACCCAGTGCAGCTAAATCTGCTTGGAAACTGGCAATCTGTGCATCGTTTAGATTGCGCTTCCAGTTAAATGATGGTGAACAGTTGTACGCAAGCATCTTGCCCGGAAACTTTGCATGAATTGCATTTGCAAACTCTCGTGCAACTTCGATGTTTGGCTCGCCTGTTTCTACCCAAATCAAATCTGCATACTCTGCAAAAGCTAATCCGCGAGTAACAACGGCGTGCATTCCCGGATTAACTCTGTAGAACCCTTCACTTGTGCGCTCTCCTGTCGCGTACTGAGAATCACGAGGATCAACATCGGAAGTAATCAGGTCTGCGGCGAGCGCATCGGTGCGCGCAATGATTAATGTGGGCACACCTGCAACATCTGCTGCTAGTCGAGCAGCGTTCAAAGTACGAACATGCTGCTGGGTTGGAATCAAAACTTTTCCGCCAAGGTGTCCGCACTTCTTTTCAGAGGCAAGTTGATCTTCCCAGTGAACGCCAGCGGCTCCGGCTTGAATCATTGATTTCATTAATTCGTAGGCATTCAACGGCCCGCCAAAACCTGCTTCGGCATCTGCAACAATTGGTGCAAGCCAATCAATGCTTGCCGGACCTTCTACCCGTTCTACTTGATCAGCACGCATCAACGCATTGTTGATTCTGCGTACAACAGCTGGAACTGAATTCACTGGATACAAGCTTTGGTCGGGATATGTCTGGCCAGAAAGGTTGGCATCTCCTGCAACCTGCCAGCCGGACAGGTAAATCGCCTTGAGTCCAGCCTTAACCTGCTGAACAGCCTGGTTTCCAGTGAGAGCTCCAAGGGCTGCCACCCACTTTTCAGTGTGGAGCAGATCCCACAGGTTTTCAGCCCCGCGGCGAGCCAATGTCGAGTCTTCGGTAATCGAACCTCGTAGGCGCACCACATCTTCAGCGGTGTAATCACGCTTGATTCCTGCCCAGCGTGGGTTTACCTCCCAGTCTTTTTGCAATTCTTCTGCGGTCTGGGTGTTGCTTCCGATCTGGCTCTTCATGGCTTGCTCCTTCTTCTGGTGTGAAATACAAGGGTTTTTGCGCCCTTTGCTTGAATAAGTTGAGTATTGGGTAGAAGTTGCCATGTTGCACGGCTTTTCTGGCAGAAAAAACCAGAAGTTTCTGCCAAATAGAACTTCCGCTGTTCTGCTGCGGATGCAAGAATTCAGCATGAGCACTTTAGAGAGCGAATTTGATCCGTTAGTTGTTGGCCGCAGGATTCGTGAGCTTCGAACTAAGCAGGGAATGAACCTAGAAGTTTTGGCGCGTGCAATCGAACGGGCACCTTCACAAGTTTCAGCCATTGAAAATGGAAAACGCACACCACCAATTCAACAATTACAAAAGATTGCTCAGGCACTTGGTGTGACGTTGAATCAACTACTTAATGCCGAAGTATTAAGTGAGCGTTCGGCCAATGAACTTGAAATTGAACGAGCACAACGTGGCGGACTTTATGCCTCCCTTGGTTTACCAGATGCATTCATCGGTAAAACTGTCAGTAACAGTATTCTGGAAATCATTTTAGGACTTCAGCGTGAAGTTGAAAGATTACATTTGCAGCGATCTGCTACCCCCGAAGAAGCACGTCGTGCAAATCTAGAGCTGCGACAAGAAATGCGAAAGATCAATAACTACTTTCCGCACTTAGAAGATGAAGCTCGGACTATGTTGGCAAAGATTGATTATAGTTCTGGCCCGCTTTCAGAGCGCTTGACTGCTGAACTTGCAAACAAATTGGGCTTCACTTTGCACTATGTTCAAGATTTGCCAGCTTCAACAAGAGTTATCACCGATGAAAAGAATGGCCGTATTTACTTACCTATGCGCCGAGAAGGCCGTGATGCCCGAACAATTCTTTTGCAAGCACTTGCCGGTCATGTTCTAAAGCATCCAACACCTAGCGATTATCGAGAATACTTACTGCAACGCGTTCAGACAAACTATCTTGCAGGTGCCTTATTGATGCCTGAAGCTATTGCCGTTGATTATTTACAAAATGCCAAGGAAAAACGTGAGGTATCAGTCGAGGATCTTCGGGATTACTTTGGTGTTAGCTATGAAAATGCGGCTCACAGATTCACAAACCTAGCCACAGTTCACTTAGATCTACCCGTGCACTTCTTAAAGGTGCATGAAAGTGGTGCGATTTCTAAAGCCTATGAAAACGACAACGTGGCCTTTCCTTCAGATGTCTTTGGTTCAGTAGAAGGCCAAATTGTTTGTCGCAACTGGAGCGCACGTAAGGTATTTACTATCGAGGATCGCTTTACGCCGTACCACCAGTACACAGACAAGCCAGCCGGAACTTATTGGTGCACATCAAGAATCCAAAATAGTGCTCAAGGTGAGTTCTCGGTCAGTGTTGGTACAACATTTGAGGCCGTTAAGTACTTCCGAGGAAGGGCTTCAACAACTCGACACAAATCCAATTGTCCAGATCCAACATGTTGCAGACAAGCTCCTGCAGAACTAGAAAACAAATGGGGCGGGATGATCAGGCCAACTCCGCGTTTGAATTCGAGTCTGCTTGCAGCGATGCCTCAAAATGGTTTTCTTGGAATCGAACAGCGAGAAATTCTTGAATTCTTAGAGGACCAAAACGAGTCTTGATCAGAACTTAACAGGCAAAGAGTAAATGTAAAAGATAGGATCATGACATGAAGAAATTAGTATTGCTCATCATTTTTGCGCTATTGCTTTCAGGTTGCGCAACGACTCCTGAGGCTAACTCTGAGTTCAGTGCAGCGGACCTTAATTTTGCAGAGGAAATGATTCCTCATCACGAGCAAGCAGTCTTAATGTCAGATATCGCACTTACCAATTCAACAAGTGATGAAGTGCTTGCATTAGCTAGAGATATTAAGGCGGCGCAAGCACCTGAAATCGAACAGATGAGTGCTTGGGAAGGTGTCCGTCCATCCACGCATATGGGTCATATGATGGATGGAATGCTTAGCGATGAACAAATTCAACAACTTCGTGATTCTGAAGGTGCCTCATTTGATCGCCTCTTTCTTGAAGGAATGATCATGCATCATGAAGGTGCGATCAAAATGGCTCAGAAAGTAACTGCGTCGACGAACAAAGAGGTTGCTGCCTTGGCTGCTGCAATTATTGAGGCCCAAGAAAAAGAAATAGCCTTTATGAAGGAATTGATTAAGTTCTACTAGAAGCAAAAGCCCAACCCCCATCTAATGTAGCGATGAGAGTTGGGCTTTAATCTTGAAATTACTGAGCTGCACCAGCTTCCTTTGCACCTGGAACTTCTAGCAGCTTTCCAGTTTCAACTTCATAAACATATCCATGAATTGGGATGTTCTTTGGGACCAATGGATGGCGGCGAATGCGCTCAACATCTTCAACGACAGCCTTGTTGCGATCTGAGATTGTTAGCCAGTCGATGTATGCAGCCTCAGTTGAACCTGGACCCTTACCAACGTCGTAGAAACCCGCGTCACCCAGTGCAGCTGTTTCGAGGCTCTTTGATAATAGTCCGCGCATAACCTCATCAGTAAAGAATTCCATGCCGCAATTGCTGTGGTGGATCACAAACCACTCTTTTGTGCCAAGAAGCTTGTATGAAATAACTAGAGAACGAATTGCATCATCTGAAGCACGCGCTCCAGCGTTACGAATAACGTGGGCATCTCCTTCGCTCAAGCCGGCGTACTTTGCCGGATCAAGGCGTGCATCCATGCAAGTCAGGATTGCAAACTGGCGGGCTGGCGGCAAAGCAAGCTTTCCTTTTTCGCCGAAACCTTCAACATACTTCTTATTAGCATCTAATACTTCATTCAAAACTGACATTGATTACTCTCCGATTTCAGATCGAACAAGAGTGAACCTCTCGTATCGAAAGAGAAGTTATCAGCATCAAATCAATAATAGAACTCAATATCTTTTCGCAGTTGCAAGGACTATGCACATGCAATTCGCGCTGCATTTTCTCTCAATTACAATTAGAATAAATCCATGCTTGGTGGAATCAATAACGGACTCTTTCTACAATCCTTTGGCGGGTTTGTAGGTCTTGCGCTGTTGATTGTGGTTCTTAAGTGGGGATTTTCATCTAATAAAAGATTGATTATCACCCCTATTAAAGCTGGCAAGAAAGATCAATACGGTCTGCTCAAGCCTTTGCAAACACCTAGCAACTACATCGAAGCTCAAATGAGTCTGCAGAAGTTAACCGATGCAAATATTAAGGCGACTTTAACTCAGACCTTAGATGGCCCTCAGCTCATGGTCTTTGAGCGGGATTTGAAAGTTGCTCAAGCGGTGCTTGCAACTAAATAATTGATTCTCTTTTTAACCTTTGATTCATTGCATCAATTGCTGCTTCAAACTCTGGATCATTGATCTCATTTTTCCAACGTCCAGATGATGCGTTCTCAGCCGTCATTTTGTTGGTATGAAAAGCCCGCATGGCTGGTTCATCCTGTAACTCTAGAAAATTCAACAGTTTGTTGTAACTTTCTTGTGGAGAGTTGGTGACAAGATCTTCAAGGTAAATAAACATCACCTGATTCTTGGGCACAGATTTTAGGGCCTCATTGTCCGCCCTAATTCGAGCTTCAATCCAGTCAACGCCTTCTAAGGGTGTTTCTGGTCCCCAGTTCTTAGTCAACAAAGATGCAATCACATCTCTAGGGTCTCTACGGATCACTATGAACTTTGCTTCTGGAAACAATTTAACTAATCGATGGGAGTACGTGATGTTCATGGGAGTCGTCTCGGCCCAGAACTTTTCGCCCTTTCGATTTTTTTGAATTGCGATAAATCCTTGCATCAACTTTCTAGCCTGCTTGATCGAGTCCTTCTTGATTGATTTGGCATAGGTATCTAGCAGGCTCTGCAAATCCTTTTTATCTATACCGGCATGAAGTCCTGGTCCATGTGGGGCTGGTGCATCAATCTCCCACCACTTCTGCCATAACTTTTCGCTGAACTCATCAAAACGCAATCTTCTTTGCAGCAAATCCTTTTGAGCGCGCTGGCGATAAGTGCGAAAGTGAAAAATTGAAATCTTTTCTCGATTTTCGAGTTGCGAGGACATAGAGCCAAAGACAACATCTAGGAAACCGCCACGATTAGCTAAAAATTTAATCTCGGTGGGGTTACTAGTGCGGACCAGTGAGTGTTCATTCAAGAGGTCTCCAAGCACGGTGGTTCCACTGCGTCCTGTTCCGCCGATAAAGACAGGTACAACTTCTGAATTTCTAGCTTTTTGCATTTTCACAGTTTGATTAACTCGTCGTGGAGTCAGCTTCGGTGCGACCCCACTTAACCTTGTCCCATATACGTTCGTGGAAGTAATAGAGAATAATCTTCGTGACCAATTCAGTCGCAGAAATCGCGACGGCAAATTTTAATTGCCGAGTGATCAAGTAAGAAAGTAGGAAGGTATCAAGCGTTCCCGTTACTCGCCAGGTTAATGCCTTAGTAATTGAGCGCTTATGCTTTTCTTTGACCATGTACTCACAACACCTAACTTTGAATTATCTAATATGAGGAAAGGGTAATCAGAATCAACTCTTTCGCCGGTAAGCATGTCGGTGAGTTCATGAGATATCCCTGTGAATTTGCCTCAATCTGGTTAAATTGCATTTTAAATACAAAATAAATGACTGAAGGCCTTTACAGTCAGGGTATGGAAAAGTATTTATTACCAGTCTTTGCTGGAGGTTCCGGTCGAAGCGGCACGACAATTATTGTGAACTTGCTTTCCAGGCACCCACATTTTCATGCGAGCCTTCCTCGTGAGATTAAGTATGTCACTGAACGTAAAGGCTTGATTGATTTCAATTTCGACCGTCCATTGAATGAGGAGCGCTCACTAAAAGAGCTTCGAAACGCTATCGCTGGACGGATTCTTCCTCTTGTCGGTAAAAGCAATTTTGATATTTTCTATTCTAGAGTTCATGGTCGTTGGTGGAGCGAAGTTGGCAAAAAGGGCAATCAACGAGGTTTGATACAAAGTATTACTTTGGATGTAGTTGATAAAGCGCTGAAAAAGTTTGAGGAGAGCTATATAAATGATCCGAAAAATGCCTCCAGAGATTTCTTTTTCACGCTATCGGCGGCACAAGTTAGTTCATCAGAAGTTCGCTATTTTGGTGACTCAACTCCGACAAACATAATTAATGCTAAGTACATAGGTCAGATTTTTCCTGAGGCTAAATTCATTAACATGATTCGAGATGGTCGAGATGTTGCGTTGTCTGTATCTAAAGAGAGATGGGGGCCTTCTACACCAGAGCAAGCTTTACTCTGGTGGGAGAAGAGAATTGAGCACGCACATAACTCGCTTGCACAGATTGCACCGGAGCGTAAAATTGATTTCCGTCTTGAAGATCTTGTGGTCCATCAGCGAGAAAAAAGCTACCAACAGTTGTTAACATTCCTTGACCTCGAAAATCATCCAACAATGCGAAAATACTTTGATGAGCAGATGACCGTGGAGAAAATGCACTTTGGCGAATGGAGAAACGAGGTAAGGAATCCTGAAAAGTTTGGGTCCGAATACCAAAAAATTCTTAAACGGCTAGCTCGCAAAGATATCTTCATCGAGAAGTACTACTAAAAGAGAAGTTTGAGCAGCTGATCTACATTCTCATCTAAATCAGCATCGCCCCTGAGGTGAAGATCTGGGTTCCTTGGTGTTTCATAACCCTGACCAACACCGGTGAAGTTAGGGATTTCGCCCTTGTTAGCCTTCTTGTAAAGCCCCTTTGGATCACGATCTACACAAACCTCAACAGGTGTATCAACAAAGATTTCTAGGAACTCTCCCTCTTCAAAGAGAGATTTTGCTCTTTGGCGATCTGCCTCAAATGGACTAATAACAGCTACCAAAACGATCAAACCTGCATCAACTAAGAGCTTTGCGACCTCAGAGATACGACGAACATTTTCCGCGCGATCTTCGGGGGTAAATCCTAGATCTGAGTTCAGACCCATGCGTAGATTGTCGCCATCTAAAACATAGCCATGCATTCCAAGGGCATGTAAACGCTTTTCAACCGCATTTGCAATGGTTGATTTACCTGAACCCGAAAGTCCAGTGAGCCAAATAACTTGAGCTTTTTGATTCTTCTGTACAGCTCGGGCGCTCTTATTTACTTCATACTTTTGCAGCACAACATTTTCGCCGCGTCGTAGAGAGTGACGAATCATGCCCGCGCCAACAGTTCTGAAGGTCAAGCGGTCTACGAGAATAAAGTTTCCAAACTCACGTGATTGTGTATATGGCAACAGGGTTAATGGTGCATCAGTTGCAATTTCAACAGAACCAATCTCGTTAACACCTAGATTTGAAGCGGCATTTTGGCTACCGGTATTTACATCAATCTGATGACGAATACGGGTAACGGTTGCAGGTGTTTGAGTAGAACCTGCAATCAAAAGGTAGGACCGGCTGTGAATAAGCGGATCTTCGTGAAGCCAAACAATATCTGCATTGAAGCGATCTGAAGGGTGTAGTTCCTCTGATACTGCGGCAATCAAATCACCTCGTGTTGCATCTACCTCGGGCTCTAACAGCAGTGTGACCGCATCTGAATCATGGGCGGTTTGGATCTCGTCCTTGTAGGTAATGATCTTTGCGATCTTTGCCGCCTGATTGCTTGGGAAGATCTTTACTTCGTCGCCTACTGTAAAACTGCCTCTGTGAACTGTGCCAGAGACGCCGCGGAAGTTATCAGCGCGTGAGATAAGTTGAATTCTCATGCGAGGCGAAGCATCTACTGCCTCTGCTGGGCGCCACTCTTGGATTGATTCCAACAGGGTTTGACCTTGGTACCAGTCCATATGTGTAGAACCCTGCACAACATTGTCACCAGCTAATGCACTTAGCGGAATAAACAAAACATCATCCAAATGCATTCGGGTTAGTGCGGTTTGTACATTTGCTCGAATCTCTTCGAAAACTGTCTGGCTGTACTCCATGGCATCTAGCTTGTTAATCGCAACAATTACACGGCTGATTCCCATTAAGGAGCAGATTGTTAAGTGTCGCAAGGTCTGGGTACGAACACCCTTTGTGGCATCTACTAGAACTAAGGCGATATCTGCGCGAGAAGCAGCAACGGCCATGTTACGGGTGTACTGCTCATGTCCTGGTGCATCAGAGATGATCAATCTCTTGCCATCAAGCAATGACATCGAGCGGTATGCAACATCAATAGTAATTCCTTGCTCGCGCTCTGCTTCTAATCCATCGGTCAGCAAGCTAAAGTCGATTTCACCTGCGGCAATTGTTGAACCACTGCGACGAATATTTCGAGTTGAATCAATTGTGTCGTGCGGAATGCTGTCGGTTTCTACCAATAATCGGCCAATCAATGTACTTTTTCCATCATCAACGCTGCCACAGGTAAGAAGTCTGATTATTGATCTCTCCATTAGAAGTAACCCTCAGTCTTCTTCTTCTCCATGGAGTCTTCACTTGCACCATCAATTAACCGTGTTGCTCGCTCACTGAGTTTGACTGAAAATACCTCTTCAACAATGTCTGTAATGCTAGTTGCCGATGATTCAACCGCTGCAGTAAGTGGATAGCAACCTAGTGTTCTAAAACGAACCTTCACCATTTCGGGCTTTTCGCCATCTAATAATGGGTATCGCTCATCATCAACCATGATTAATTGATCGCCACGCTTGACCATTGGTCGTTCTTTAGCAAAGTAAAGAGGATTCACCTCGATGTTCTCCTGCAGAATGTATCTCCAGATATCTAGCTCGGTCCAATCAGATAAAGGAAAGACGCGCATTGTCTGACCAGGTGCTAGACGTGTGTTGTAAGTTCGCCACAACTCTGGACGTTGATTTCGGGGATCCCACTTATGGCCTTCATCTCGAACACTAAAAATTCTTTCCTTCGCACGGCTTTTTTCTTCATCGCGGCGAGATCCTCCAATCGCAGCATCAAAGCCATGTTCATCAAGTGCTTGCCGTAATGCAACGGTCTTCATGATTCGGGTGTACTCAGAGATTCCTGTCGTAAATGGGTTTGCACCTGATGCAACACCCTCTTTATTTGTGTGAACAAAAAGTTTTGCACCAGCGTCTGCAACAACCTCATCTCTAAAAGAGATCATCTCTCTGAACTTCCAGGTTGTATCGATATGTAAAAGAGGAAATGGGATTGGCCCTGGATAGAAGGCCTTCTTGGCTAGGTGAAGCAAAACTGATGAATCTTTACCGATTGAGTACATCATCACAGGCTTGCGGAAAGCTGCTGCGGTCTCTCTTAGGATTTCAATGGACTCAGATTCCAGGGCCTTTAATATCTTCTGATCCACACGCACCCCCACACATTAATAGGTGAAACTGTGAAAATGCTTTAAGAAATCAGTAATTCAGCCAATAGTTTCTCAACTCTGCCCTTGATCTCGTCTCGAATAACTCGAACGGATTCAATCCCTTGTCCTGCAGGATCATCAAGTACCCAGTCTTCATAACGCTTGCCTGGATAGAACGGGCAGACATCCCCACAGCCCATTGTGATAACGGCATCTGATTCTTCAACTGCTTCTGTTGTTAAAACCTTTGGGGAGTTGTTGGCGATATCGATTCCGACCTCTGCCATTGCTTCTACTGCGATTGGATTGATTGAATCCTTGGGAGCACTTCCGGCAGAAAGTACTTCTACACGGCCCTGCCCGAGCTCGCGCATGAAACCTGCCGCCATTTGAGAACGGCCAGCATTATGAACGCAGACAAAGAGAACGGTTGGCTTATTTGTCATTTGTCAACACTTTCACTAGTCCTAGGCCAATTAATGCGCCAAGAATTTGAGCGGCGATAAAGGCAGGTGCACTACTTGGTGCAATTCCGGCAAATGAATCACTAAAAGTTCTACCGACTGTGACTGCAGGGTTTGCAAATGAAGTAGAACTTGTAAAGAAGTAGGCGCTTCCGATCCAGACAGCAACTGCTGCAGGAATCACAGTTAAATTCTTTTGAACAACTAAAAGATTGATGACCAAGATTAATCCAGCTGTAGCAACAACTTCGGCTAAATACAGGTTGCTACCCGCACGAAGCTTTGTTGCAGTCTCGATGATTGCACGATCAAACATCGCATTTGCTAGTAACGCTCCAGATATCGCACCCAGGACTTGTGCAAACACATACTGAATAAATTGAAGTGCTGAACTCTTACCTTGAATCAGGTCGACCATGGTTACGGCGGGATTGAAGTGCGCGCCGCTAATTGGGGCAAGGATCAAGATCAATACACCTAATCCAAAAACCGTTGCGATTGTGTTGATCAGCAGTTGCAGGCCAACATCCTTAGTTAAATCGGTGGCCATGATTCCGGAGCCAACAACGATTGCGACCAAAAGAGTGGTGCCTAGGTACTCGGCTAGGAGCTTCTTCATAAGGTGAGGTTACTCATCCCTGGGTTAATACACGGTGAACAAAGAGCCAATTGCGCCAAACAAAAAACCCCACCAACCAAATGGTCAGTGGGGTTTTGTTTGAGGCTAATTATGAAACTGCGATGATGTCGACAACGAAGATCAAAGTCTCATTTGGTCCGATTGGGCCTGAACCATTTGGGCCGTATCCCTTGTCTGCTGGAATAACCAATAGACGACGTCCGCCAACCTTTGCACCTGGCAAACCTTCCTGCCATCCGGCAATCACGCCAGATAGTGGGAATGTTGCTGGCTGTCCGCCGTCCCATGAAGATTCAATCAATTCACCGTTAGACCATGTCATCAATGTGTAATGAACCGTCAAAGTTGAAGTTGGTAGAACCTCAGTTCCATTTCCAACAATTATGTCTTGTGTTTGCAAAGTTGCTGGTGCTGCACCTGTTGGAGGTGTAATTGTTGGTGCTTCGCCTGCGTTACCTGTTACCGCTGGAAGTCCTGCTGCTGATCCTGACACTGTGTCATCTCCTCCGAGTGTTGTGAATGATGCAAAACCAATTGCTAATACGGCAAGAACCGCAAATACTTTCAATAGGGTCTTCTTTGGCATGGTTCTCCTTGTTATTCGATTTCGCCGATTAGTTTAAATTCGCCATCACCGATCTGGCCCTGGGAACGGTAAAGCTCCAACTTGGCACGGGTATCGGCAATATCAAGGTTGCGCATTGTTAACTGGCCAATGCGATCTACTGGACCAAATGCTGCGTTTTCGGTGCGCTCCATAGAAAGCTTTTCAGGATGATAGCTAAGTCCAGGCCCTGTCGTGTTGATGATCGAGTAATCATCTCCGCGACGCATGCGAATAGTTACTTCACCTGTGACTGCAGATGCAACCCAACGCATCAGTGATTCGCGAAGCATCAGAGCTTGTGGATCAAACCAGCGACCTTCATACAAAAGGCGACCAAGACGGCGACCTTCTGCGTGGTAATTAGCAATTGTGTCTTCGTTATGAATTGCACTGATCAAACGCTCATATGCGATAAATAGCAGCGCCATTCCTGGGGCTTCATAAATTCCACGACTCTTCGCTTCAATAATTCTGTTTTCAATTTGATCAGCCATTCCAAGTCCATGACGTCCACCAACTGCATTGGCTTCCCTCATTAAATCAACAACGTCATCAAATGACTTTCCGTTGATTGATACAGGACGGCCTTGGTTGAAGGTGATTTTTACATCTTCGGTTTCAATCTTTACAGCTGGATCCCAGAAACGAACACCCATGATTGGTTGAACAAGCTCTACAGAGGTATCTAGATTCTCAAGGCTCTTTGCTTCGTGGGTAGCACCCAAAATGTTTGCATCGGTCGAGTACGCCTTTTCAGTGCTGTCGCGGTATGGAAGCCCATGTGCAACTAACCATTCAGACATTTCCTTGCGTCCACCAAGTTCTGTTACGAAATCTTGATCAAGCCAAGGCTTGTAAATTCTTAAATTTGGATTTGCCAGAAGTCCGTAACGATAAAAACGTTCGATGTCATTACCTTTATATGTAGAGCCATCACCCCAGATTTCGACTGAATCCGAGTGCATTGCGCGAACTAACATTGTTCCCGTTACTGCGCGACCAAGAGGTGTTGTGTTGAAGTATTGCTTTCCACCAGAACGAATATGAAAAGCGCCGCAAGCGATCGCTGCTAGGCCTTCTTCAACGAGCGCATTTTTGCAATCTACTAGGCGTGAAATCTCTGCGCCGTATTCCTTCGCGCGACCAGGAACTGAATCGATATCTGGCTCGTCATACTGACCAAGATCTGCGGTGTAGGTACAAGGAACAGCGCCTTTATCGCGCATCCAGGCAACTGCCACTGATGTATCGAGACCGCCAGAAAAAGCGATTCCAACCTTTTCACCAACTGGTAATGATGCGAGGACCTTAGACATGCCTTAAGTCTAACGGATGTTAAGAGTCGAAAGTTTCTTCTCTAAGGCAGGCTTAACACCCCACTGAGCGGTAATTTCAAGATATCTATCAACATCTAACTTTTCGGGCTTTGCATCGGTCTTTACTGCGCGGATCATCAAATTACGAGGTGTGTGTTCTCCCCCAATGAATTCAATAACTTCAACCCGATATCCAACAAGTCTAAGTAGCTGCGCTCTTAATGAATCAGTGAGTAGATCACCCAAACGTTCCTTCATCAATCCAAACTTTGTGAGCGCACCCCAAGGTTCAGGTGCGGCCTCAATCTGCTTTTGAATATCGTGATGGCAACAAGGTGCAATCAATAAAAGTTTTGCCCCCCCATTTACCGCCCATGCAATTGCATCATCAGTTGCGGTATCACATGCATGCAAGGCGATAGCAACATCTGCAGTTTCTGCCGTTGTTTTTGAAATCTCTTCAGCTTTGAAAGAAATTGAATTAGTAATCCCAAGCTTCTCTGCAATTGAATTGTTGCGCTCCCTAGATTCGGGTCGCACATCAATACCAGTTACAACTACAGGCATTCCCGACTTCACTAAGAATTGGTGGGCTGCAAAGGTTAGATATGCATGACCGCAACCAAGGTCGGTGATACGCAAAGGATTAGCCAGTGTCGGCTTATGAATCTGCCCTGCATCTATTGCTGCAGTTAAAGCAGGTGACAATAAGCGCAAGAACTCTTCCACCTGCTTGTACTTATCTTGACGAGAAGGCTTTATGACACCCTTTGCATCGGCGATTCCAACTTCTCGCAAGAAGGGATCGTTGGATTCGAGCAATCTATCCTTCTTTTTGTCGTGCGAAAGATTTTGTTCCGAGGCTCGCTTTTCAATATTAACAAGTGCATCTCCATTCTTGGTCACTCTTATGGAGTACGCCTCGTAGGTGCTCTCAACCATAATATTTGCATAACCACTGTTGAGTAACTGATCAACAGCAACAGCTGAAGGCAAAAGATTTTTGGTTGTGGTTTTCCGGCCATCGTTCTGCATTAACTGAAGATTAAGCGCACCTTTAATCTCAACTAAGCGGATATCGGTTCTCTCAAAATCCACCGTCATATTTCGCCTGCGACCTGAAAGCACCGCACGTACAAAGCAACTAGTATCTAGGATCTTAGAACTTGCTTCCTTCAGCGCCTCTTCAAGATTTAGTTGCACGGCAACATCCCGAAGTCAGCAGCAAAATCAGGGGATTTCATACATTAAGTGTATCTCTCTGTATAAACGTTATAAAAGCGAAACAAAGCAGGGGAAGTTACATCCCTTTTACATTGAATTGATTTTTGCCAATCCGTAGCCTGACACCATGAAATCTTCACCATGGTGGAAAGAAGCGACGATTTATCAGATCTATCCACGGTCCTTTTTTGATAGCAATGGTGATGGAGAGGGTGATCTGCAAGGCATTACATCTAAGTTGCAATATGTTCAAGAGTTAGGTGTTGATGCACTTTGGTTAAGCCCGTTTTATACATCTCCTAACAAGGATGGTGGATATGACGTAGCCGATCCTCGTGATGTTGATCCGCGCTTTGGAAATCTCGATGATGCAAAAGAATTAATTCAAGTTGCACATACATTGGGCTTAAAAGTAATTGTCGATGTGGTCCCTAACCATTTTTCTGATCAACACATTTGGTTCCAACAAGCACTTAAGGCTGGACCAGGTTCACCTGAACGAGCTCGCTTTCATTTCTACGACGCTAATGATGATGGAAGGCCACCAAATAACTGGATCTCACTTTTTGGCGGGCCTTCATGGACACAGGTCGAGGATGGACAGTATTACCTTCATCTATTTGATTCGACGCAGCCAGATCTCAACTGGGACAACCCAGAGGTCGCCAGTGATTACGAAGTTACCTTGCGTTTTTGGTTAGACCTTGGAGTCGATGGTTTCCGAATTGATGTTGCACATGGCTTAGTAAAAGAGAACATACTTACTAATCATCCTGATCCCCAGGGAATCAGTGATGCATTGCGCCTTGATGTTTCAATGGATCCTGAGATTAGGCACGCGCTTCTTTCAACGGTTCCTTATTTTGATCGCCAAGGCGTTCATGAGATCTATCGCAAGTGGCGAATACTTTTTGATTCATACAAAGATCGTGAAATTATGGCAGTTGCCGAGGCTTGGGTTCACCCACCGATTAATTCGACAAGATATGTTCGAAGCGATGAACTACATCAAATCTTTAATTTTGATTTATTGGATGCGCCATTTAGAGCTGATTTCCTTTATGAAGTTGTAACTCGCTCAATAGATCTGATGGACTCTGTTGGAGCGCTTCCTACTTGGGCGCTGAGTAATCATGATTCTCCTCGTGTTGCTTCGCGTATTGGAGAAATTCAGGCGCGAGCACTTGCCCTATTTGTTTTGGCATTGCCTGGCTCTTGCTATGTATTTGCAGGACAAGAGTTGGGTTTACCTGATGGTGATATTCCAGATTCTTCGCGACAAGATCCGATTTACTTTAGAACTAAAGGAGTGCAAAAAGGTCGAGATGGTGCGCGCGTGCCACTTCCTTGGAGCGGTGAATCAACTCCATTTGCCTTTACAAGTGGAACACCCTGGTTGCCATTAACTGATAAGTGGAAAGAACTAACAGTTGAAAAGCAGAATGCTGAACCAAAGAGCACCTTAAATCTCTATCGCGCGGCCTTGAAACTGCGCCGAGATCATTTGATTGATCAAGGGTCAATCACCTGGCTTGAATCACCTGACCATGGACTAAAAAGCGATTCATTGTTAGCTGTTCGTCGAGGCAATATCTCTATCTACATGAATCTGTCCAATTCTCCCGCTGAAGTGGAAGTAACTGGAAAGTTACTCGTTGTGAGCGCAGGAGTAGTTGATGCTCGTGATGGAAAGTTAACGATTCCTGCCATTTCAACCATCTGGGTCCATCACTAACTGACACAATACCGCCATGGAATCTACGAGTACATGGCTTTTGACCATTGGAATTCTCTCTCTTGTAATTGTCTTTGACTTAATTCTTGCGATTATTCGTCGCAACAAAGAGACAACAATGACTGAGGCAGGAATCTGGACATTTATTTATGTGTCTGCAGCTATTGCCTTTGGAATCTTTATGCCTGGCTGGACATCAGATCCAAATGCACAAAAAGAGTTCTTTGCTGGCTGGTTAACTGAATATGCACTGTCAGTAGATAACATCTTCGTGTTTGTCATAATCCTGAGCCGATTGAAAGTGGATAGGACCAAGCAACAACTTGTTCTGCTATTGGGGATCATCATCGCCTTGTTACTAAGAGGTGGCTTTATCGCTGCAGGTAGCGCAATCATTGAAAAGTTCTCTGGAGCCTTCTTTGTATTTGGCGCTTTCCTTGTCTTTACTGCTTATCGCCTGCTTGTTGAAGATAAAGGCGAGGAGGAGTGGAAGGAAGATCGCATGATCACCTTCTTGCGTTCCAAAGGGGCAACTACCTTTGTCATCGCGCTAATTTCTTTGGGCTTCACCGACCTTGTATTCGCGCTTGATTCAATTCCTGCAATTTTTGGAATCACACGTGATCCATACATCGTGGTTTGCGCCAACATCTTTGCGCTGATGGGTCTGCGTCAGCTCTACTTCTTGTTACAAGGTTTATTGCAGCGCCTAGTCTTCTTATCCAAGGGGCTTTCATTCATCTTGGCTTTCATCGGCTTCAAGATGTTCCTCGAGGCTTTCCACGGCATTGGTATTCATGACATTGTTGGGTTGAAACTGCCTCACGTACCTATTGAGGTTAGCCTTTTTGTAATCGTTGCAGCACTAACAGTGACCGCGGTAGCAAGCCTTACCGCAACTCGTAAAGATGGAAGTGAGATCCTTTAGATCTCTGTTTTCATCAAAGCGGTAGTACTAAGACCACCGCTGTTGCTATAGCTGCTAGAAGAAAAGATTTACCAAGGATTACAAGCGCAGTCTTGCGATCAGCAGCTCTATCTTCCTTGCTAGCTACTCGCTTGATATCGCCCATCTTGCCCACATTGAAAGTTCCAGCAAAACCATAGGCTAAACAAAACTTTGAGCGGGACTGCACAAAACCAACTGATGCAACCATCAAAGGAAAGAAGATTCCTAATCGTATTTCGGTAGGGGCATCAACTGTGCTAAAGGCAAGCAATGTTGAGATTGAAAAAAATAAACCAACGAGTGCGACTAATTGCCTTCTGCGAACTTCACCTTTGCCAATATTGCAGGTACCTGGAATGTATTGAACCTCAGGCATCTTCGTACTCATCTTCATCGACCCAAGTGTCAGCTACTGATTCGTCCTGCTGTTCAACCCAGGACAAAAATGATGCCAGTGCGCCAAAGGCAAGCACAGTTACAGTCAAGGCTGCAAAGATTCGACGGATGGCTTTCAACATAGGATAAAAATACTCGCTCTTGCTTAAAAAATCTCTACAGGCAGGCCAGTGCCTGCTCTATATCCTGCCAAAGGTCATCAACATGCTCGCATCCAACTGACAATCTGATCAACTGCTCAGGAACCGATGGACTTTCTAAAGCCCAGCGTCGACGACGCTCCCACAGTGATTCAACGCCACCCAGACTTGTTGCATGTGTAATCAATTGTGAAGATTCGCAGACCTTTTCTGCCAGCTCTGCGCTTCCATCAATTTCAAATGAGATAACGGCACCAAAACCTGGGTATCGAACCTTGGTGATCTTTGCATGGCTTTGCAACCGCGTAACCAAAATCTTTGCATTTGCTTCAGCAGCCCTAAATCGAACAGGAAAAGTACGAATACCACGAAGTGCAAGCCAAGCCTCAAATGGTCCAGGGATAGACCCGTTGAATCGACGTGATTCTTCTAAACGCTTAAACAAGGCCGAATCAGCAGTCGATAGGGATCCAAGAACTACATCGCTATGGCCAGCAAGAAACTTCGTGACTGAATGCATAACAATGTCAGCACCCATTGACAATGGCTTTTGAACTAGTGGGGTTGCAAATGTGTTGTCCACGCCAACTCCGATTGTTTGCTTCTTAGCAGCAGCAATCAGCGCAGGAAGATCTGCGATTTCAAGACAAGGATTAGTTGGAGACTCTAGCCATAACAGAGCCGCGCCTTTCATTGCACCAATTACCTCTTCTGTATTGGTGATATCTACAAAACAAACTTCAAGTCGACCCGATGCTTGATGTTGATTCAACAAGCCCATGGTTCCGCTGTAACCCTGATTGGATGCAACAACAGGTGCACCGATTGGCAGAATTGAAAAGACAGCGCTGATCGCAGCCATACCTGACGAGAAAGAAAGTGTTTGTCCGCCTTCAAGTTCTGAAATTGCGGATTCTAAAGCGGTCCAACTTTCATTACCGTAACGTCCATAACCAACTGGTCCACCTGCGTGATATGTAGAAGAAAAAACAAGGGGAGGATTCAAGGAAGCATCTGGTGCAACTTCAGGACGGCCAGCTGTGATTGCCGATGTTTCTGGATGAAGACTCATGACATCAGTCTAATTGTTAGAAAGGATTGCCATAGCCGCATTATGGCCAGGAATCCCACTAACTCCCCCGCCTCGAACTGCTCCTGCTCCGCATATGAAGATGCGAGGGTCATCGGTTTCAACACCCCAAGATTCTTTTGTTCCATCCTCACGAAATGGCATAGACAAATCCTTGTGGAAGATATTGCCACGTGGAAGCGCAATTGATTCTTCAATATCTAGCGGGGTTTTTACTTCGATAGCCGCAATCACATCTTCAATTGGTTCGGCTAAGTAATCATTGAGGGATGCCAAAGCAGATTTGAGGGCGGCATCTCGGGCATCATCATTATTGCCATCAAATAAAGAAGCTGGAGTATGAAGTCCGAACAAGGTCAGAGTTTGATAACCAGCATCCTGTAACTCTTGTCCCAAGATTGATGGGTCCGTCAAAGTGTGGCAGTACATCTCAATCGGCATTTTTTGTGGCATAACACCATTTTTAGCTTCTTCAAAAACTGATTCAAACTGAGTAAAGCTCTCATTTGCATGAAATGTTCCTGCAAAAGCAAGTCGGGGATCAATCCCAGATTTGAGTTTAGGAAGTCGCTTTAACAAAGTATTTATCTTCAACTGGGAACCATCAAGACTCTTTGGTGCCGCAGTTCCCCGTAGTTTTGCCAATACCCCAGGTGCTGCATTTGAAAGTAGATACTCTGCTGTAACGGTTTCGCCGTTTTCTAATTCAACAGTTACGCCAGTAGAAGTAGATTCAACTTTGACCGCCTTTGAATTCAGCGAAATCTGAACTCCGCTTTCGGTAGCCACGCGAACAAGTTCATTAACCAAAGCGCCCATTCCGCCTTTAGGAACTTTCCACTCCCCTGTTCCATTTCCAATCAGGTGATACAAAAAGCAGATATTTGCTTGTAAATCAAAGGCTGATGCAAAAGTGCCAATAAGTGCATCTGTCAGCACCACCCCACGTACAACATCATTGCTAAATCTTTCAGTGATGACTGCGCCAATAGGCTCTTCAATCAAGTATTGCCACGTTGCATCTAAATCAATCTCGCGTTTTAGCTCGCTCCGAGTTTTGAGTGGTTGAAGCATTGTTGGTGCTATCTTTTCAGCAAATTCTGCAATCTCTGCATAAAAAGCTTGCCACGCCTTTGCCTCTTTACCTGAAGGATCTAGTTTGTTAAAGGAGCTTTCAGTTTCTGAATCCCAAATTCTTGAAACATACAGTCCTTCGTTTTCTCCGTATGGGGTATAACTAGAAACCTCACGAGAGATGCATTCAAAGGAAAGGCCTAAGTCATTAACAATCTTGTCCGGTAAAAGTGATACCAAATATGAATAGCGGGATAGGTTTGCATCAAATTCTGGGAAGGTTCTGACGCTTTGTGAGGCACCACCTATTTCTGGGTTTGCTTCAAGGATTTTGACTGATTTGCCCGCCCGAGCAAGATAAGTTGCGGCAACTAAACCGTTGTGTCCCCCACCGATGATGACGACATCATATTTCTTGCTCTCCACTTAGACAGCCCGAGCGATGCGTTCTATTGCTTCGGTGACAATTACTGGACTTGTCGCAAAGTTAAGTCGAATGTACTGAGAACACTGCACACCAAAAGTATGGCCTGGGTTAAGGGCAACCCGTCCCTTTTCTAGTAGAACTTTTGATGGATCCACTCCTAATTTCAAAGATTCCAGATCAAGCCAAGCCAAGTATCCATTGTCGGGTATGTGGTATCTAACGCTTGGGAGCTTTGCAGATAGTAAATTCTTAATCAGGTAGCGATTCCCATCCAGTTGCGAGACAACATCATCTAGCCAATCCCCACAATCAGAAAAAGCTACAGCGGTTGCAAATGCACCCAGAAGAGAGGATCTGTAATGTACAGCCAGAGGCATTTCATTTAATCGAGCAAAAAGTACCGGATCCTGAGTAACAATAATTGCGCACTTGAGCCCTGCGATATTCCATCCCTTAGAAGCAGCTGAAACAACAATGCTTACTTTTCGCGCGTTCTCTCCCAAAGATAAAATAGGGGTGTACTGATTTCCTTTGTAAGTTAATGGTGCATGAAGTTCATTGCTGATAATCAAGACATTGTGCTTTTGAGCTAACCCAACAAACTTGAGAAGCTCTTCTTTTGAGTAAATTCTTCCAAGTGGATTGTGGGGGCTACATAGGAGATGAACTTTGATTCCTGATGCGTAGGCCTTTTCAATACCGGCCCAATCAATCTCCCATGGGTTTGCAGCTTCATCTCCTGTGCGCTGAAACGGAACATCGACCTTGTTGAGCTTTGTTTCAATTATCCAATTATAAAAATTATGATAGACCGGTGAATTAATCAATATTGAGTCGCCCGGTTGAGTCATGACGCGCAGGATTTCTACAACTGCAACACCGACATCTGTTGCAGCACGAACTTGAGATTCATCTAACTCCCAGTTCCAACGCTCCTGCGCAAACTTTTTGAAACCAAGTCCAAGTTCAGGAATCGGGCCCAAGTAACCAAGATCTGAGTTCGCAACTAATTCGGTAAGAATCGCTCGAATCGGCTCAGCAACGGGAAAATCCATTTCAGCCACGGGCAAAGGCAGAACATCCTTGGCGAATCCTCTCCACTTTTCACTTCGGTGCGTCTGCAGCACCGAAAGATTAGGGACCGTAGTTAGGTGATCGCTCATATCGGTAAGGTTACCTCAGCGAACTTGTTCTTCTGGTGCAAGTCGTCTAGTTGAGTTACGAACAACAAGCGTGGTTGGCAAAACAAGTGATGGTGGATCGACAACAGGCTTACGTAATCTTTCCATGATTGACCACGCAGCCATTTCACCCATCAACGTGACTGGTTGTTCAATTGTCGTTAACTCTGAAAACTCTGCCATTTCATGACCATCAAAACCAATAATTGAAATGTCATCGGGTGCCTTTAGACCATGACGTCGTAGCGCTTGCATTGCACCAATTGCCATTTCATCTGACTCACAAAAAATTGCAGTTGGACGATTTGGGCGAGCCAATAAATCATCCATCGCGCGCGATGCGGTGTGCATGGTGAAATCACCATGGATTTCACGAGATGGCAGCCACTCCAAATCATTTTCTGCAAGCACTTGCATAAATCCTTTACGTCGATCTTGTGGAACAGAAAAGTTAAATGGGTCATCTGGTCGACCTGACATTAACCCAATCTTTTTGTGGCCCTGATTTACTAAGTGCTGGGTGGCAGTTCTAGCTCCTGCCACATCATCAATCTTGACTGATGCGCACTTTTCATGCTCCATTCCAACAAGGGCAATAGGAATTCCAAGTGAAAGCATTGAATCAAACTCTTCTTCAGTCGGAGGAAGCGAGATGACAATCAGGGCATCAACGCGACCTTTAAGGAGCTGATGTTGAAAAAGCCTTTCACGGCCCTTCATTTGGCTAAAGTTATAGAGCAGTAAATCCATTCCGGCTTCACGCAAGGCTTGTTCTGCGCCGCTAATTACTTGTGAAAAGTACCAACGAGAAATGTAGGGTGCGACAACGCCGACCGAGTTTGTGCGTCCACTAATTGAACCTTGGCGGTCTGTATTTAAGGGGTAGTTCAACTTTTCTGCTGCAGCTATGATTTTTTCGCGAGTTTGTTGATTGACGTGATGCAGCCCACGGAGCGCGCGTGAAACGGTGGCGGTAGAAACGCCAGCTTCTTCTGCAACCTCCTTTATGCCAGCCACCACTTCACCTCCTCTTGAATCATTTCTGCAACTGACCCTGCAAAAAATTCTGCAAGGGCTGCAAAAATACGGCAAAGAGGCAGCAATTAGCAATACCACCTGGTAATCAGAGGTAGATTGGGTTCATGAGCAATCAAATTGAAACACAAATCGATGTAACCCTGACTGAGCGCAATAGAGTCACCGCTTTTTTCCGGATTATCCTTGCCGTACCAGTACTGATCTTCGTTTCTTCATTTGCGCCTTCAACCGCATTTTCAGATGAAGCTGTAGGAATCTTCGCTGGTTTGCTCGCATTGCCTGCTGGTTTGGCAATTGTTGTCCGACAGGTGTACCCAAGTTATGTCTTGGCCTTTAATGAAGCCTTGCTTTCACTGCAAACACGTGTAGATGTTTACTTGGTTTTATTGACAGATGAGTATCCATCAATTGAAGAAAATGACATTGTGAGCGTAACTTTCCCAGAAGTCGATGCAAAGCAGCTAAACCGATGGTTACCTTTGATCAAGTGGCTGCTCGCGCTACCGTTATATCTTGTTGGACTTGTTTATCTCATTTATGCAGCACTACTAACGTTGCTTGGTTGGTTCAGTATTTTATTTACAGGTAACTATCCCGAGGTTTGCGCCGAGGGCGTCGTCGGAACAATTGCTTACTGGAACCGTGTAGTTGGCTACGCCTTTTTGCTTGTCACAGACGAGTACCCAACTTTCTCTTTGTAAATCATGGCGGTTCACTCTGCGCAG
>Ga0214163_1000207_pt1 | contig 27711 bp, 25 predicted proteins | sample LakMenepilimnion_2_FD_153001 | JGI IMG/M metagenome (GOLD analysis project Ga0214163, IMG submission 153001) | Freshwater microbial communities from Lake Mendota, WI - Practice 15JUN2010 epilimnion v4 | ecosystem: Environmental > Aquatic > Freshwater > Lake > Epilimnion/Euphotic zone | place... | reverse complement strand
AAACATGATACCTCTTCTTTATTTCTATCAACACGTCAAAGAACTCTTTAAACTCGAACATTAATCTAAGTTATTTCTAACCGCTTAATCCTCTCGTCTGTGCGCTAGCTGCGTTTAGCTAGCAATTGGGAGTGCAAAGATGCACGATTAATTTTTTTGGTCCAAATTATTTCTAAAATAAAATGAATTATTTTTTCGAGGTCCCTAATACTGAAATTCTAGAAAGATAAAATATAATTTTTCTGCTTTCCGTTGCCAACTAATAGGTATTTGCCTTTGATTTGATGAAAATTGATAGGTGCTTGATAATCAGTGACTTTCACCTTGTTTATACTGATGGCATTGCCTTGAATCGCTTTTCTTGCCTCCCCTTTGGATGAACAGATTAAATTTGAGCACCCAATACTGATTAAATCAGTTATGTTCGCACACTCGGCCAATAATTCACTCGAAATTTGATGAATCGGCAATTGGGCCAACAACATTTCCGAGGCATTTTCTAGTTTTTCGACTGCATCTTTTGAAAATAAAAGCTCCGAGGCCTCTATGACCAACTGAGTCGTAACTTCCCCATGAACGCGAGAAGTAACCTCAAATGCAATAGCTTTTTGAAGTATTCTTAAATGCGGTGCTTCAGCATGCTCTTTTTCCAATTCAAGTATTTCCCTTTGACTATATAAGGTGAAAACCCGAATTAATCTCGATACATCCGCATCCGCGGCGTTTAACCAAAATTGATAAAATTGATACGGACTCGTCTTTTCAGCATCTAACCAAATGTTACCTGACTCAGATTTACCAAACTTAGTTCCATCCGACTTAGTCACTAAGGGTGTTGTCAAGGCAAATGCAGCACGCTCTGTCGCTTCTTCATCATGTCCCTCTTTTCTTCGAATCAATTCAGTACCTGTCGTTATATTCCCCCATTGATCCGAACCGCCCATCTGTAAACGGACATTTTTGGTCTTATATAAATGGTAAAAATCGTAACCCTGTAATAATTGGTATGAAAATTCAGTAAAAGAAATACCCGTTTCTAATCTAGTTTTGACAGAGTCTTTGGACATCATGTAATTCACCGTCAAGAATTTACCTGCCTCTCTTAAAAATCCTAAAAAGCTAAATTCCTTAAACCAATCATAATTATTGACCAGCTCAGCCGAATTTTGCTCGGCCCCAAATGCTAAAAATTTCTCTAATTGTTTTTGAATACCTATTTGATTATCTCGCAAAGTCTGCTCAGATAAAAATTCTCGCTCTGCCGACTTACCCGATGGGTCTCCAATCATGCCGGTAGCACCGCCAATTAAAGCAATGGGTTTGTGGCCGGCCAATTGGAAATGCTTTAAGAGCATGATGGCAGCTAAATTTCCAATGTGCAAACTAGGTGCTGTAGGGTCAAATCCAATATAGGCAACCGTCATTTCCTTGTTGAGATGCTCCTCAAGGCCTGGAATCATATCATGTAACATGCCGCGCCAACGTAATTCTTCGATGAAATTGATCTTCATATTTTCAAACCCATTTTTTAAAATACTTCCTAATGCTAAAAAAACGAAATAAAAACATTTCTATGTCTCTATTAACCCAATAGGGTCGCAAAAATAACAATATCCATTTAATTTATTGCTAATGATAAAATAAGCAAGCATCGCCATAACTCAAAAATCGATACTCTCGTAGAAGAGCCTCCTGATAAACTTGCTTCCAATCTTGGCCAATAATAGCGGATACCAAAACCAATAAAGTGGATTTCGGTTGGTGAAAATTGGTTATGATCGCATCGCAAAATCGCAATGAATACCCTGGCATGATTAAAAGTTCCGTCGTTATGACCCACTCTGGTATTCCCTTGTCCTGCATGAAAGTTAACACTGCTTCCAAGGCATCACTCGTTCCAATCACTTCGCCACGCGACAAATAAGGAAATTCTTTAGGTATATTTAAACCCGTAGATGGGATTTCTAACCCCTCCATTAGCCAAACTCCAGCCCAATAAAGACTTTCCAGGGCTCGTAAGGACGTGGTGCCAACGGGAATGACAGGACCCTCATGATGCTTTAAATTTTCTATGAACTCCTTGGAGAAGATGAGTTGTTCCCGGTGCATCGGGTGATTCTGGACATTTTCTTCCTTGACAGGTAAAAAAGTACCCGCTCCCACATGGAGGGTTAAATAAAGGGTCTTGATGCCCCGCTTATCTAAACCGTCAAAAACGTCTTTTGAAAAATGCAAGGAAGCTGTGGGAGCTGCTACCGCCCCTGATTCTTTAGAAAATATGGTTTGGTAGCGATTTTTATCTTCGTTGCCAACTTCTCGCTCTATGTAGGGAGGAAGTGGAATTTTGCCCACCTCATCTAAAATTTTGGCAAAAGGTATTGGCTCATCCCAAGTGATTCTGATTAAATTTTTCGGTCGATCATACCATTCAAAGGTTAAATTAATTTCCTTCGAATCTATCTCAAGAGAGCGCTTAATTTGCTCGGATTCTTTCCATCTCTTTTTATTGCCCACCAAGCATTCCCAAATAGATTCTGTATCCTGATTGAGGACCGATTGAGTAGCCAAGTCCCCCTGGTTAGGCTTTAATAGAAATACTTCAATGTTCGTGCCTGAATCTTTTTTTAAATTAATTCTTGCCGGTATCACCTTGGTGTTATTAAAAATCAACAACCCGTTTTGAGGCAAAAAATCAGGTAAATTCTTGAAAATATGGTGATTAACCTTGCCTGACTCATAAACTAATAGCTTGGAATCATCCCGGTTTTTTAATGGGAAAAGGGCAATTTTGTCTTCAGGCAACTGATAATCATAATCCTGAATAAAGATATTGGGCATACTGGACTTCATTCCAATGAATCAGATTTTGGTAAACTTAATAATCTTGCGGGTAAATAAATTAACCAGACTAATGCAATACATATGCCTAAAAGAGGAACGTACGAAAAGTCTTGGTTTCTAGTTCTTTCGTCATTTAATAATAAAAGAGTCCTAAGAATTATAATTAAATAAATATGAATCCCTGTAGGTAGAAAATGCAACCAATCAATGCATGTTTTTTTGATATTTTCAGGTACTTTATCTAAAAAAAGTTGGTTTAAAAATCCAAAATTAAGGGCAGGCACTTTTTCTACGGTTTTGATTAATAATAAAATTAAAATATTAAAAATGCTTATCACGCCAGCCAGCAAATAAAAAATCTCGTCTTTAGGTAAGAAGCCATCCCCTCTGCCCGTTTCCCCAAAATGTACCGCTACCGGGTCAGGTAATCCTCGATAGATAAATAAAAGAGTGATACCTAGACTGATTAAAGTAAAGATTCTAAGTACACGAGAAAGGAAATAATCGATCGACATATTTTTGAGATTGTAGACAAAATTAGTTTTGAAATCTTGGATGACCTAATCTTTGCCTTTATTCTCTCATTCAAAGGTATATTTTTAGCAAATATTTGAATTAAAGGGTGAAAAAAGTATTTTTGTCTTCCACAAAAAACAAACAATGCCTATATATACTAAAAATGGTGATCAAGGTTTTACTAGGTTGGCCAATGGCATAGATTTAATAAAGTCAGATGTTCGATTAGCCGCCATTGGAGATGTGGATGAGTTAAATTCATTCATTGGATTACTTTTGTGTAAAGTCCATGAGGAATTAGCTCCCCAATTAATTAAAATTCAGCAAAATTTATTTGTTTTAGGCGCCCACCTTGCTGCTGATTCAAAAGAGTATTTAGGAAACATGAAATTGATTTCTAAGCAGGATATAATGGCCTTGGAGGGAATGATTGATGAGATTGATGCTGATTTAGAGCCCATGCGGTTTTTTATTTTACCTGGTGGCCATGAGACTATTGCTATAGCTCAAATTACTCGAACTGTTTGTAGGCGTGCGGAGCGAAGCTTAATCGAATGGGTAAAGCCTATTCAAAATGATGATTACGCCATTTCGATCATATATTTAAATAGATTATCAGATTACTTATTTATGATGTGCCGGTCTTTGCATACATCTTTAGGGGTACCAGAAACACCTTGGAATTCAGGCAAATAAGAATAATAAAATATGGAAATTCAAATACACCCTATTTCAAAGTCGAGAATCGATGAAGTCGATTTTAACCAATTAACTTTTGGCCGCAGTTTCGCAGATCATATGCTGATCGCTGAATATGCTGACGGCGCTTGGCAATCGATGACCATACAGCCTTATGGCCCATTGAGCTATCAGCCAGCCATGATGTCCATTCATTATGGCCAATCGATTTTTGAAGGTATGAAGGGATATCGTTCTTCCGAAGGAGATGTTTTGGTTTTTCGTCCGCAGGAAAATTTCAAGCGTTTTAATAAATCGGCTGTTCGAATGTGCATGCCCGAGGTGCCAGAGGAGATTTTTTTGGGTGGTTTGAAAAAATTATTGGAAATAGATAATGCTTGGGTTCCTGAAAAAGAAGGTTGCTCTTTATACATACGTCCTTTTATGTTTGCCACAGATGAGTATGTTGGGGTAAGTCCCTCAACCACCTACAAGTTTATTATATTCAATTGCCCCGTTGGCTCTTATTATTCAAAGCCTTTAAAGGTTCGTGTGGAAACTGAATATATTCGGGCGGCTAAAGGGGGAGTCGGTTTTGCAAAAAATGCTGGAAATTATGGGGGTTCATTATTCCCGACTCAGAAGGCCATGCAAGCGGGATATGATCAAATTATTTGGACGGATGCGGCAACGCATCAATATGTGGAAGAAGCTGGTACAATGAATTTGATGTTTATGGTTGGAGGATCACTTGTTACTGCTCCCACAGGTGACACTATTTTAGATGGCGTGACTCGAAAATCAGTTATCCAAATTGCAAAAGACTGGGGAATTGATGTACAAGAGCGTCAACTTTCCGTGAAAGAGTTAGTCAATGGTATTTTAGATGGTTCAGTTACAGAGGCGTTTGGCGCTGGTACTGCGGCCGTTATTGCCCCTATTCAAACCATTGGTTTTGATGGGGTGGATTATCAATTACCAGATAAAAAAGAATCAGATTTCTCCAGCAAGGTTTTTACCGAAATTAACCAAATTCGATTGGGCCAAATTAAAGATACGCGGGGATGGGTTTGGAAAGTTTAATTCATTTTTGAAAAAACCAGTTTAATGCCCGGGTCTTTATTGGTGCTAACATCCTCTAACACGACTCGGGTTTTTTTGTCCTTTTCCCAAATAATTTTACTGCCTTGGGTAATAGGGGCTCCAAATTTCACTTGTAAATATTCGGTGAATTTTTGTTTTACCTCTTCTACTTGAGGTTTTGTTTCTACAAAAATATCAAAGTCGATCTCTGTCAATTTATTTTCTGTGTCACTTAAGTAGGTGATGTCCGTAAAATTCAAATCGCTGTCGTCAAAATATAGCGTATACGATTTGCCATTAGTTGGCTGATTTTCAGCTAATTCAATCTTTTCGTTCAAGGAGTCTATCGAAATTCCCCAAGATTGATTTCTGACAATTCCTTTTGGACTTAACGTAATTTTTTGTACCAATTCGCCACTTTTTTCCCACGCGTTTAAAGCGATTTGGTCGACATCTGATCTGATATTTGTGGCATTTTCTCCATTCTCTTGCGATGAATTACATGAAAAAATCAAAAGGGCGAAAACCACAATCAAAATCATTGATTTTGTTGAAAGGTTGGAATGTTGAATGAAAGATTTTTTTATGTTATTCATTAGGGCATTTTAAAACTTAAATTTATTGAAATGATTCAAAAAAAGCGATAACTATTAAAATAAATGTTATTTTTGTCTTGATTTAAAGGTAGAAAAGAACTTAAAAATATATAAGATTATTAGTGGTTAGGTATTATAAAAATAGGTCGGTTGTTAACTGGCCTATTTTTTATTTGTTTAAATCTGTTGTAAGTCAAGTGAATAGATGGATATTTGAATCGGATATCTAGGTTATTTACAGTGAGTGAATTCACCTAGTTAATTACGAGCTCCTGGATTAAAATTCGATTTTTTATTTTCTTTAAATACAATGCTATCAAGATGCATACAAAGTGTGCATTTGCTTGATAAACCAGTAAAATCAATAAAATTAGAATAGGTGCTCCATTTCTTAAATTCAAGGAAGTAGGGGGAAAGAAAATTGAATAATCGGTTAATTTACTCGAAAATGATCGTTTCTGTTTGGTTATTCCATGTTTCAAAAGAAGCTAGATACTTCTTTTCTATGATGGGTCTTTTTATTTTCAGCGTAGGCGTAAGGCAATTGTTTTCAATGGTCCAATCTTCTTTTAAAACAATCATTTTAGAGATATGTTCATACTTTTTAAACTGAGGATTGGCGGTATTTCTCACACTTTCTAAGCTTGAGATCAAGGTGTTTGTATCCAGTTTTTTCCCTTCGATGCTTAAGATGAGTAATGCAATGGGTTGAGGTAAATTGATGCCTACGACACAGCATTGTTCAATTAAGGAATCTGCTGCAAGGCTATTCTCTATCGGAGCAGGAGATACATAATGTCCTTTAGCTGTTTTGAAATTGTCTTTAACTCTACCTATGATGGACAAAAAGCCCTTGGAATCAATTTCCCCCATATCGCCAGTTTTTAGCCATCCATCTTCAAAAAGTTCTTTGGTCAATTGTTCTTCCTTATAATATCCCCAAGAATTGTAGTTGGCCTTCATTTGAATTTCTCCAGTTTCAGGATCGATTCTAGTTTGGCAGTTTTTATGAATTTTGCCAACCGTTCCGATTCTTATTTCATTTCTAGGCATCAGTGAGTTTAAGCCCATGTTTTCAGTCATTCCGTAGGCTTCTTGAATAAAAAAATCAATTTTTTGATACCATTTTAATAATTCAGGTGGCATGGGCGCTGCTCCAGTGAGCATTAATATGGCTTTATCTAAGCCAAGCCCTTTTTTGATTTTTTTCTTAATGATTTGTTTGATTATGGGAATCTTTAAAAGTAGATCAAGTTTTTTTTGTCCACCTATTTTTTCTAAAATTCCTTCTTGGAATTTGCTCCAAATTCTAGGAACAGCTAGGAAGTGAGTAGGATTTGCCTGAACTAAATTTTCTTTAAAAGTATTGAGGTTTTCAACGAAATAAATGGTTCCTCCTGCGGCAATGCAGGCGAATTCAACAATATTTCTTTCTGCAATGTGGCATAAGGGCAAATAGGAAATAAATCGTGTTTCAGGGGTGTCTAAATAGGCGATTTCTCTAGCTAAATTCAGTGCTTGTGCTACGGAGCTATTGGGAATCATGACACCTTTGGGTGTCCCCGTCGTGCCTGATGTATACACTATCGTAGCTAAGTCTTTATCTTGAGGTATATAAGGTCGGAAATTTGGGAATTCTTGCGTCAGGATATCCTTCCAATGTAACCCATTTTGTCCATCTGAATCAGGTGTATGGATGACATCAATGTGAGGCGGTATGCCTCTTTTAATGGAATCCCAATGATCTAATTTGCCTACAATAAGTACTTGGCAATCAGAATGTACCAAAACTTGATTCAGTTGCTCTGCTGTTAAAGTGGCATAAAATGGAACGGATACGCAACCTGATGCTGAAATAGCTAAGTCTGATAAAATCCAATAGGCTGAGTTTTTGGATAAAATACCCACATGTTTTGGGCCCGATTGAACTTTATCTTGTAAGTAAGCCGCTAATTTATTGACCTGATTTTCGGAATCTTGATAGGTAAAATCTATGAAATCATTGCCAACCGGTTGTTTTAGAAAAATATCACTGGGTTTTTTTTGAGCCCAATAATAGAAATTTTCCAAATTACTTTGGTAGGTAGAAATCATAGGTTTTTAGGTTTTATTCGCTAAAAATAAAACTTAATTCTTTTAAATCATACTCTTTGATTTCATTCGATTTTTGAAGGACTAGATGGCCATTGGGATTTACCTGAATGATCTCCCCTGAAAATACTCCAGTTATGTCTTCGAATAGTGCCTTGGATTGAAAACGGAATAAATGTTGGTGGTAAACTTGATCAATAAGTTCAAAATGGTTTGAGAGAAAATGTTGGTAATGGTTTTCGATTTCCATGGATATGGCATTGAAAATATCTCGAATATCGATGCTAGAAGGAGACTTTGTCCATTTTTTCAATGAGCTAGCCCTTAAATTGTCAAAATCCATTTGATTGATATTAATGCCAATTCCTACAATGGAAAAATTCCATTTGCCTGATTGAAAGTTGTTTTCAATCAGAATTCCAGCAATCTTTTGTTCCTCTAAATAAAGATCGTTAGGCCATTTAATTTTAAGCGGTAATTCTTCTAATATGGTGTTTTTTGCCCATTTCTGAAGGCCTTCAAGGATACCAATGGAAATAGCTTTGCTTAAATAAAATTGATGGTTAGCTTGTTGGCCCGTGGGCTTTAGCAAATAGGAAACCAATAGATTTTCATGAGGTTGAGCTAGCCATTGATTTCCCCTTTGGCCTTTTCCCGCTGTTTGGTGCCCAGCAATCCACGCGAAACCATCAGGTAACTGATATTCGAGCGCCTCTTGGAATCCTAAAGAATTCGTTGAAGCACATGTTTCATGATATTTGGTGATTTTGCCTACGAACCGAGTGGGCGCTTGATATTTGTTCAAATTTTATTTGTAATTTTATGTTTACAACAACAAATTTAATTTTTTATTCGTTTAAAAATCATTTATGCCTAAAAGTCCTAAGAAAGCCGCTACAATCATTGATTCATCTGAAGTATTAGTTCAATGTGTGGTGAAAGGAATGCAAGAGAAGAAAGCTCAAGAAATTGTCGTGATGGATTTAAGAGGTGTTCACAATGCTTTTACTGATTTTTTTGTTATTTGTTCAGGAACATCGGATACTCAAATTGAAGCTATTGCTGATTCGGTTGACAAGGAAGTTTGGGAACAGGCACGTGTTCATGTTCATGCTATGGAGGGCAAGGCCAATCGGGAATGGATTTTAATGGACTATTATGAAGTCATTGTGCATGTGTTTTTGAAAGATAAGCGTACATTTTTTAAATTGGAGGAGCTTTGGGGGGATGCTAAATTCACCAATATTCCTGATTAAAATCAATCAGAGGTTATTTAAAATAAATTTTAAATTTTTCGAACTAATTTGGTTGTTTTAAAGTTTAAATGCCCAAATACCTAAAAACAAAATGGCTAAACAAGGAAGTAATTTTAAAAACAGTAAACGATCGGGTATTCAACCCAGGTTACCTAAAAAGCCAGTGGGAGGTATGCAGAGTTGGCTTATGATTGGTCTTGCCATTACGATGGTCAGCATGTTCTTTTTCACTAAGCAAAGAACGTTGCAGGAGATTAATCAAAATCAATTTGAATCCATGATTATTCAAAAGGAAGTGGAGGGCGTTACGATTGTGAATGATCGCTTAGTGGAGGTTAGTTTGAAATCAGCGTATGTGAGTAAGTATTTCAAAGATTCTCCGCAGGGAATGATATCGATTAAGAAGGGGCCTCATTTTGAGTTTCCGATTATTTCAAAAGAGGGATTTGAGCATTTTCTAGAAGATCGCCAGAAGGCATTTCCTCGAAATGAACGAATTTTCGCGACACCAGAAACTAGAACAGGGCCATTAGATTGGTTGGGCACCTGGGGTTTCTTCATATTGATGGGTCTGAGCTTTTACTTTTTGTTTTTCCGTATGGGAGGCAGTGGAGGCGCTGGGGGTCAAATTTTCAATATTGGTCGAAGCCGTGCTACCTTGATTGAAGGGGAAGCAAAAGTGAAGATTACTTTCAATGATGTAGCGGGTTTAGATGAAGCGAAGGAGGAGATACAAGAGATTGTTGAGTTTTTAAAATTTCCTAAAAAATTCACGGATTTGGGTGGTAAAATTCCCAAAGGTGCCTTGTTAGTGGGTCCTCCGGGTACGGGTAAAACGCTTTTGGCTAAGGCTGTAGCTGGAGAAGCGGGTGTACCTTTCTTCTCTTTATCGGGTTCCGATTTTGTGGAGATGTTTGTTGGCGTAGGTGCGGCTAGGGTTCGTGATTTATTTAAACAAGCGAAAGAAAAGGCTCCTTGTATTATTTTTATTGATGAAATTGACGCGGTAGGTAGATCTAGAGGAAGAGGGCAAATGCCAGGTTCAAATGATGAAAGAGAAAATACGTTGAATTCATTATTGGTTGAAATGGACGGCTTTGCAACGGATTCTGGAATAATCATTTTGGCGGCTACAAACCGTCCAGATGTGCTAGATCCAGCCTTATTAAGACCGGGTAGATTTGATCGTACGATTTCGATCGACAAGCCTGATATTATTGGCCGAGAGGCGATTTTTAAAGTTCACTTGAAGCCTGTGAAGTTGGCCCAAGGGGTAGATCCTAAAGAGCTTTCGGCACAAACCCCTGGATTTGCTGGGGCTGAAATTGCCAATGTATGTAATGAGGCTGCTTTAATTGCTGCTCGTCGCAATAAGTCGGCTGTTGACATGGATGATTTCCAAGAGGCAATGGATCGCGTGATTGGTGGCTTAGAGAAGAAAAATAAGTTAATCTCTCCTTTGGAGAAGAAAATAGTTGCTTTCCATGAAGCGGGTCACGCCATTGCGGGATGGTTTTTGGAGCATGCGAATCCATTGGTCAAAGTTTCTATTGTACCACGAGGTGTTGCTGCTTTGGGCTATGCGCAATATTTACCCAAAGAGCAGTTTTTGTATCGTACGGAGCAATTGATGGATGAGATGTGTGTGACACTAGGTGGAAGAGCGGCGGAGGAAATTATTTTTGGTAAAATATCCACCGGTGCACAGAACGACTTGGAGCGAATTACAAAATTGGCTTATTCGATGGTGACTGTTTATGGCATGAATGATAAGTTGGGCAATATTTCTTATTATGACTCCAAGGGCTCTGAATACCAATTTAATAAGCCTTATTCGGAACAAACGGCGCGAGAGATCGATGAAGAAGTTCGCAAAATTATTGCCGAAGCGTATGTTCGTACGAAGAAATTATTGAGTGATAAAAAGGACAAATTAACAATTCTGGCAGAGCAATTATTGAAAAAAGAAGTTCTTTTTCAAAGTGATTTAGAGGAGTTGGTAGGCCCTCGTCCTTTTGAGCAATTGACCTCGTATCAAGAGTTTATTAAGGGTGAAACAGAAAAGAAAAGAAAGGATGCTAAGGATGTACGAGATTTAGCAGAGAATGAGAAAAATGCACCAAAGAAAGTTGCTGCTAAGCCTAAGCCTAAAAAGGAGCCTATTCAGGAACCCAAAGAGGAGAAAAAGCCTGCGGTGAAAAGGGTGCCTAAATCGAAGTAAACATATAAATTGGGTGGGGGTTATTCTCCACCTTTTTTTTGATAGTATATGATTGAAATTCAAATTCCTGCAGGTAAAAAGGCCTATTTTGCGTCTGATTTTCATTTAGGGTTCCCTAACAATGCAGAATCTCTAGCAAGGGAGAAGTACATTGTTTCTTGGCTTAGTCAAATACAAAAAGATGCATCAGTTGTTTTTTTATTAGGAGATTTGTTTGATTTCTGGTTTGAATATGCGCAAGTGGTTCCAAAAGGATTTGTGAGGTTTTTAGGCAAATTGGCCGAAATGAATGATCAAGGAATTCGGATTTACATCTGTGTCGGCAATCACGATTTATGGATGAGAACCTATCTGAAGGAGGAAATAGGAGCTATAATTTTTGATCAGCCCACTGAATTTAGTTTTAATTTGAACGGGAAGGTAGTTAAGGCTTTATTGGGACACGGAGATGGGTTGGGACCCGGTGATTATGGCTATAAGTTTTTAAAACAAATTTTTGTCAATCCTGTAGCTCATTTTTTGTTTAAACTACTTCATCCTGATTTAGGAGTGCGATTGGCACATGCATGGTCAAATACGAGGAAATCGGATACGATATCAGCGGGGGAGGTTCCTTTTGATTCTGATTCTGATTTTATTTTAAGTTATGTGAGGGATCAAGTACAGTTACATGCAAAATCGGATAACCTACATAAAGCCTATGTTTTTGGTCATCGTCATCATCCAATCGCTTTTCCTTTGACTAAGGAGTCTACTTATTATAATTTAGGTGACTGGTTTAGTCCAAATTTTAAAAATGCTTTCTATCTAGTATTAACTGATGAAGAATTTACGTTCAAGCATAGTTCCATTATTTAGTCTTGTATTTTTTGAGTCTAGTTTAAGTTTACGATTTCTAATGGCAAAGAAACTAATATTAAACAAATAACGATTTGGAGTCTTTGATTTAGGGAATCCTCATTTATTTTACTAATTTAAATTTTATTATTTTTTCTAATAGATTTTTTATGTCCCTTTCAACTACAAGATTAGAGGTGATGACTGAGTTAGGCCGTAATATGGATAGCTTTGTTGCTCAATATTTAAACCCCATTGATAGCAATTGGCAGCCTTCAGACATGCTCCCTGATTCGACTAAAGATACCTTTTTTGATGAGGTAAAGCAATTGCAAGAAGCTGCAAAAGAGTTACCTTATGATTATTGGGCTGTGTTAATTGGAGATACGATTACGGAGGAGGCTTTGCCAACCTACGAGTCCTGGTTGATGGGCATGGAATCGGTTAACCAACAAGATCAAGAGAATAGCTGGGTTCGTTGGATTCGCAATTGGACCGCGGAAGAAGGTCGTCATGGCAATCTTTTAGGAACTTATTTATATTTATCTGGAAAGGTGGATATGCATTCTGTGGCTGTATCTACACAGTATTTAATTGCTGATGGTTTTGATATTGGTACATCTGCTGATCCCTACCGCAATTTTGTATATACCTCTTTTCAAGAGATGGCCACTAATGTTTCTCATCGTAGAACGGCCTCATTAGCGAAGCAGCATGGTAATTCATTGTTGTCAAGAATGTGTGCACAGATTGCGGCGGATGAATTAAGGCATGCAAAAGCATATAAGGCATTCGTGACGGAAATTTTTAAATTAGATCCTTCTGAAATGATGATTGCTTTTGCTGATATGATGAAAAAGAAAATCGTCATGCCTGCTCATTTTTTACGTGAAATAAATGGGGCAAAAAGCTCTGTTTATGAGCACTTTTCAGATGCAGCCCAAAGAATAGGTGTGTATACAACCATGGATTACATCAGTATCATGCAAGGCTTAATTAAGGATTGGGATATTGAAAAAATGTCTGGACTGAATGATGTAGCTGAAAAGGCAAGAGATTATGTAGCTAATTTGCCTACTAGACTTGAAAAATTGGCTGATCGAGTTAAAATTCCTGAATTAGCCTATCCGTTTACTTGGATTGTACAATAGATGAATGAAAAATTGTCGATGGACGAGCTAAATCGGCTCGATGTAACACAATTTAAAAGTTCCGAAAAGTTCCCATTTGTTCTAGTTTTAGATGATATTCGAAGCATGAATAATGTGGGTTCAGCCTTTAGGACGGCTGATTCGTTCCGTTGTTCTCATGTCTATTTGTGTGGCATCACGGCAAAACCTCCGCACAGGGAAATTTCTAAAACGGCATTAGGAGCGGATGAATCTGTCGATTGGACTTATTGTGAGAGTCCATTAACTTGTATAGAAACCTTAAAAGAACAGGGATTTAAGTTAATTTGTGTAGAGCAAGTAAAAGATTCAAAATCCTTATTTGAATTTAAACCTGATCAAAATCAGAAGTATGCTTTTGTATTTGGCAATGAGGTATTTGGGGTAAATGATTTGTTTATTCAGGAGGCTGATTATTCACTGGAAATACCCCAATTCGGTACGAAGCACTCATTAAATGTCTCAGTCTGTATGGGAATTGTCAGCTACGATTTTGTATCAAAGATTAATTAAAAATCATTCTTCAATATTAAATTTTCTGATTTTGTAAAAAATTTAATAGACTAAAATTTTTATTAATAATTTCTTTATATAGATTTAACCAATAATTAAAATAAAATACTATGAGTGAATCTGATAAAGTGCTAGTTGATATATTAGCCACAGTAGTTCTGCCTAAATTGAAAGGTTTAAGCGAGAAAAATGCTAAGAAAATGGTTCAGTCGAGTCATAAAGCTTTGGGTGAAATTTCTAAGAAATATCACAAGTTGATGGATGAGCAAGCTAAAGATTTGGCTAAGAAAAAAGATAAAGCAGCTAAAGCTGCCAAAAAATTAGCCATTAAAGAGGCTAAAAAAAAGCAAAAAGTCGCAAAAAAAGCATCTAAGCAAAAGCAAGTCTCTTTATTGTTAGATGCTCCAAAGCCGGTGGCAACTGCAAAGCCTTCACCAGCTTTGGCTAAGGCTAAGGCACCTACTAAGGTTTCAGCTCGATCATCAGCCAACAAAAAATAAAACGTTTATCCTTTAAAAATTGCGCTTATACCATTTTGTTAATGGGTATAAGCGCAATTTTTTATTTTAGTTGAAATTTGTTTTAAATATGATTTTATCCATTCGTCAAGTAGTTAAAAAGTACTCGGAGCATTTGGCTTTAGATCACATTGATTTAGAAATTCCTCGGGCTAAAATATTCGGTTTATTGGGCCCCAATGGGGCAGGTAAGACTTCGTTAATTCGAATTATTAATCAGATTACAGCGCCTGATGCTGGACAAATCATGTTTAATGGAGAGCCACTTTCACCGAAGCATGTGGACCAAATTGGCTACTTGCCTGAAGAAAGAGGTCTTTATAAGAAAATGAAAGTGGGTGATCAGTTATTGTATTTAGCCCAGTTGAAAGGTATGTCCAAGTCAGAGGCTCTTTCAAAATTGAAAGATTGGTTTATTCGATTGGATATTAAAGATTGGTGGAATAAGCCTGTAGATGATTTGTCAAAGGGCATGCAGCAAAAGACTCAATTTATTGCGACTGTTGTACATGAGCCAAAGCTATTAATTCTTGATGAACCATTTTCTGGTTTTGATCCTATTAATGCTAATATGCTGAAAGATGAAATATTAGCAATCAAAGATCGAGGAACCACCATTTTGTTTTCTACACATCGCATGGAAACCGTGGAGGAGTTATGTGATGATATTGCGCTAATTAATCACTCTCGAGTGGTATTGGCGGGTGAAAAAATGGAGGTACAAAATAGGTATAAGCAGAATAAATTTAAGATCAGGTATTTGGGTAATTTACCTGCCGAGTTACCTGGTATTGAGATTTTGGCTCAAAATGGTCTGTCGGCTACATTGAAACTGGGTGTTGGCATAAGTTCCAACCAAGCTATATCTCAACTCATTGGACATGTGGAACTGTTAGAGTTTCAGGAAATAATTCCGTCGTTCAATGATATATTTATTCAGGTAGTCAACGAAACGAATGCATATGAATAAGATTTTATTAATTATCCAACGCGAATATATAACGAGAGTTTTAAAGAAATCTTTTTGGATCTCATCTTTGTTGGCCCCTATTTTAATAACGGCTATTTATGCGATACCTATTTGGTTAGCGATGAAAGACAAGGAGGTTAAACGTGTCGAAATATTGGATTTAAGTGGTTTGTGGAAAAAAAGTGACTTAGTTGACAAAGAGGTTGAATTCACTTTTATCACAGGCAAGGAGCAAGATTTAAAAATGACTTTTGCTGCAAAAGGGTATGATGCCTTTGTGAGTATACCTGAGGATGTCCTAACGAACCCCAAAGGAGTGCATATTTATTCTGCGAAGAATATAGGTATGTCGTTAAAGGGCTCTGTGGAGAAGCTAATTCAAAATAAAGTGCGCCATGAATTATTGCTAAAAGCGGGTATTTCATCGCAGATTTATGAAAGTACTCAAGTTGATATTGATAGCAAAACATTTACGGTGTCAACGGACGGCCAAGAGACAAGTTCTAGTTCTGGGGGAGCCATGATTTTAGCAGGTATAATGGGTTTGGTATTGTACGTGACATTGTTATTATATGGATCTCAAGTGATGAATGGGGTGATTGAAGAAAAAAGCAGCCGGATTATTGAGGTTATCATCTCTTCAGTTAAGCCGTATCAGTTGCTACTGGGTAAAATCATTGGTGTCGGATTAGTGGGTCTAACGCAGTTTTTACTTTGGATTGTTTTGACCATCGGGTTAACTCAGGTCACGAGTCAATGGTACGGTGGAAAAGTGAAAGATAATCTGACTCAAATCAAGCAAGTAGAATCAGGCAAGCAAGGAAGTTTAATCTCTAAAAGTGCAGAAGAATCACCCATGTCTGAGGTCACTAAGGTACTCGAGAGTACGAATATACCGATGGTTATTGCGGCTTTCTTGTTTTATTTTTTTGTTGGATACATGCTTTATAGCTCATTGTTTGCCGCGATTGGTTCTGCGGTGGAAAGCGCTACCGAGGCTCAGCAATTCACATTTATTGTGATGATTCCTATCATATTGTCCTTTTTGATGGCTCAGTACACGATGCAAGATCCGGATAGCCAGATAGCGTTTTGGGCATCAATGATCCCATTTACTTCGCCCATTAATATGATGGTTCGGCTACCTTATGGAGTTCCAGGTTGGCAATTAGTCTTGTCAATGAGCTTACTCGTTTTAGGATTTTTAGGCTGTAGCTGGGTTTCTGCGCGAATTTATCGGGTAGGTATTCTGATGTATGGCAAGAAAGTAACCTGGAAGGAATTAGGAAAATGGTTGTTTTATAAAGGATAATTAGATATTTAGCCATTTGTCTAATTCTATTTCATTGAACCCTACAAAGATTCTTTTTTTGTCGACAATGATCGGGCGTTTGATGGCAGAATTTTTCTCCAAGAGAAATTCAAATGCTTTTTTGGGGTCATTTAATTCGGTCTTTATTTCATCTGACAATTGTCTATACGTTGACCCTTGTTTATTAAACACCTTTTCAAGTGTTAAATGGTCTATAAATTCTTGCAATTCGCTCGGCTGGATTCCATTTTTTTTATAATTAATAAATTCGAATGATATTCCTTTTGCTTGAAGGAATTCGAATGTTTTTTTCATTGTGTTGCAAGCTGGGATTCCGTAAATTTTCAACATTGGATTAATTATTTAGTTTTCTTGTTTAGCGTGTCAATTTTGGTGGTATTTTTGTAAACTTATTACAAAATTAATACAAATAGCCATATGGAATATAGAATTGAAAAGGATACCATGGGAAAGGTAAAAGTACCTGCACATGTATATTGGGGGGCACAAACTCAGCGTTCGATAGAGAATTTCCCTATCGCACAGGATATCAATAAAATGCCAAAGGAGATTATTAGAGCCTTTGCTTACCTTAAAAAGGCTGCCGCGATTACCAATTTTGAGGCTGGTGTACTTGAAGAGGCTAAGAAAAATTTAATTTCAGCTGTTTGTGATGAAATTTTAGCGGGTCAATGGGCAGATCAATTTCCTTTAGTCGTATGGCAAACTGGTTCTGGTACTCAATCCAATATGAATTGTAATGAGGTAATTGCCTATCGGGCTCATGTGATGCAAGGGGGTAATTTATTGGACGAACAAAAGTTTGTTCATCCCAATGATGATGTTAATAAATCTCAATCATCGAATGATACTTTCCCAACAGCTATGCACATTGCTGCGTATCAAACGCTCATAGAAGTTACGATACCTGGTATCATTAAGTTGAGAGATACTTTAGATGCAAAGGCCAAATCATTTAAAAATGTAGTTAAAATTGGCCGTACCCATTTTATGGATGCGACCCCATTGACCTTGGGTCAAGAATTTTCTGGCTATGTTTCACAGTTGAATCATGGCTTAAAGGCCATCAACAATACATTAGCTCATTTGTCGGAATTAGCTTTAGGTGGAACTGCTGTCGGTACTGGAATCAATACTCCAAAGGGATATTCTGAGAATGTAGCAAGGCATATTGCCCATCTGACGGGTTTGCCTTTTATTACAGCCGAAAATAAATTTGAAGCATTAGCAGCACACGATGCGATCGTAGAAGCTCATGGAGCTTTGAAAATGGTTGCAGTCAGCTTAATGAAGATAGGAAATGACATACGTATGCTTTCATCTGGTCCTCGATCAGGTATTGGTGAGATCTATATTCCTGATAATGAACCGGGTTCTTCCATTATGCCAGGAAAGGTTAATCCTACTCAATGTGAGGCGATGACGATGGTCGCGGCTCAAGTTATGGGGAATGATGTGACGATTGGCATTGGTGGATCCAATGGTCATTTTGAGTTAAATGTATTTAAGCCTGTCATGATCTATAACTTTCTGCATTCAGCTAGACTGATTGGAGATGTGTGTGTAGCGTTCAATGATAAGTGTGCTATAGGGATTGAACCCTTACATGAAAATATTCTTAAGCATGTGAATAACTCCTTAATGCTTGTTACAGCGTTAAATACCAAAATCGGATATTATAAGGCAGCAGAAATAGCGCAAACAGCCCATAAAAATGGGTCTACGCTGAAAGAAACGGCTATTTCATTGGGTTATGTGACAGCAGAAGAATTTGATGCTTGGGTTAAGCCTGAGAATATGGTAGGTGAGATCAACTAATTTTTTTTTATAAATATTCAATTCTCGTACAGAATGGTTAAAAGTGCCCTAAAATTTGATTTTGGGCACTTTTTTTGCATTTAACTCATTTCTCTTAATTCAATCGTAAAAAAGGAGTTGGGAAATGGGAAACTCATAGCAATTTCGGTTGCCTCTTCGACCGACGGTAAAATCAAGGTTATAATTTGTGAAATTTCCCCTCCGTCAATTTGTTGAATAATCTTATTTTCAATTTTTCCACTCTTCGAAAAGTAACTTTGCGTGTCCGTGAATTTTTGATAAAGCATGTCGGAATATTTCGATTTTAGTTCTTTTAACCAAGTCCGAATGACTTCTAATTCGTCCTCGTTTAGTAGGCTATTTTTACCAGAAATTCCATGAACTGGGCCTCTAACTATGATGACAAATCGTTTCATAAAAATATAATTTTTTTAATATTTAAAATTCACTTTGGAATTTATCAAATGAATTTTGAATGTCTTTTTGCTTAGGCAAATTTGACTTTTCTTTAGGGATTGATTTTACCTTTTCTGGTTTTTCAGGTAGAAAAGGGGAGAGCCATTGAGCTAAAATTTGCAAGGTTTCTTTTTCAATGGAATAATAAATGAATACTCCGTTTCGACGAGTTGAGACAATTCCTGCGTCCTTTAAGACTGAAAGATGTCTGGAAATAGTGGGTGCCGCGAATGAAAATTGTTCAAATATAGCCGTCGCAGGCAATTCGCCGGACTTCAATAATTCAACTATTTTCCTTCTTGATTCGTCTCCCAACGCTTTAGCAATTTCCTCTACACGCATTATTATTACTTATTTAGCTAATTTATGTAATTCTTTTATAAATTCCAAATATCAGTATATTATACGATAAGGCACTAATATTAATGGCACGCGCTATTAATTAGCATAATGTATAATTATATTTGCCTATAAAGCTAATTATATAGCAAAGCCACTAAATATATATTAGCTATATTGCTAAATAATTAATTTAATTCAATATGATCCATTAATTTATTTTTTTGTTACCATGGAGAAATCCTTAGCTGTTTTGTATTAGACAAAAAAAAATCCTTAGAACTTAATCTAAGGATTTTAATTATTTTGTTGAATTTGATCAGGATGTTTCAATAAAGATAAATTAATGAATTTTTATTCTTAATTCTTCACATAGACTCTTTTTACCCGACTGCTTATATTGGTCATTATTTCATAAGGAATTGTTTTTGCAATTTTGGCTACTTTAGATAATTGTATTTTTCCACCAAAGGCAATGGCCGTATCACCTGTTTCAACTTGTTTTAAATGACTAATGTCAACCATCGTCATGTCCATACAAATAGCTCCTATGGTTGGACATAATTCGCCATTAATTTCAAAAAATCCTTTACCCATTCCTTGGGATCTTGGGTAGCCATCTGCATACCCTATGGCAATCGTTGCGATGCTACTTTTTTTGTTAACTTTTCCTTTTCTACCATAGCCAACGGTCTCATGGACATCCACTTTTTTTATTTGGGATATGTATGTTTTTAGTGAAAGTACATTTTCTATTTTTTTACTTTCCTTTTTGTTTTGTGATATTCCATATAAACTGATGCCTAATCTTACCATATCTAATTTGGCTTCTGGATAATTTTCTATTGCAGCGGAATTAGCTATGTGCAGTAGTGGTTTATATCCTAGTTTATGCGTTAAAATGGCTGACATTTTATTGAATTCACTAATTTGGTTTTTCGTAAATAAATCATGCTGAAGGTTTTCGGAGGCCACTAAATGGCTCATGATGCTCACTACCCATAACTGTGGCATTTCAGCTAAATTACTGGCCAATTGGTCGATTTCATGATTTTCAAATCCCAATCTTTTCATACCTGTATCTAGTTTGATATGAATTTTGATATTTTGTTCGTTGACTAGACAATATTCATCGATCGCTTTTAGTAATTCAAAATTATATATTTCAGGTTCTAATGCATATTCTATGAGTTTGGCAAATTCTTCCTTTTGTGGATTCATAACCATGATGGGTGTGTATATGCCATTTTTACGTAGTTCAACTCCCTCATCTGTATAGGCTACTGTGAGGTAATCCACTCCTTTCTGTTGCAAAATCTGGCCTATTTCTATAGCACCAGCTCCATAGGCAAAGGCTTTAATCATGACCATTAATTTGGTATCAAGGCCTATTTTATTTTTGTAATAACTTAAATTATTTTGAAGTGCGTCTAAGTTTATTTCTAATTGAGTGCAATGAGATTTGTTTTCCAGCGCATTGACTAATTTTTCGAAATTGTATTTTCTTGCACCTTTTAATAGTATAGCTGCATTAAATATGGAATTTAGCCTCCCTGACTTCAAAAAATCTTCTGTAGTGGGATAAACCTCAATTCCTTTAATTTTTTCTTTATTTCGCGTAATCTGACTTCCTATTCCGATGATTAAATCAATCCTTAGGTTTAAGATCATTTGATTTATTTGAACATATAAGTTTTCCTCTGGCAAACCTGTTTCTAAAAAATCGCTTAAGATTAGTATTTTCTTCTTTAGCTCATATTTCATTAACAGGGGTAAGGCTAATCTTAATCCATCAATATCGTTGTTGTATGAATCATCTATAATGATAATTTCTCGAAGACCTTCTTTTATTTCTAATCTCATTGAAATAGGCTTGACTCTTCTTATGGTTTGATTTAACGCCAGATTGTCCATGCCCAATACATGTGACATGAGTAAACAATGGCATAAGTTTTCCAAGGAGGCTTCATCTGTCAATTCTGTTTTTATATCAATGAATGGTTCACTTTGTGAGGCTTTTTTAAATTTTATTTGAGTCTCTTGTTTGGATTTATTAAAATGTACAAATATATTTTTAGTTGGATCCTCGGTACTCCATTCGATGAGTTCTATTGTTGGGTTAATACTTTTAAGGTATGCGTTGATATTTTTGCTCAGTGGGCCGGATCTGTAAATCAGTGATTTGCTATTTTTAAAGAGGTATAATTTCTCTTTCAGTTTCTGTTCTTCATGGATAAAATTAGCGCCATGGGCCTCTCCAAAGTGGGTTAATATTCCATGGCTAGGTTTTAAAATGTTTTCTAATTTTTTCATTTCACCCGGTTGTGAAATACCCGCCTCAAATATGCCTAAATTATGATTGGATTTCATCGCCCAAACAGATAATGGTACCCCTATTTGAGAATTATAACTTTTAGGACTTTTGATAACATTAAATGGTCCAGTCATTAATGTTGCAAGCCATTCTTTGCAAATGGTTTTTCCATTTGAACCTGTAATAGCTACTAAATTATAGTCAAATTTATTTCGATGTTGGGCTGCCAAACTTTGTAATGTTTGGACACTATTTTCTACAACATAAAAATCAGCATCAGACCATTTTTTTGCTTTCTCCGGTAAAATACCATTCCATGCTGCTTTTTCGACAATAAATTCTCTAACACCACTTTTATATAGATTTTCGATGTATTGATGTCCATCATGATGTATACCCCTGATGGCAAAGAAAGCAGTGTTGGCCGCGTCATAAATCTGCCTGCTGTCTAAGCTAATGATAGGGGATTTTAAGGAAATGGGTTGTCGTGCGTTTATCATAAACTGTTATTCATGTCACAATAGGCTAAAATACAAAAAGGCAAGGAAACATTTCCTTGCCTTTCAAATAAAATCATATTTTTTTATACTTCTAGTGCGGCAACACCAGGTAAAATTTTTCCTTCCATGTATTCCAGCAATGCACCTCCGCCGGTTGACACATAACTTACTCGGTCGCCATACCCAGCGTTATTTATCGCTGAAGCTGAGTCCCCACCGCCAATCAATGAAAATGCTCCATTGTCTTCCGTTGCTTTAACAACAGCATCTGCGATTGCATTGGTACCTTTGGCGAAATTTGAAAATTCAAATACTCCCATAGGTCCATTCCATAAAATGGTTTTTGATTGAGCAATAACGTCTTGAAATAATTGAATCGACTTGGGCCCAATATCTAATCCTTCCCAGCCATCTGGAATTTCACCTCTATTCACGGTTTGTTTATTGGCATTGTTATTGAAATCATCAGCACAAACATTATCCAAAGGCATATAAATATTGACACCCTTTGCTTTAGCTTTTTCAATGAGCGATTTAGCAAGTTCAACTTTATCTGGTTCTGATATGGATCGACCGATTTTCCCACCCTCTGCTAATGAAAACGTGTAGGTCATACCGCCACCTATAATCAGATTGTCAACTTTATCTAAAAGTTGTTCAATGATTAATATTTTATCAGAAATTTTGGAACCTCCCATAATAGCAGTAAAGGGTTTTTCCGCATATTCTAGTATTTTTTGGGCATTTTCAATTTCCGCTTGCATAACAAATCCCGCTACTTTTTCGCTAAAAAATTGGCCTATGATCGCCGTGGAAGCATGTGCTCTATGCGCAGTTCCAAATGCATCATTTACCCAAACATCTCCTAACTTGGAAAGTTTTTCAGCAAATGATTCGTCCCCTTTCTCTTCTTCTTTGTAGAAGCGTAAATTTTCTAGAAGTAAAATTTCGCCAGCTTTTAGTTCAGATGCTAATGTAACAGCCTCCTGGCCGATGCAATCAGTTGCAAATTTTACTTTGACCCCAAAAACAATGGACAAAGGTGTCACTAAATGTCTTAAAGAATATTTTTCAACAGGACCATCTTTAGGTCTGCCCAAATGTGACATTAATATAACAGAGCCACCATCATGAATAATCTTTTGAATGGTTGGAATCGTTGCCTTAATTCGGGTATCATCCGTAATTTCAAAACGCTCGTTTAAGGGCACATTAAAGTCTACGCGAACTAATGCTTTTTTACCAGCAAAATTAAAAGTTGAAACTGTTTGCATATTTATTTTGTTTCGAAATTGTTTTGTAAAATTGGCCCTATTACAGGCGATACAAAGATAACATTGTTTTACAATTTGTTGAAATAATCTAATTTTATGTTTAAAAACTTGAAATTTATCTATAAATAGTACAATTTTGGTTTTACTTCGTATTTAAAATGATCAAACAGCCCAATCCTGCATTATCTCCCTTTTACTATTGGGAAAACTTTATGTATGTTTTGGGCTATGTTAAAAAATACTATCAACCTATATTGTCTGATTCAGAGATTGTTTTCATTCAAGATTTTGAAAATTTAAGCAAAGAATCGCAATGCCTTTACCTTCGATTAGCTGGGAGGCGTGCCTTATGGTTTAGAGAAGAAAAACTTAGTTACCAGGAAATTTCAGATATTTCATCGCGAATCAAAGAATTAATGGAGCACGGTTTTATTCGTTTTGCTTCCACACATGATTCAGTTGATTTAGGTTCCATTTTATCCGTTTTTACGAAAAAGGAGTGTGTTGGTTTACTAGCTAAATTACCTCAATTTCCCCATTACCCATCCACTATTTCAAAAGATGATTTAGTTCATTTAGGTAAACCTTATGGCGCCTTATTGCTTCAAGTTTTAGAGGAGCTCCCGATTAGATTAATTTCACCGCTTCAACTAGACTACTTTACCTTTGTTCAATTCTTGTTTTTTGGAACAAAATTTCGTGATATGTCCGAGTTTGTTATTCGGGATTTAGGACACAGGCAATATGTAGTGGTGAATGAGGAAGAATTTGTTCCCTATTTTCAGTCTAGAAAGGAAGCGATCGAAAAGTGGAAAATTAGTCTTTGGCGTGAACGATTTTATGAAATATCAAAAGATTCGGCGTCAACTTTTGAATTAGTGGAGTCTTGGAATCAGGAAATTTTACCCATGATGCAGGATATTTCGGATGTTGCCTTGGGTTCCTTTGAACGGGCCTTGTTTTCGTTAGGGCGTTGGCTTGAACGCGTGGATTCTTTAGAAATGGCCTTGGATGTTTATGAACCTAGTTTTTCGTGTTTGTCCTTAGAGCGTCGAGTGAGAATTCTGGCCAAATTAAAGCGAAATGAAGAAGCGATGGCATTAGCGAATTTAGGTCTTGAGGTAGCTATTTCACCCAAGGAGACGCATTTTTTTGAAGATTTTATTCAAAAACAAAACGCTAAAAAATACATCAAAGCGGTTACTCAGTCGTTGAAAAAGTCGCCAACCATCATCATTGACATCCAGTGGAAGGGGAGTGTTGAACTTGGGGTCATTCAATATTTTAAAGATATAGGCTATTCTGCATACTTTACGGAAAATCATCTGTGGAAGAACTTATTGGGTTTGCTTTGTTGGGACTTAATTTTTAATAAGAAGCAAACAGGCATACACCATCCTTTTCAATGGGCTCCAAGCCATTATTCGACAGAGGCTTTTACTGTGGGCAAAGAAAAAGATTTCGAGCAAAAAATGGTTTTATTAGCTTCAATGGACTCATTGATGGATCATGCATCAACGATCATAGCAAGTCATGAAGGTGAATTGAATCCATTAATTGATTGGTATTCGCTTGATATGCAATTAATACAAGAATTCGTCAAAAGAGTTCCTCTCATAGGTTTAACCAAGGTATTAACCTATTTATGGACGCATTTAGCTACTCATGCAAAAGGTTTTCCCGATTTATTCATTTTTACTGATTCCTCATACCAATTTATTGAGGTAAAATCGCCAACAGATCACTTGTCTGCGATCCAATATTTTTGGCACGATTATTTAAATAAGTCAGGTATTGAAACAGAAATTTATCGGGTTGCTTGGACTGATTAATCTTCTTTCAAAATAAATTGGCTATAAAACTTGACAACGTTTTAAAAATCGATTACATTTCCTACGAATCAAAAACGTTCTTTCTTCTTTTAGCTTTAGTTGGTTCCTAAGGCCATTTTCCACCATTTAAATTGTATGCTTATGAAAGTGCAAGTTCACGCCATTCACTTCAATGCTGATCAAAAATTAATCGACAGCATTCAAGCTAAATTAGATAAATTGGAAACATTTTATGACCGAATAACCCGTGGTGAGGTTTTTTTGAAAGTCTCGACAGGGGTAGGGAAAGTAAAAGAAAAATTTTTGGAAATTAAATTAGCTGTACCTGGTGCAATTTTGTTTGTGAAAGAGAAAGCTAAGTCGTTTGAAGAAGCCTTAGATTTGGCACTCAATTCTTTAGCTGAGCAAATTAAAAGGTTTAAATCGAAATCAAATCAAAAAAAAATAGGGCGATTGCCTGATATATCAACTGAAGAGTAAGCATAAAAAAGGGGCCTAGGCCCCTTTTTTATTGACTGTACTACATGAATGCTAAAGCCCAAAAGCGCTTTTTACCGCATCTACATAATCTAATTTTTCCCAAGTAAATAATTCAACTTCCTTGGTAACTTTCTGGCCATTAGGTCCAAAGAATTGTTTGGTTACTACTTCATTTTTACGGCCCATGTGGCCATAAGCAGCCGTTTCTGAATAAATTGGATTTCTAAGTTTCAATCTTTGTTCGATGAAATAGGGTCTCATGTCAAAAATGGCTTCTACTTTTTTGGCGATTTCACCATCCGTTAATCCTACTTTTGCTGAGCCATACGTATCGATAAATAATCCACAGGGTTTTGCGACACCGATTGCATACGACACTTGGACTAATACTTGGTCGCACAATCCTGCAGCTACTAAATTTTTAGCTATATGTCTTGTGGCGTAGGCTGCAGAACGATCCACTTTGGAAGGATCTTTTCCTGAAAATGCCCCACCTCCATGTGCTCCTTTACCACCATAAGTATCTACGATAATTTTACGACCCGTTAAACCTGTATCTCCGTGTGGTCCTCCAATCACAAACTTTCCAGTGGGGTTAATGTGAAAGGTGATTGCATCATTAAACAATGCCTGTAATTCTGGCTTTAATTTTGCCTTAACTCGTGGAATAACTATTTCAACAATATCTTTTTTGATTTTGGCTAACATGTCAGTTTCAGTAGCGAAGTCATCATGTTGTGTTGAAACCACAATCGTATCAATTCTTTGCGGCACGTGGTGATCGCTATATTCAATTGTCACTTGGGATTTTGCATCCGGGCGAAGGTAACCAATCAGGGAGGATTCGTGATTGCGAATATGCGATAACTCTTGTAAAATTTTATGCGCTAAATCTAATGCCAATGGCATGTAATTATCGGTTTCTTTCGTTGCAAAACCAAACATCATTCCCTGGTCACCCGCTCCTTGATCTTCTGGATTTGCCCGATCAACTCCCTGATTAATATCGGCCGATTGTTCGTGAATGGCGGAAAGAATGCCGCATGAATTAGCTTCAAACATGTATTCTGACTTCGTATAGCCTATCTTTCGAATGACTTCTCGGGTGATGGCTTGTACATCTAAGTAGGTAGTGGTATTTACCTCGCCTGCTAAAACAACCTGACCCGTAGTCACAAGTGTTTCACATGCAACTTTAGATGTAGGGTCAAAGGCCATAAAATGGTCGATCAACGCATCAGATATTTGGTCAGCAACTTTATCAGGGTGTCCTTCAGATACTGACTCTGAGGTAAATAAATAAGCCATTCGTAAATTAGTTTATAAATTATGTTTTAAAATCTTACAAATTTAATATTAATATTAGAGAGCCACAAATTGAATTTATGAAATGGTCAAGGCAATTTATTCCCATTCATAAATAATTTGATCGCAGCCGCTAAAAATGGATAGGTTGGAACCGTTAGCATTAAGGATAAATCTTCTCTTAAACTTGTTTTTTCCTCTAAAAAACGCAACATTTTTTGAGGTGAATTTTTAAAGAAAAGTGCTTCAAAAATCTTTGAACCAGCTATTTTTTGATCGATAAATACTTGTAGAAAAACCTTGTCAAGCCATTTCTTAAACCTTAAATCTTTTAAAATAGGCGCTTTATGATTTTTTGTCTCTAGGTTAACGACCAACTCTTTTAAAACGTGTTGGGTTCTCAAAAAACTATACCCGGTGGTTGACTTCACAAATCCGCCAGCCGTTCCAATTTTAATAATTTTATCATGTAAATTTTGGGGTTTACCTTCCATAGGACGCATCGGGATAACTCCATATTCTTCCTCTAATAGATCATAATCATCTTCGCCAAAACCATAATAGGCCAACAAATAAGCTTTCAATTTATCTCTATAGTAGTTTTTGTCGCGTATTTTACCTGAGAAAAAGGTATACTCGAATAAGGCTTTTTTAGGGCTTGTCGGCAATACATACATGAATTCACATTCTACATCGAATGCCACTCTAAAATCAAATAAATCAGCTGACTCTTGTTTGAATATAGGGAAATGGCTTTCGATGGTCCAACCT
>Ga0214163_1000206_pt1 | contig 27834 bp, 40 predicted proteins | sample LakMenepilimnion_2_FD_153001 | JGI IMG/M metagenome (GOLD analysis project Ga0214163, IMG submission 153001) | Freshwater microbial communities from Lake Mendota, WI - Practice 15JUN2010 epilimnion v4 | ecosystem: Environmental > Aquatic > Freshwater > Lake > Epilimnion/Euphotic zone | place... | reverse complement strand
TAATAAACCAATTTATGAAAAAACTATTAGTATTACTATTACTGGTACCTTTTACCAGTTTCGGACAAGTTAAGTTAAGAGATTCAGTTAAAGTTAAAACTGCAATCTATGAAGTTATGTACAGCGAAGTTCTTGAAGAACCTTTATGGCTTAAATATTCAGTTAAATGTCCTAACGGCACAGCTTCAAGAGCAGGAATGGATTTTTATACTGAAAAGGGAATTAAGACTTCAGACAATGCAGATTACGTTTCTAACGTGTACGACAAAGGTCATATGGCTCCTGCAGCTGATTTCAATTGTGACAGAGAAACGTTATTAAAAACTTTTTCATATTTGAATTGTGCACTTCAAAATCAATATTTGAATAGAGGTGTATGGAAAACGTTAGAAATACAAGAGCGTGTATGGGCACAGACAGAACCAGTTGCAGTTCATATTATTTGTGTGTTTAATAAATCATGTATTAAGTTAGCTACAGGCGCTACAGTACCTGCAGGATTTTATAAAATTATTACGTTAAGTAAATCTAAAAAAACCTACAAATATTACTTTCCAAACGAGACTCCAAAGTCAAAAGAATTACACAGTTATTTAGTAAAATAAATTTGGTTTTTACAAAAGAATTACTTATCTTTAAATATAATAAAAAAGATATGAAAATTCTACGTAAAGATGTTCACCTCGCTACAGAAGGTGATATGCTCGATTTAATCGACAATGTTATTAAATCAGGATTTAATATTACAGGTGAAGAATTAGACTTTATCTGTGAAACCGCTACTGATGAAGAAGTAGAGGTAATTACCGAAGCAATAGGTACTATCGATGAAGGAGCTTCATTTTCTAAAAGAAAATCTGCTCTTATCATAAGAAATAAGTATTTAGATTTGTTTAATACAAAAGAATAACTTATCTTTAAATATGAAATATATAATATATTTAGATGATATCCGCATACCAAATAGCCTAAACAATGAATGGGTTAGTGGACAACCAGAATGGACTGTAGTAAGAAGTTATGATGAATTTGTAGCTAAAGTTACTGAAATTGGATTGGAGAATATTGAATTGATATCTTTAGATCATGATTTAGGAGACTCTGCAATGAATGAGTGGTATACAAATGTATATCGAAATTATACTTTGGATTACAATAACATTACTGAAAAAACAGGAATGGATTGTGTCAAATGGTTAGTAGAGCAATGGATGGATGGAGCTCCTATAGTACAAGTATTAGTTCACTCAGCTAACGCAATTGGCTCTGCAAACATGATGGGATATATTAATAATTACAAACACATTAATCGTTTAAAACAAGATTGTGTTAGATGGATAGTACCTCACACAATAGAACCAGATATAGAATAATATGGCAGCAGCATCAAAACATGAAATAGACATTGCGCTTTGGATCGAAAAAGTTATCGATTCATGCACAACTCCTTTACAAGAAATGACAGCACGAAAATTAATTCGTCAATTTGAAGAAAAATTAAGTCGAGAAGAGTCTCCGTCATATTGGTACTATTCTCGCATTTTAAATGACAAATTGGATTTTTTATATTACAACAGATTAAATAAATCAAAATGATAGGCGGAGTACAAAAAAAGATACTAGTAACTCAAGATGAGGATGGTAATCTAAAAATGGATGATGAAATGGGTAAGCTATTATTTGGTGACCCTAATGCTAACATGAAATATAAATTAGTTCGTGAGCGCGACGGTTTAACAAAGTATGGCCAAGAAATGGGATGGATTGAATGGGGCGATGATAGTAGGTTTAAAGAATTACATAATAAACCTCAAGTTGGTTTATCTTGTATATTAGATCCACATCGATTAAGTTTTACTTGGTGTACAACAACAGTAACTGAAATTATAGAACAAAAAGAAAATTATATTAAATTCAATACTAAAAATAGCGTATACGAATTGTATGAAAATATCAGCGAATAACATATGGTTTACTTCAGATACTCACTACAATCATAAAAATATTTGTAGAGGCGTAACTAACTGGAATTATGGTACCGAAGAAGATTTAATTCGTGCTACTAGAGATTTTCCAGATTTAGAAACTATGAACAGTGCAATTGTAAATAACATTAACGATTGCGTAGCTGAAGACGATTGGTTGATACATTTAGGTGATTGGTCATTTGGTGGGTTTGAAATGATTGAAGAATTTCGTTCTAAAATTAATTGCAAAAACATTGTTTTGATTTTAGGTAATCACGATCATCATATTCAAAATAATCGTTCAGAAATTCGTAAATTGTTTACACATGTAGCAAATTACGAAGAAATGGACGTTGAACATAAAAGTGGTAAACGTAAATTTGTTCTTTGTCACTACCCTATCATTTCATGGAATGATATGCGAAAAGGATCTATAATGATACATGGTCACCAACACTTAAAAGGAGATGATAAAATAGGTCAAGGACGTAGAATGGATGTCGGTATATGTGGATCTGAAGAATTTCGACCATATCACATAGATGAAGTCATTAACCTATTGAGACACAGGGAGTCTATAGAACCGTAAAAATTTCTTAAAAAAGATTTGGTACTTTGAACAATTATACTTATCTTTAAGTATAGAAATTAATTAAAGGATATGACAGATTTTAAGATTTTAAGGCAAATGGTAGACGAGTTAAACTCGACAAATTCTACCAATGACAAAAAAGACATTTTAAGTAAATACAAAGACAATGAGTTCTTAAAGAAAGTTCTGTATTACACTTATAATCCAACATTTCAATTTTATGTAACACCTGAGAATCTTGAAAAGAATTACAATAATGATTTAAAAGTATCTAAACAATTATATGGTCATTTATTTCAGTTGTTAGACGATTTGCGTGAACGTAATATCACAGGTCACTCCGCAATACAAGCAGTTAATGATTTTTGTTTTAGCAATGAAGATTACAAAGATTTAATTTACAAAATTATTGGTAAGGATTTGGAAATTAGAATGGGTGATAGTTTAATTAATAAAATTATTCCAAACTTAATTCCAACCTTTGATTGTGCTTTGGCTACAGACTTTGATAAGGTTCCCGTAGACTTTACTAAAGAGCAATGGATTGCATCTCGAAAATTAGATGGTGTTCGTTGTTTAGCTGTAATAGATGAATTTGGTAAAGCTACTTTATGGAGTCGTCAAGGTAACCAATTTGATACCTTAAGTAAAGTTGTTAATGAAGTTGAAAGTTTAGGATTGAAGGATATGGTCTTGGATGGCGAAATTTGTCTTACCGATGCCAATGGAAATGAAGACTTTCAAGGTATTATGAAACAAATTCGTAAAAAGGATCATATCATAGATAACCCTAAATATCTTGTATTTGACTTAATTTCAGGAACTGAATTCAGAAATAAAGTAGGTAATATTAAATATCTAGACAGATATGCTGAATTGCAAGGCTTAATCAAGGGGTATAATCATATTTCAGTAGTTAATCAAGACTTAATAGCCGATGAGACGCATTATATTGACTTAATGCATGAGGCTGATAATAATGGTTGGGAAGGATTAATACTCCGTAAAAGCGTAGGATATGAAGGTAAGAGAAGCAAGAATATGCTGAAGTGTAAGTCGTTTAAAGATGCTGAGTATAAAGTAATTGAGTTAGAGTTTGGTCCTTTTAGAATGATTGAAAATGGATTGGAAGTTACCAAAGAAGTTCTTTCCAATGTAGTAATTGAACATAAAGGAAATAGAGTATCTGTAGGCTCTGGATTTAGTATTGCTGAAAGAGAATATTTCAAAGCCAATCCAAATGAAATTCTTAACAAAATCATTACCGTTAAGTATTTTCAAGAAACTCAAAATCAAACCGGATCCTGGAGCTTACGCTTCCCGACGGTTAAAGTAATTCACGGAAATAAAAGAACAGTATAATGGGAGGACCGAGAAGACCTTTAGAGGTACGCGAAATGAAAAAGCCTAAATGGAAAGTTGGCGAAACAGTCGACTTTGAATTTTTAGGTGGTAAACGCAAAGGCGTAATTGTTGAGTTGGTCAAGAACCCTCAACATATTGATAGATGGATTTACAAAATTAAAACAGCCGACGGAATGTTAATTCCATATGTAGGTGTAGACGACTCTGAAAAGTTTGCTTCGGTTTATACAAAAGAATTTATTCAAAAGAAACTTGATAAATATTTGGAAGATTCAGAAGGTTAACTTATATTTAAGTATAGTTATGCGTAATATAAATGCTTGGGTGGTGAAACGGTAGACACGAAGGACTTAAAATCCTTTGAGCAGAAATGCTCGTGCCGGTTCGATCCCGGCTCCAAGTACCAAACTTAATATCAATTAATAAATGAAACAAATCATGGAAAAACTAAAACAAGTATTGAAGCCAGTAGGTAATTGGTCTTTGTTCATCGTATCAATTACAACGGCGTTTTTCGTTGGATATTATTATCCGACATTACAGAAGTCTTTAAATGAAGAACCTAAAAAGTTTCTCCAACCTAAGACTCATGAGCGTACTTCAGTGTCAGTTACTGATAGAGGTGAATTGTTAATTATTGATCGTGAGTCAGGTAAGTTAGAAGTGTATGAAGAATCAGTAGGCCTCGCAGTATTTAAGGCATATGGTACTCGCATTACTTCTAATCAACCTAAATAAGACTTATGATTAAATTAAAATTGATTACCGGGTTGTCATTGGTGATTTTAGCGTTTGCTGTATTAACTACAAGTAAAATGGCTAAGATAAATGACGACCCGTATTTAGAAGGAGTAGATTCTATTACAATCGTTAATTCAGCTCCATCAATTCAAATGTACTTTTATATTAAGAAGTACGCTGCTGAATATGAAATTCCAGAAGCTTATGCGTTTTCATTAGCTTATCAAGAAACTAGATATCAAGGTCCATTGGATTTAGATTACAACCATAAACAAACTTCATATGCCGGTGCCTTAGGCCCAATGCAAATTATGCCTTCGACAGCTAAAATGATTTATGGAAAGTCAGTTTCAAACTATAATTTAAAAAATGACATTAAACTTAATGTTATGATTTCAATGAAGTTGTTACGTAGATTGCGTAATACATATGGAAATTGGGGAGTAGTATTTGGAGCGTATAATACAGGAAGGCCTTGCATTAATGGGTATGCAAAAAACATTTTAGATAAACAGTATATATGGGAAATGTAATGAATATAGCAGTTATTGCTCATGATGGAAAGAAAGCTGACATAGTAGCTTTTATCATGAAGCGTTTAGACTTTTTCGGAACTGTTAATATTATTGCAACTGGCACAACCGGAACTCATATTGAACATGCTGGATTAAAAGTTGATAAAAAGAAGTCAGGCCCGCTCGGAGGAGACGCTCAAATAGCATCTTTGATTGCCGAAGGAGGTATTGATGGTGTTATATTTTTCATTGACCCGTTAGAAGTTCATGCTCATCAAGTTGATGTAAATATGTTGTTAAGAATTTGCAATGTATATAATGTTCCGTTAGCAACAAATTACTCAACAGCTTCCTTAATAATTTCAAGTTTAAAAAGAAAAAGTAAATAAATTTGATTCTTTCAAAAGAATAAATTATATTTAAGTATATTAGGAGGTTTGGTAGAGTTGGTTTATTGCACCGGTCTTGAAAACCGGAGATCGGGAAATCGATCCATAGGTTCGAATCCTATAGCCTCCGCCACTTATAAAAAATAAAATATGAATATTACAAAGTCACTTAAATTAAAAAAGAAATTGATTAAACAAGCAGACGCTGCTTATAATCGTTTTTCAAAGTACAACTCAGTTGACATAACTGCTGAAACTCCATACGACGCTATGGCTGCTTATCAAGAATGGATTGATTTAGTAAATCAACTTATTGATTTGAAAACTAAAATTCATTTAGCTAATGCTCCTGTGTATGGCAAAATTTTCAGAATGTCAGAATTGAAATCATTGATTTCTTTATTGAAGCGAGTTAGCACCACTGCAGGTAAAGTTCGTGGTTATGGAGAAGAGGTTGTTATGATAGCTGCAATGACGCTCGTACAGCGTGATGAGTTAATTAATCAATTTGAAACAGAAATTGACCAATTGCAAGATGAGTTAGAAGCTCATAATGCTTTGACAAAGATATAACCAGTTCTTAAAGTTGAGAAAGAAGAAGTAGCATATCGTACTTAATTGTACTTACTAGCCATGAGATGATAGAGGTTAATGACAAACTGACATTAGATTTTAATTCAAAAATCAAAATTCAAATTATCAAAACTCACCTCATTAAAACTTAAAACTCTTTCAGTGAAACTTTTTTCTCACTTTACCTGGTTTAATGGCCCTTTCGACTATCGGTTAGGTCGTCAGGTTTTCATCCTGAAAAGTCGGGTTCGATTCCCGGAGGGGCTACCCGGATTCATATAAATCGAGCGCAAACCAATTGCTCCTTAGGTAGAGATATATGAATAAACAACCCGTCACGGTATGCTTAAGAGCAGGAGTGAACTAAGGAGAAATAGTCAGGTGGCGTATTGGAGATGTAACTGATCATAAGGAGGATAGCAGGTTCGATTCCTGCCCTGACTACACATCGCGGGATAGAGCAGTTGGTAGCTCGCAAGGCTCATAACCTTGAGGTCGCAGGTTCGAGTCCTGCTCCCGCTACTAAATTTAGCAGTAAATAAAAATGAAACGAAAAATTAAAATTTGGTTATCTAGATGGTCAATACGTATGATAGTTCGTCAAAGAAAATTTTGGCGAAATGCGTTTGATAAATTTAGTCCTAGTGTTCCGACTACTGAAAATCAAGAGCTTGCAATTTCAATTGTTAAAAAAGCAATTGCTCATCCTGATGTAGAATTGCTAATGGCGCCTATTACTGGTACTAGGTATATTAGATATAACGAAATTTTTATTTCTATAGAAACTTGTTTAGTTACTATTATCAATGGTACTTATTCATATCATGTTTCTATACCTGAAAAAGAGACTTATCAACTAATTGATAAATTTAACTTTCGTTTAGAGTATCTTCGTAAAAATTGGGAAGCTACAATACGTAATAAAACCAAGAGAAGCTTGACTACTATTCTAGCAGAATTGCATAGAATTCAATAGTATTTGTAACGCATTGATAATTAATAAGTTAAGTTTTTTAAAATTTAATTCATTGATAATCAATGCGTTACTACTGTTTAGACGGTTTTTGAAAAAAACATTAAAAAATGCTTGGTACTTTGGAAAATTCTGCCTATATTTATGTATAGATAAAAAGGTAAAGAATATGACAGCATTAGAAATAATTGAAAAAGTAGAAAGATTAAATCAAGAACAGTATGAAATTGTTGTCGAGTATGATCGACTAAATTCTACCAATTTAGTTTGGACTTATTTAAACGATATCGGTCCTCATTATGAAACCGGAGAAATCCGTTGGCTGAATATAAATGTATATTCAGAGATTGAAAAGGATGAATATGATTTCCGAAGAGAACTTGGCTTCTAAAAAAAAGTCAAAAAAATCTTAAAAAAGATTTGGTACTTTGAACAATTAACCTTAAATTTAAGTATAATAGAAAAAGATATGAGATTAGCATTAGAAACCCCGCAGACAGATTTAGAGCAATTCATTGAGGATGTATTGTATGACAATGGTTATAACCGAGAAGAAATTCAGTTCCGAGATGAAGATCGTTATTTAAGGATTGGATATTGGGAACGTTTAGGATCGAAAGCATTGCTTCAATTAGGAGAAGTAATTACCGCAGAAGAAGATATCTATGAAGATGACTGTGGTTGGTTATACTTTTATAAGATAAAAAAATCTTAAAAAAGATTTGGTACTTTGAAAAAATAGTCTTAATTTTAAATAAATAAAAAAATAATATATGCAAAATATGGAATCCAAAAAAATCGTAATCCCGACTAATCGAACCAATTGTGTTAAATTTGGTAAGTATGTAATTTCTTTAGAAAAAGATCAATTGAGTTATTATGCGGATGGTGCTTTAACTAAAGTAGTTGATGTAAGTCATGAATTTACAACCACCGAGTTGTATGAGTTAGCAACGAGAATTACTGAAAAGAATGGATTTGGTTCAGTAAATTTTGTTCACAAAGTAGATGTAGTTAATAAACGCTAATTAACTATGATGCCCAGAAAAAAATCAAAATATCGTATTATCCCAACCAATACTGAAAAGTTAGGATCTTGTTGGGCCCTTAAAGAAGGCGAAGTACTTTTAGGAACTTTTATTACTAAGCTGCATGCTGAAAAGCGAAAAGTGCAATTAGAGCAAAAAAACCTAGAAGACTTTGTATTGATTAAAACTATTAACCAGGAATTAAAATTAGAAGAATAATGGAAAATAATAATTCAGTTTGTTTTGTAGCGACAATTAACGAAATTAAACCTATTGAAGGTGCTGACAACATTGAACAGGTAGTTGTCGGAGGTTGGAATTGTATATCACAAAAAAATACTTACAAGATAAATGATTTTGTAATAGTAGCAACTACCGATGCTGTAATTCCTATAGAGTTATCAGACTCATTAAACGTTACTAATTATTTGCGTAAAGGTCAACGAGTTCGCACCGTTAAATTAAGAGGAGTGTATTCTGAATGTTTACTTATCCCAATGAAATTTAATAAGCAACCTATAGGAGATAATTATTCTGACGGTAAGGATATGATGGAGATTATGGGTATTACTAAATACGAACCTCCAATTAAGCAAAGACAATTAGCCTCAGGTAAAAAGATTCGTTATCAAGACAATCCTAACTTTCATGTATATTACAAATTTCCAAATGTAAAGAACGTGCCTGGAATGTTTGATGAAGATGATATGGTTGAAATTTCTCGTAAGATTCACGGTACCAATGCTCGATATGGAATTGTTAAAAAGAAAAAATTATCTATCATAGATAAAGTAAAAAAATTCTTTGGCAATGAATGGATTGAGTATGAATATGTATATGGATCACATAACGTAGAAAAAGGTTCTGACTCCCAAGGATTTTATGACACTGATGTTTGGCAAACAATTGCTGAAAAATATAATATCAGAGAGAAGCTTTGGGATATGTTTAAATTGTCTAAACGATATTATAATATTGAAGATAGTATTGTAATTTACGGAGAGATTTATGGAGCTGGCATTCAAAAGAATTACGACTATGGATTGTCTGATATTGATTATGTAGGATTTGATACTACTATTAACGGAGAATATTGTGACGCTTCTCGTAGTTTTATAATTCAAAATGAATTAGGCCTTCCATATGTTCCAGTATTAGCTGTCGACAATTGGTCTCAAGAATTACAAGATAATCTAGTATTCAATAACTTTATTAAAGGCACTAAGGTACCACACGAAGGTATTGTTATTAAAGCTCTTAATGGAGACCGACATAAAGTTGCAAAAGTAATCAATCCTGATTATCTTATTTACGGAGAAAAACATAATATAGGGGATTCACACTAATAAAGTAGTCAGGCAACTGGCTATTTTCTTGTTAGTACACCCTGAAAACACCTACGTAAACAGCCTATAATAACAACACAGAATAAAGATATTCAATATGAAAAAAATGACAGTACAAGAGGAGAAATTAGTGAATAAATACAAACGAAAAGTACATACTCAATATCCAGGAGCGTATTTGGTAGGAATTGGGTCTGGATATTATACTATTGCTCAAGAGCAAGAAGATATGTCACTAAAAGACATTTTAGAAGAGTTTTGTTTTCAACCACAAAAAGATCCAATTAAAGCTTGGGAATTAGCTCAGACTACGGCACGTGTTAGTCAAAATATTAATAGAACTCATCCATTAAGAATTGAAGGAATGGATATGGCAGATAAGATTGCACGAGTAGAAGCTCGACGACTTAAAAAGGAATCCGCCGTTGAATCGCGAAAAAATTTAGATTAGGATATTTATAATAAATTAGAAAGTTATGTTTAAAAATATTTTTGGTTCTAAACAACCAGAGACTGTTGAGACTTCAGAAGAAGTTATTGAATCAGTCATTAGTGATGATTTGCAAACTGAGCCTTCTGGCTCGTTAGACTCTAAAGAGTTAGTAGAAGAACTCGATTCAAGTTATTTACTTACTGCTCCTGAAATTGTAGGTTGGCTTTCAACCGACGAGCAAGAATTGTTATTTTCCGCATTGCTTTTATTTTACACCCCATCTCAATCTATTTTAGATGTAGGTTGTGGTAGAGCAGACTTATTCGGTTACCTAAATAGATTGTTCTCAGGTAACATGATTCAATATAAAGGTATTGACCTTAATCCAAATCTTATTAATTTAGCAAAAGACAAATTTCCAGAAGTTGCTGTTGAGAATTTAGATATTCTAAACACTGATATAGGAGCTGATTCAGATTGGGTTGTAGGTTCGGGTCTTTTCAATTTAAACGATCATCCGGATATGATTGAATATGCAAAGCAAGTAATTGATAAAATGTATGACAAAGCGCAGACAGGAGTTTCATTTAATTTATTAACTGGATTCCCACCTGATATGGCTGAAGAAGATATGAATCAATTAATTGTGCATAGTCCATCTATGTGGTTGGATTATCTTATTGAAAAGTACTCAAAGGTAATTTGCAGAGCCGATTATATGTCAGGCGATGTTACATTTTTCATTTTTAAATAAACAAACAAACAACAAACTATGATTATTATTTTAATTTCAGTAGCAGCAGTGGCAGGTTGGTCATATGCGTTACTTCAAAACTCAAAAATCTCAAAGTCAAATCAACATGCTATTGAGCAAGAATCGATTGCAGATGCTTTGCGTGTACATGTTATTGCATTAGAATCGCTAGTTGCTGACAAAGCAGCAGAAATTCGTCATCTTAAATCGACAATACAGTCTTTAAATGACAAATCTAAAGCTACTAAGAAAGTTGATAAAGGGTCTGTTCCTTCTATGAAGGCAGAAAGTAAGCCGGAAGTTGTTAAAGCAGCTTCGAAAAAAACTTACAAGAAAAAATCTAACTAATGAAGCCCGCTCCATTCGAGCAGTTTATCAAAAGTTTATTAGATCAAGCTGCTGCATCCGACGCGTTAAGAGATTTAACGAAGCGTAATATTCCTATCGAAAATTCGAGTCTGATGTCAGCAGTTGATGCTATTTTGTTAGAAGAATCTATTTCAGCTCAATTCAACCCAACTGGGTATGAAAATTATGAAAAGAAATTAGCAGTAGCAGCAAAATTAAATTTAATTAAAACACGTTTGGATTTGAATTTAGTAATTCCAGAAGATCCTGATTATATTATGGTACATTTATGTATTAGATATTTAGATAGAGGATATTCTCTTAGAAAAGAATGTATGGAATCGTTAAATGTAATTTATAAAAAATATGCTTAAGAAAACGGTAATTGACTTTCTTAAAGAATCTTTAACAGAGTCTGAAACACATGAATTAAGTGCAATTAATTTAATTGCCGATTCAGAGAAGCGAAACGAAAAGTTAAGATCTTTCTTTCATAACCCATTAATATTTGATAAAATTAAACCGACAATCGACCCAGCTTGGTTATCGTATGAGATATTTATTAATGGTAAAGATTATGAATTTTAGTGATTATATAATTGACGAATCTGACTACGAGTTTTTCGTAAGTCTTCCTCAAGATGAAAAGCTTCTATTCCTATACGACTTAATTTGTGAAGATGTATATGGGTCTGGGTCTGTAGAACCGGTAATGGAAGTTGATAATCTTGAGTCTATCTTACAAGAATTCGAAGATAAACTCTATAAAATAGTTGCAGGCTCTATCAGCAACTCAGCTAAAGCTAATATATTATTTATTAACAATAGAATTATACTTAATTCAGAATCGCTAGATGAGCTGGAATTAGCTATTCAAGATTTATTTTTAGATGGATACATTTTAAGTGAACATCAATTGAATACTCGATCACTTACTGTATTTCACCAACAACGTTATTGTAAAGCATATAATATTATCGGAGTCGAATCTAAAATTAGTTTAAATTAATTTGGTAATGCCAAAAGGCATTCTTATTATTATGTTATGATATTTTCAATTAAAAGAGAATTTATTCGATTTGAAGACAAACTACTTGAAGTAGTTCGATCGTTTCGAGAAGATCATATCAAAGATGTAGAAGCTGTTAAACGACATTATGAATGTACAACGGTATTACGTAAAAATGGATTTATGTATTTTTGTACAGAAGTACCTGAAGCAGAAATAATAGAAGACGAGTCTATATCATTACCAGAATCCCCATCAGAAGAAAGTCTTTCAGAATAATTTGGTACTTCCAAAAGGTATACTTATATTTAAGTATTATAAAAATTAACAAATGACAAATATAGGTTACGCATGTATTAATATGACTTTAGGTAAAGAAGGTATTCTTACCGGTCGAGCATTACGCAAAGCAACTTTAGAAGCAAAAGGTATTGCCTATGCATCTGAATTAGCTTTGGCTAACGCATTAGATTTAGAAAAAATTCTTAAATGGAATATTGATCATGGTATCTATTTCTTTAGGTTAGGTAGCGATTTATTTCCTTGGGGTAACAAGGTTGATGTTCACACGTTTCCTGACTTTAACGAAATTCATACTGTATTGGCTCGATGTGGTCAATATGCGACTGACAATGGTTTACGAATTACAACTCACCCAGGTCCATTTAACTTGTTAGCGTCTCCTAAAGAAGATGTAGTAATTAATACTATAAAAGATTTAGAGATGCATTCTTTGTTATTTGACTTAATGGGTTTATCTCGAACTCCGTATAACAAAATTAATATTCACGTAGGTGCTACCTATGGTGATAGGTACTCAGCAGCTGAGACTTGGTGCAGGAATTTTTATAGGCTATCCGAGGGAGTACGATCCCGTTTAACTATTGAAAATGATGACAAGGCAAATATGTATTCTGTTAAAGATTTACATGAACTTATTCACCAAAAGGTTGGTATACCTATAGTATTTGATTATCATCATCACACGTTTCGTGATCATGATATGACACAAAAAGAAGCTTTAGAATTAGCAATTTCTACTTGGCCGAAAGGCATAAGACCAGTTGTTCATTATTCCGAATCGAAATCGTTACACGAATCCAATGACAAGCTCAACCCTAGAGCGCATTCAGATTACGTAACTAACTTTATTGATACTCATGGATTTGACATTGATATTATGATAGAAGCTAAGGCAAAAGAACTAGCCCTTTTGAATTATTTAGAGCTACAAAAAAATTCTTTTGTAAAAAATGCTGTTTAGTAACAGAGACCATAATTATATTACTTATTATATTTATAATATATTAATATTATTATACTAATATACATTTACTATTTAAAATTAAATTATGAGATATAAAGAACATACCGTAAGAAAGTTAGAAGCTCAAGCTACAAAATTGAAAACTCTACAAAGAGCAATTAATAACGCTGATATTAACGGCCCTGATGCCGTTATGTTTATCGATCAAGTTGTTAAAGAAATTTTAGTTGTTGTTGAACGCTTAGAACTAGAATCAAATGAATAAAACCGCACTGAAAGTATTAGTTGGTATAGTCGCATTAGCTCTTGCCGGCTGCGCAGCATATTTTTCAATCATTGGATTGTCTAAATTATTTGCTGGAGCATCAATAGCTGTAATTGCAATGGCTTCGACATTGGAAGCTTCAAAATTAGTAATAGCTTCGTTTTTATATCAAAACTGGAAAACAGTAAATAAGACGCTAAGAGCGTATTTATCAATTGCAGTAACTGTTATTGCAATTATTACTTCAATGGGTATCTATGGATATCTATCTGGAGCATATCAAACTACAAAATCTAAATATGATTTAACTCAAACTCAAACAGATAGTTTAGCTGCTAAAAAATCATATTATGATGCATCCATCACAACATATAAAACTCAATTAGAATCTAAAAATGTTCAGTTGTTGAATTTAACTTCTATTAGAAATTCTCAAGAACAACGAGCAACTCAATTAATAACTTCAAATAGAAGTTCTAACTCTGCAGATAGAAGTGCTAGACAAACAGATAAAACTCTTAAGACTTTAAATAAAGAGATTGAGATATTAAATACTAATATTCTTGCTTATTCAGACTCTTCATCTAAACTTCAAGTTAGTATGACTCAGTTAGGATTGAAAAATGAATTATCTTCAGAATTAGGTTCATTGACTTACATTTCAAAAGTATTAGATGTTCCAATGGATAAAATAGTAAATGTATTAATTTTACTTTTTATCATTGTATTTGACCCGCTAGCTATTTGTATGGTGTTAGCATTTAACTTCTTAAATAAATCAAATGAAGAAGGCATTAAAGAAACTAAAATATCTAGGCCTGAACGCCCTGTTGCATTTGAAGTTCCAGAAATAGTATTTAAAGAGAAAGAACCTAGGGTAGAATTACCTGAAATTCAGGCAGAACAATCGTCGGAAACACCCCAAATTTCGTCGATAATTGAGCCCTTGAGTATTGTACCCCCGATGCCCGATAAAGACGATATATACGACGAAAAAAAGCCGATTATTGACGAAAGGGAAATGCTTAAAAGAAAGAAAATTCAAAAAGGCTATGTAGGTGGTGTAAGTACAGAAACAAAAATATATTAAATAAAAAATAAAGGTTATGAAAGTTAAAGGTAAAAAAGAAGTAGACAAAAGCATAATGGCTGAGTCTAGATTTAAAACTAAAATTGATGCTAAAGGTCGTCGATTGATGTTATGTCAAAATTCTGAACCAGGAGGTAAACATTTCAAAGGAAGACTTTGCAGTGAAATGGTAACAGTTAATTATGACACGGTTGCTGTATTATGCTTTAGATGCGTAAACCAAATTGTTGAACCACCTGTACTCAGAGGCACTGCCGTTAAATCAGATAAACCAAAAGGATGGAAATTTATGAAAGAATTTGTTGCACAAGATGGAACGGTTTATCATAAAGGAGAAGAACAAACTTCATTAAAAGGCACATTACCTGCAACAGTAATTGAACCTAAAACAGAAAAAAAGCGATTAACCAAAGCAGATAAAGAAATTGCAATGCAATCTTTAGGAACTGAAATTAAAGGATTGAAAGCTGATTTATTTGTAGAAACAAGAAAAGGTAAAAGAGCAGAAATCACAAGAAGGCTTTCAAAAGCAAATCGAGAACTTAAGAAATTGATGTAACATTTTGTAATGTCACATGAATTACTTATATTAAGTTAAATTTAAAATATATGAATAAAAGTAGAGGAATAAATTTAGGAGTGTATGACGATGAAGTTAAGAAACCTTCTTCTAAAAAGAAAAAAGAATTAGAAGAAGATAAAGAACCTTCTATTTTTGATGAAATAGATTATGGATTGAATATTGACGAGTCAATTGTTTATTTACATGGTGATATTATGTTAGGTAATTTATTTGACTTTATTTCTAAAGTTAGAATTATATTAGCTAATAGACCTGAAGAAAAGAAAGAAGACCCAATCAATTTACTTTTAAATTCAAATGGAGGCGATGTTTACGAAGCGTTAGGAATTATCGATTATATCGAATCACTTTCAGTACCAGTTAATGTAATTGCAAGAGGTAGAGCAATGTCAGCAGGAGCAATGATATTATGTTGTGGAACTGGTGTGCGTGCTGCTTCTAAATCAACGACAATTATGGTGCATGAAGCTTCGGCTGAAATATTTGGTAAGTCTGCAGACATTAAAGCAAATGCAGACCATATTGATGAATTAGAAGAAGACTTTTATAAAATTATGGCTAAGCGAACTAAACAAGATGATGAGTTTTGGCGTAAGGCTTGTAGAAAAGACTTTTATATGTCAGCAGTAAAAGCAATGGAGTTAGGTCTAATTGATCAAGTTATTTAAAATAAAAAGGTTATGAATCAAAATACAGAAGCTCAATGGGAGCAATTAATGACTTACATAAATGATTATGTAAGTGGTGCTAGAAAAGAAGCATTGGTTAAGATGTATGAAAAGTTAGCAGATAGAGTTTTAACTGCTCCAGCTTCATCACATTCAACAAGACATAATTGTTGGCCAGGAGGATATATCGATCACGTTAACAGAGTTGTTAAATGTGCATTGGAATTGCATACTACATGGGACAAATTAGGATCTAATACTAAAACTTTTACTAAAGAAGAATTAGTATTTGCTGCTATCAATCACGATTTAGGAAAAGTAGGATCTTCGACAGATGATTATTATGTACCTAATGATTCTGATTGGCACGTTAAAAGAGGACAGATTTATAAAATCAATCCGAAATTGCAATTCATGAAAGTTCCAGACAGAAGTATCTTTTTATTACAAGAGCATGGAGTTGAATTTTCTGAAAATGAATATTTAGCAATTAAACTTCATGACGGTTTGTATTCAAAAGGAAATGAATCGTATTTGATGGCAGGGTTACCTGAGTTTTCACTTAAAACAGATTTGCCAATTCTTTTACATCATTCAGATCATTTAGCTACTTTAATTGAAGCTAATTTACAACATCAACCTGAAGTAGTTGAAGTGCCTAGCACACCTAATAGAATTAAATCAAAACTAACAAATGTTAATAATCCAGCTGTAGACGACAGTTTGAAGTCAGCATTTGATAAAATATTCGGAGAATGACAATTATAGTAATTACATTATTAATATGTATTATAGCAGCTTTAGCATTTGGTTGTTATAATTTAATCAAGCAAAATGAATCTTTAGAAGAAGCTACTTTATTTTATCAATCTAAATTAGAAGAGATAAGAGAAAAAGTACTTCAAACTGAAGTTGAATTGAAGGAATTAGATATTCGCGGCGCTTTCGAAGCAGACGACGAAGTAGGATTCGTATTTCAGAATATCAAAGAATTATCATCAGAACTAACTAAAACAGTACAATCAACATATGAATACAGAGATTAATATAATAGACGCTGATGTAGACGAAGTTATTGCAAGCTCTAAAGAAGTTATTACAAATGAAGAAGTTGTAACTGACGAAGTTGTAGAAGTAAAAACTCGAGGACGCAAACCTAAAAACAAACAATATTTTACTAAAGATACTGAAAATGCAATTTTACTTTATAATCAATTAGAGAATGATTATGAGCGTAATAAGATTTATGACGCTGAAATAAAATATCCATTTGATAAGTTAGTTGAAAATATAATTCATACTTTTAAATTCTATCACTTTGATGTTCCATATGAAGATGTTAAACATGAAGTGGTTGCATTTTTAAATGAGAAAATTCATAAGTATACTGATCCTAATAAAGGAAAGGCATTTTCATATTTTTCAATTATTGCAAAGAATTATTTAATTATTCATAACAATGGAAATTATAATAAATTTAAAAATACAGAACAGCCTGAAGTAATTGATGACAGAAGAAATGTTATTAATGAAGTATTGCGTGAAGAAGATGTTCAAGAAAAATCAGAATTCATGGATTTGTTTATTAAATATATGGATGACAATTTATCTTCTATGTTTAAAAAGCAAGCAGATATGTCAGTAGCTGATTCAGTATTAGAATTATTCCGTAACAGAGAAAACATTGAAAACTTCAATAAAAAGGCTCTTTATATCTTAATAAGAGATCGTACAGGAGTGAAAACTCAATACATTACCAGAGTAGTCAATACAATGAAAAATGCTTATATGGAAATGTATGGCAATTATAAAAAGACAGGATTCGCAACAATTAACCAAGCAAAATTTAAAAAGTCGGAATTCCTAGAATAAGATATTTATTTTAAAGGAATTTATGGATTTTGATATAGAAATTTTCAAAGGTAAGTCGTTCTCCGACTTAATGAAAGATATTTACTCTAACTCTTCAAAGAAAGATCGTCAGATAAATATGTTAATTGGGGAACTAAGACCCTTAATTAAGAATATTGGTGATGCTACGATAATTGTACCATTAATCAAAGAATATTTAGAAGTAGGTGTTAAGAATGATGAGCACCTTGTTAAGCTAGCCGCTGTTGTGCAGAGGCTAGTTTCTACTAGTAATAGGGTTCAAGCAGAAACAGGCAACTCATGGATGTTATCTGAAGATGAAAAGAGACAGTTAATGGGTGAGTTGGATGAAATTGTAGGAACTGAAAAAACTATTAATGAAAAAGTAGTAGAATTATCAACTCAACAAAATCAGATAGAAGCTGAAATTAACGATATTCAAGACGGATTAATATAATGGCAACACAATCATCGACAGGTGCTGGATCATATCAATTAATGCCGGCAGAAGTATTAGAAGTATTATATTCTGATGCTAATCCAAATTTAATTTATGGTATAAAAGTAAAAGCTCTAGATGATACTCCTATAACTAGCGATACTCCAGAAGCAGCTGCATCTGTAATGACTGCAAAGCCATTAAATACTAGTTTTATACGAGTACCAATTGTAGGAGAAGTAGTTTTAATTTTAAAAGCACCGAGCTCTTACGCTACGGGAATTAGAGCAACTACAGACACTTACTATTTAGATATTGTATCTTTACAATCTAGTATTCATCATAATGCTATACCAACAGTAACTGCTAAACAAGTTCAAAAAGGAGAAGCAGCGGGAGATTCAGATAAATATAAAGAGTCTGAAGCTGGAAATACTCAACAACCCAGAGAACCTAAAATTGACGAAAACTTTACAGAAAACCCAACCGTTAAACCATTACAACCTTACGTAGGTGATGTATTAATAGAAGGTAGATATGGAAACTCAATTCGCTTTTCAACTTCTCCTAAATCAGGTAAATTTACCGTAGCTCCAAGATGGTCTAAAGGACCAGAAGCGGCTCCTATTACTATATTTAGAAATACAAAGCAAGGAATAGATACTAAAAAAATCAATGATTATGTGTCTGAAGATTTTACAAATGATGATAATATCATTGTAATGGCTTCTGGACAAGAACTTCAATTTGAACAAGCATCTGGAGTAACTACTTCAATTGATAGTAAAGGAATAACTTCTTGGAAAGATGAACAATGGGGTACGACTCCACAACTATTAATTTCATCAGGTAGATTAGTATTTAATAGTAGCCAAAAAGAAATTATATTCTTTGCAAAGAATGGAATTGGATTATCTTCAGAAACTTCAATTGCAATCGATTCAAAAGAAGATGTATCTATAAATGGTAATAAAATTGAATTAGGTACCGATTCTGATGAGCCATTAATTTTAGGTAATAAATGGAAAGAATGGGCATCTGGATTAATAGATGATTTAGCAAAATTAACAGTACTTACACCGGTAGGCCCGTCATCTCCACTATCAGCTTCACCCCAATGGGCTTCTATAGCAGCCTATAAAGGAAAAATAGACTCTTTATTAAGTGAGATATCGTTCACTAAAAAATCGGCCAATATAACGACAGGAACGTCGTCGAAAGTATTAGCAGTTCCAGATTATAAAATGACTCCGGAAGAAAAAGCTGCGAAAGAAGAAGAAGTTAAACAAATAAAAGAAGAAGCAGCTACGGTTACTGAAACTCCAGAGCAAACACAAACTCGAGATGAATATATTCAATTTAAAGAAGAAGAAATTGAAGATGAAGAAAATCAAAATGCACCCGCAGATGATTATGATCTAGATGATGATAGTGTTGAAGAAACTGCAAATGATTTATTCTCTTATATAAAAGCAAAAAATGCTGATGGTAGTGGCGGTTCAAATACAGCTCCAGCAGATAATTCTGTAGATTTAGATTCTAAAGCTATTGGAAAAGGAGTTAACGCAGTTAAAGCAGCTATTAAAGATATCGGTCAATTAGAAAGTCCAGTTAAAACGAATTTTGGTGGTAGAGTAACTGAAATGTTAAAAAATACCGGAATTTCAGGTCCAGCATTTTGGTGTGCTGCAGCAGTAACTACATGGTGGAAAGCAGCAGGAATGTCAGTTCCACCCGGACCAGCTAGTTGTCAAAATTGGATGAATTGGGCTAAACAAAATAATAGATGGTCAGCAACTCCAGTTATTGGAGCCGCAGCTATTTATATTACTAAAGGAGGACGTGCACATCATATAGGACTTGTAGCTGAAGTTACTAATAACGGAAGAATAGTTACTATTGAAGGAAATACAACAGGCGGCGGATTTAATAGAGATGGTGTAGGAGTATTTAAGAAAAATCCTAAATTAACATCAATAGCAGGATTTGTACTACCAGCATAAATTTCCAGTAAATTCATAAAGTAAATAATTATAATAAAGAAGAACTATGAACTCAAAAGATTTTATACAAGCACTTCGAAAAGTAATTCGAGAAGAGGTTCAGGTTGCGGTTCGTACAGAATTAAAACAATTTGGTTCTGTTATAACGGAAACTAAGCAAAAACCAGCACCTCAAGTGCCAACATACAAAGATTCAATTAAACCAAGACCACAAGTTAAAAAACAACTTGTTAAAGATCCTGTATTAAATGACTTATTAAATGAAACAAGAGGCTTCGCTAGCGAAGGCCCAGTAGCATATATGGAAGAAGAAACTAATTACAATGATTTTTCAGAATGGCCGACAATGAATTCTAGACCAACTTCAAAATCAGTAATGCCGGTTACCGATATTAATGGTAATCGAGTTGATGTAAATCAATTAGCACAAACTGAACAAGGAGCTGCTGTTGTAAGTGCATTGACAAAAGACTATTCTGCTTTAATGAAAGCAATCGATAAGAAAAAAGGTAACTAATGTCATACGAAAAAAGATATCATCCTATAGATTTACTTCCTGATGTAGCAGTTGGGATAAAATTGCCTATTATCGGCGTGGATGGTAGATTATTTGATTTGTCGTATTCTACGGAAGACCAAGCAATATCAAATTTAAAGAATTTAATTTTAACTAGACAAGGAGAGCGATTAATGCAACCTTTGTTTGGAACTAAATTACAAGATTCGCTATTTGAACAAAATGATGATATTTTAAAAGCTTCTATAAAAGACTCAATTGAACGAGCTGTTGAATTTTGGCTTCCGTATATTAGTATAAATTCTTTAGAAGTTAATCCAGTTATCGCAGTTGGATCGAGTAGAGAAGAACATGGAGTGCAAATATCATTACAAGTTTCGGTTAATGATCAAGAATCAAATATACCAATAACATTTTTAGCAACAGCAACTACAGTTGCAGTAATATAATATAATGGCGCAGAACAAAAAAGATATAAGATACTTAAATAAGGATTTTAGTCAGTACAGAGCTAACTTAATTGAGTTTGCAAAAAATTACTTTCCAAACACTTATAATGACTTCAATGAATCATCACCTGGTATGATGTTTATTGAAATGGCTTCTTATGTAGGAGATGTATTATCATACTATACTGATAACCAATTAAAAGAATCTTTATTAGACTACGCTTCTAATAAACCTAATGTATTAGCATTAGCTTCTAATGTAGGTTATAAAGTTAAAAATACAATTCCAGCTTCTGTTGATTTAGATGTATTTCAATTATTACCTGCTAAGTCAAGTGCAAATGGAAAAATACCAGATTGGACTTACGCTTTGACTTTGAAAGAAAATATGGTTGTTCGTTCTGAAACAACTAACACTGAATTTAGAACTTTAAATTTAATTAACTTTGCAGCTTCTAGCAGTTTTGATCCTACCGATGTTAGTGTATATCAAGTAAGTGATGTTGATAATACTCCAGAGTACTATTTACTTAAGAAAAGCGTAAAAGCTCTTTCAGGAACAATTCAAACTAAAACTTTTGAGTTTGAAAATGCAAAACGATTTGATAAAATATTAATTAGCGACACAGACATTATTGAAGTTTTATCTGTAACAGATTCAGATAATAATTTATGGACTGAAGTGCCATTTTTAGCACAAGACATGGTGTTTGAATCAATTGCAAATACAGTACAAAATGATCCTGAGTTATCAGCATATGTAGATGTACCTTATCTTTTAAAATTAAAAAAGACAGCTCGAAGATTTATTACTAAATTTAGATCTGATAAAAATTTAGAAATTCAATTTGGACCTGGTATATCAGATAATGACGATGAAGAAATTATTCCTAATCCAGACAATGTCGGTTCTAGTTTAAATGGATTGCAAATTCAATTTGACCATCCAATTGATCCTTCAAACTTTATGTATACAAAATCATATGGTTTGGCACCTTCAAATACAACATTAACTGTTAGATATACAGTCGGTGGAGGAGTTCAATCAAACGCAGCTGCATATACATTGAAAAATATAGCAGACGTAACATATCAAATAGATTCTCAAGCATTAGATGCTACTTTATTAAATAGAATTAAAGCTTCAGTTGCATGCACAAATCCTTTTCCAGCAGCAGGCGGCAAAAGTGAAGAAACGATTGATGAGATTAGACAAAATGCAATGGCATCTTTTGCATCTCAACAAAGAGCGGTAACGACTCAAGATTATATTATTAGATCATATTCAATGCCTTCGAGATTTGGATCTGTTGCAAAAGCATATGTAATTCAAGATCAACAAATTAATCCTGACAATGGTCAAGAAATGATACCTAACCCATTAGCCATTAACTTATATACTTTAGGATATGACGGAAATGGAGCTTTGGCGCCGTTAAATGCAGCTGTAAAAGAAAATTTAAAAACATACATTAACAATTATAGAATTTTAACAGATGCAGTTAATATTAAAACTGCATACATTATTAATATAGGAGTGAAATTTGAAATTATCACATTACCTGAATACAATTCAAATGAAGTTCTAATTAAATGTATTGATAAAATAAAAACGATATTTAATAACAAGCTATGGCAAATTAATCAGCCTATAGTTATTTCGAAATTATATACAGAATTAGATCGAGTAGAAGGAGTTCAGTCAGTTACTTCAGTACAAATTGCAAATTTATTTGATACTAATAGTGGGTACTCTGGTAATGTATATGATATAAGTGCAGCGACTAAAGCAGGAGTAATTTATCCTTCATTAGATCCTTCAATATTTGAAATTAAATATCCAAATAAAGATATCATTGGTAAAGTTGTTTCGCTTTAAATATAATTAATTATGATCTGGTCAATACCTACATTACAAGACACTACAATATACGAAACTGATCCTTATAGAAATACTGGATTAGACCAAATTTTAGAACTGCGAAAAGAAGGAGATAACTCAACAGGAGATTTGTCTGAATCTAGAATATTAATCAAATTTGATTTGTCTTCATTATCTTCAATATTATCTGATAATAGCATTTCAATAAATAATATTACTGCAGATTTAAAATTGTATACTGTACAAGAATTTGAAGTACCTCAATCATATAATATTGAAGCAAAAGCAGTTTCAAATAATTGGGTAAATGGAACAGGTTATTTAACCTCTCCTGCCGGCATTCAAAATAGCGATAGCATTACGGATGGAGCTACTTGGAAATCAGTTTCCGGTACTGGATCATTAAATTGGTCAGATATAACAACCGCAGGAACAGCTAGAGCATATAATATTGAAACAGGTGGTGGATCTTGGTATACAGCTTCAATAGTTAGTCAATCATTTAATTTTAAAACAGACGATACTTTAAGTATTGATGTTACTAATATTGTTAAAGCTTGGCATACCGGTTCAATGACAAATAATGGATTTTTAGTTACATTTAAAAATTCAGAAATTACAACAGCACATTGGCCTAAAACAGTAATGCAATTTTATGGATCAGACACTTATACAGTATATGAACCTCAATTGTTTATTAATTGGACAGGTTCTTTATATAACACAGGATCTTTATCTGTAGTAACTTACGAAGACAATCCTATTGTTTATGTAAATGCTTTCAAAGGTGAATTTTTAAAAGATAAAAAAGTTAGAATTTCTTTAGGAGCTAGACCAAAATATCCTAGACCGGCATTTAGTCAAAATTCAACGTTTGCAACTTTAAAAGCATTACCAGCAACGTCGTATTATCAAATCAAAGATGCTCATAACGACAATATTATTATTCCATACAGTGATTATACTAAAATAAGTACTACTAGTGCAGGATCGTATTTTGATTTTTACACTACTATGTTATATGGAGAAAGATTTTATAAATTTGAAATTAAATCAATATTTTCTGGAGTAACAGAATATTTTACTTCAAACGATTTTACATTTAAAATAGTTAAATAATGATATCATACGAGTTACATGAATTTGACCCTGCTAAAATAATGACAGGGGAAATCAATCCTGATAAAATTGAACCAATTAAATTTCCTCCTTTTGAAAAAGACTCAAAGGGAATGACTGTTATTGATAAAAATCAAGATGTATCTTCTAAAAGAATTTTAGTTAATCTAAATACACAAAAAACATCACAAACAAAATTCAATCAGGTTATTGATGTTGAGTTTGCTGAATTTACTCGTAAAGATAGCGGTGCACCAATTAATTTTTTACAAGCTAAAATAGATGCGTTAGAAACTGAAAGACAAACACTATTGTCTAGTAAACAAACAGATGCTCAAAAAATTAAAGCTCTTAATGATAGAATTGCTCAACTTTTAGAGCAAATGAAAACTATGATTCAAAACCCAGGAACTCCTACGGTAAATGCAGAACCTGAATCAAATAAAGTTTCAAATATATTACGTTTTAATAAAAGTCTAATTTCACGTAAAATTGAAAATGGAATCCCAGCAGACAGGTTGTTATCAAAAAATAAAAAATACATTGCAGTAATGCAAGATGATAGAAACTTCGTAGTATATAAAGGAGAATTTGATATTTACGGTCAAGCAATTAAAGATATTCCATATGAAGCTGACTGGGCGTCTAACACTTATAGATCGACTGCCGGTACATGGTACCTTTTAGTATATGAATATGGATTAGGCATTAATTTAGTTGATAATGGCACTGACGATACGTTTGCATGGGTTAAAGAAATAAGTACTAGACAAAATAATACGGTTAAACCAGCACTATCAGACACTGGAACGTTATTATTAACTGATGAAGGTAAATTAGTTCTTACCAATTACGGAATGAAAGTTTGGGCTAACAAATAAAACAACCTGGAATATCTTAATAAGATATTTATATTAAAGAAATAAATGTTATCAGTTTACACTAATCAAAAAGAACTTTTAAAAGCATCTAGCACTTCAAAAGTGTCTAGATTAGAGTCTGTTGATAAAGCTCTTTTAGATGTTCGAAATTATTCAGTAACATTAAAATCAAGTTCATTACCTAATTTAGAATTGCATGTATATACTCCAGACGGAGTTTATTTAACCGGCAATCATAAAGCAATTTATTCTATTGAAAGTAATGACACTACTTCTAATTTAATTGCTTATCAACATGTAGGAATAGATGCTGTTAAGGAATTAGAAACGTTAGGAATTACCAGAGGTCAATATAGATTAGTATACAATTTCGTTGATAATATTTTAGGTAGTTATGAAAGCCAAAAAGCTTGGATTAAAGAAATATCGCCTTCTAGAAGAGAATTAAGAATTCAATTAGCTGACAATTCTAATACTGAATTATTACGACAGCTGTTTGAATTGCGTGATAGATGGGAAGAATTATCTACAAATGACATATTCGATTCATTTGTCTTAAACTTTGGATTTAATGAAACGTATCAAATAATTAATTTTAGATTTGATATTGATTTTACAGACACTCCAGAAGTAATTGTAAAGCTATATAATCCATTACCTGCAAAGTATGGAGAAAAATCTAAAGTTTGGATTTCAGAAGAAATTATCAATCCAATATTAGATGTCGTTTCTATTATTCCTAAACATATTCCAGATCCAGTTAATACATTAGCTGGTCCTAATTTTGAATTAGAATCTGAAGAAGGAGGATCTGTAGCAACAGACTTTAAATCGTGGAATGATTTATTATCTACAAATGTATCAACTTCACAACAATTAATTGATTCTCAATTTTCTGGCTCATTAGCAGGAATTAAATTAAATATCAATTATAGATTATTTGACAATTTTGTTCACTATGGATCTGCAGTTGAGCGAGTTAAAAACTTCAAATACAAATTAGAGTTAATTGAATATTATACAAATCAATCTGAAACTTTATCTCAAGTAATCGGAGGAACTATCGTTAACAATAATATATCAGATGTTTACTTTAAAAGAAATGCAGTTGTAAGTGGTTTTGATGATTTTGAAAAGTATTTATTTTTCGAGTCAACAGGTTCTAGATTATATACACATTACGATTCAGGCACGGGCTCAATTGACCCATGGCCTAAAAAAGCAGCTACTGCATTTACTTGGTTAGATGCTTATACTTTATGGAGTACATATAGTAGCAATTGGACCGAAGCAGGAGACCCTGATCCATATGAATATTTTAAAATTCAAGAAGCGACAAATTCTGTTAATGGAGAAACTTATTATGCAGACTTATTAGAAAAAGCTGAAATATACGATAGATTCAATACACATAAACTTCAAAATACAATTCCTTTACATATTCAAGACTCAGACGACTCAGATGAGTTTTTGTTGTTTGTAAATATGTTAGGTCAGCATTTTGATATTTTATGGACTTACGTTAACAGTCTTTCAAGTATACATACTCGAGAAGAACATCCTAAAGATGGTATGTCTGAAGATTTACTTTATCAAGTAGCCTCTTCTTTAGGCATTAATCTATTAAATGGAAGATCATCTTCTGAATTATGGAAATACTCTTTAGGTGTTGATGAAAATGGAATTGCTTTACAAGATGGTACAAATGGAATTACTTCAATTTCAGACGCATCTAATACAAAAGAAATTTGGAGAAGAATTGTAAACAATTTACCTTATATATTAAAAACCAAAGGCACTTCTAGATCTGTAAAAGCTCTTTTATCTTGTTTTGGTATTCCAGCATCCGTATTAACTATTAAAGAATATGGCGGTCCTTCAACATTTACTGATAATGATCATTATCCAGAGTATGTGCATGATGTTTATCATTATGCTTGGAACTCACAAACAGGTAGTTTAGAGTTACCGCTAGCTTCTTATAAAAATAGTTTAAATAATTACGTAGCTCCTAATACGCTAGAATTTAGATTTAAAACAGATAATAACAATTTATATCAATTAGGAAGTTATTATAATGTAATGAGTGACTCATTATACGGTACTTTATATTTAGAAAAAGATGCCGCAGATGATCAAGAAGGTACATTAAGATACTCTTCTTATACTAATTTAATTACAATTCCTAATTTACAAATATTTGATGATAGCTGGCATACAGTTGCTATATCAGAAGAAATAAATCAAGCTAATTCATATTCTCTTGTAAATGTAAATGACATTTATACAAATAACGGATCTGGATTATTAGGAGGAGGCTCAGTATACATTTACGATGAGATAACAACTCAACCTAAAGCATATTGGTCTGGAAGTTTACAGGAACCAGTAAGTATTAATCAACCATTTAGTGGTGGTCAAGTAAAATTTAATAAAGATGGTAATATTGAAAATAAACTTCAACCTGGTATTGCTTCTATATGGGACAATGTTAATAGTTTATTAGGATATATTTACATTACTAGCGTAACTGATTCAACTCCTACTATAACAGTAAATTATATAGAGCCAGCTAGTAATTGGGACGGAGCTGCCGTAGCTTATATTAGTGATAACGTTAATAACGTATGGAAAGGAAATTTAGTTGAAGCTGTAATTAATCAAGTAAGTCAGCCAGGTTCTATAGGTCCAGCAATTATAACAACTTTACAGGTAAATGGAGAGTCACTATTTTTAAAATCATTAGACTTAACTGGAAATCCTACC
>Ga0214163_1000203_pt1 | contig 28103 bp, 27 predicted proteins | sample LakMenepilimnion_2_FD_153001 | JGI IMG/M metagenome (GOLD analysis project Ga0214163, IMG submission 153001) | Freshwater microbial communities from Lake Mendota, WI - Practice 15JUN2010 epilimnion v4 | ecosystem: Environmental > Aquatic > Freshwater > Lake > Epilimnion/Euphotic zone | place... | reverse complement strand
GAAAATATTGGATGCGAGTGGGGACTTGAAGTTTAATTACGATTATCGCCAAGTTTATTCGACCATTATTAGGGATCACTTGGGTGTAGGTGCGGTCAAAACGCAGCAAATTTTCAATCAAGCATTCGAGCGACTGCCTATTTATAAAAATTCGCCTGATCAATTGCCAGAATTTACTTCATTGGAACTTGTTACCTCTGTGCCTAATCCGGTCTTTGATTTTACTGTAATCCAATATTCTGTTTTTGAAAAAATGCAAATTAAATTAGCTGTATATGATCTTCAAGGACAGGAGATTCAGCTGATTTATGAGGGCAATCGTGAAATTGGATCCTATCAATTTACCGCAGATCTCGCTCGAATTAGCTCAGGTTTTTACATCATTAGTTTATCTGGAGCTAATGGACAGCGCCAAAGTAGGCGAATGATCAAACAATAATGTGTATCTTCGTGTTTGAATGTGTACAACATTTTCTTAATGTTGTCGTTTGATGGTATAATATTTAATGTGGAAAATACATGATTAGATCAGTTTACTTGTCAGTTGCACTTATGTTTTTTGCGGCCTTTTCTGCGGAGGCACAGTTTTGGTTTTTAGGCCAAAAAGCTAAAGAACGTTATGCTGGGATGCCCTTTAAGCCACATTCTTCGGTTAGTTTTGGCGCCGGCTCTTCTAATTACGTAGGTGATTTAGTGCCTGTTGGAGGATTATTTTCAGTGGCTGCTCAGACGATGCGTTGGAATTTAGGGTTTCAATATACCCGTCATTTAAGCCGTCATTTCAGTGGCAATGTCCAAGTTAATTATATTCGTATTGCTGGGGATGACAATTATTTTTCGCCAACGGGCGTTTTTGAAGGTAATTATTGGAATAGGAATCTGCATTTTCGGAATGATTTGCAGGAGCTTTCTTTGAGTGCTATTTATGAGCCGATGGGCAATGCAGAAAATCTATCTAAGCGCCCTTTATTATCTCCCTATTTATACTTGGGGGTATCTGGTTTTCTAAACAATCCTGTAGCTCGAAAGGCCATTTTGCCTGGCGCTAGTCCTAGTTTAGGTGAATGGGTTGATTTACAAAGTAAAGAAACAGAAGGAGCTGCGTATTCTTTAGTTAATTTATCCATTCCCTTTGGTTTTGGTTTTCGCTACAAGATAGGGGCTCAAGTGGACTTGGGTTTTGATTTTGGATACCGTGTTTCCTTGTCGGATTATTTAGATGATGTGTCGGATGATCGACCTAAGGTTTTAATCTCTCCCAGTATTTATTTCAATCGAACAGGTGAGCCTTTTGCAGCAAATACCTTGGCGAATCGAATTCCCATACCACCTACTACCTCGGCACCCATCTATTCCACAGGACCGGATCAGTATTTTACAACCCAGATTCGTTTGATTTTTCACATTAAGAATAAGATTGATTGTCCGCCATTGCCCAATTAATGAATAAAATCTGTGTTTAAATTACTTCTAACAAGTTTATTGGCATTTACAACTTTTCTTTCTTTTGGACAGCGATGGCAATTCGCTGCAGGTCCTGGAGCGGTTCTGTATAAAGGAGATTTACTAGATTGGCATTTGGCTCCTAATTCAGCCCAGTTGCAAAAAATGTCTCCTTCGGTTAATTTACAAGTTCGTTATCAAGAAAAAAATGCCTTTGCCTATCGGGCTAAATTCAATTTTTCTTCTTTGCAGGGAGACGGAAGCCTTAATCCATTGCCTTCGATTGGTTTTTCATCTAAGACTTTTTCTAGTCCATTGATAGACCTGTCGTTAATAACTGAATATAATTTTCTGGACTATCAAAGCAATCGGAAGATCAAAAATTGGACTCCTTATTTGTATGGGGGTGTTTCAGGGATGTTTGTCAGCCCCAAAGGCTCGATTCCTAATCCGATGACTTTTTTCACTTTTTCTATTCCATATGGAGTAGGGCTAAAGTATCAAATTAATCCTGCTTGGGGAGTCCAGTTTGAGTTTGGAACCAGTAAAGTTTTGACGGATGTCATAGATGGGATGCCTTCTTATGTGGGTCCAACTTTAGGTTCGCCGGATAAAATATCTTTTTCTCAGGGGGACCAATTTTTAAATTCTTCGCTGATGTTTACCTATTCCATTATTTCAATCTTTTGCCCTAAGGAATAAGCAAGTTATTACTTTGAATAAGGTTGTGAATTAGCTACCTTTGCCTCTTATTTGATAGTTTGAATTACGATTAACTGTGAACCAAAATATAAAAGATGCCATAGACCCGAACAATTTGCCAGCGCATATAGCTGTCATCATGGATGGGAATGGTCGTTGGGCCAAGCAGCAAGGATTTAAAGATCGCATATTTGGACATCGCAATGCGATTTCTGCGGTTCGAGAAACGATTGAAGGATGTGGGGAATTGGGTGTAGATTATTTAACTTTATATGCATTCTCAACGGAGAATTGGAACCGTCCGCAATCGGAAGTGAAGGCGTTGATGAGTTTATTGATAGGTACTATTCATGATGAATTGCCTACAATGATGAAAAATAAAGTGCGATTGAAGGCGATAGGTGATATTGCTTCGATGCCGGCGAATTCTCAAAAGGAGTTGAATGCGGCGATAGCCCAAACAGCTGAGAATACGGGTTTAACATTGGTGTTGGCACTTTCTTATTCAGGAAAATGGGATTTAGTCCAAGCCACTCAGCAGATAGCTCATAAAGTAGCTGCTGGGGAATTGATAGCCTCGGACATTGATGCTGATTTATTGGCCTCTCATTTATCTACGGCAGCAATGCCAGACCCTGATTTAATGATTCGCACGGGTGGTGACCATCGCATTAGTAATTTCATGTTATGGCAATTAGCCTATGCAGAGTTATATATTTTTGAAGATTTATTTTGGCCAGATTTTAGAAAACTTCATTTGCATCAAGCAATTGTCGACTTTCAAATGCGAGAGCGTAGATTTGGTAAAACAAGTGAACAAGTTAAAAGCGAGGGCTAAGGCTCATTTATGAAAAATATAGTGTATTTAAAAGCGATCAATCAGGTGAAGAAATATCGAATATTTCTGATTTTCTTCTTAGTGAGTCTATTTTCCATTCCGAGGGTTTCACAAGCTCAATTGCTCGGGGGAAGATTGTTTTCCACGAGTCCTACGGCCGCAGCTCCGACTTTTTCGTATGCCACTCCTACGGAATATGAGATTGCTGAAATTTCGGTTTCGGGGTCTCAGTTTTATGATGGGAATTCCATGATTAATATCTCAGGCTTGCAGGTAGGTGATAAGATTAAGGTGCCTGGGGACATGATTGCTAGTGCGATTCGCAAGATTATGGACCAAGGAATTCTGGAAGAGGTGGAGATTTATGCGACCAAAACGGAGGGAACTAAAATTTGGTTAAGCATTATTTTAAAAGAACGCCCTAGGCTATTTGCAATCCAATATACGGGGGTAAGAAAAGGTGAGCAGGAAAGTTTGAATGATAAAGTAAAAACTTATAAAGGAAAGATTATCACGGAGACACTTCGCAAGAACTTGGAGTTAGCGATTCGTAAATTTTATCAAGAAAAGGGCCGTTTAAATATCAAAACCAAGTCTGTGATAAAGACCGATACCTTGCGTGGAAATAATGCAACTTTGATGGTGAACGTCGTCAAAGGGGAAAAGGTAAAGGTGAATAAAATATTTTTGAATGGAATCGAAGAAGAAGCTCGTAATTTGATTTTGAGAAAAATTAAAAATACGAAGCAAAGAAGGTTTGGTCGAATCTTTAAACCATCCAAATTTGTGCCTAAAAAGTGGGATGAGGACAAGGAAAAATTGTTGGCTGCCATGAACAAATTAGGTTATCGAGATTTTCAAATCAAATCGGATTCCATTGCCAAGTTTGATGAGGAGTCGATCAACTTAACGATCAATTTGACCCAAGGGAAAAAATATTATTACCGCAGTATTTCCTTTGAAGGTAATTATATTTATCCGGATTCTTTGCTGAGAGATGTCATCGGAATTAAGAAGGGCGATGTGTATAATACAGAGGAATTAGACAAGAAAATGAATCAAAATCCGGGGGAGGACTTGAGTTCTGTTTATATGGATAACGGATACTTGTATTACAGCGCAGAGCCTATTGAAACGTCGATTGAAGGAGATTCAATTGATTTGACTATTCGAATTTCGGAAGGTAAGCAAGCAACGATCAATAAGGTTATTTTGAATGGAAATACGAAAACCTCGGATCATGTGGTGATGCGTGAGATTCGTACATTACCGGGTCAAAAGTTTAATAAATCGGCCATTATTCGAACGGTAAGAGAGCTTTCGACAATTGGCTATTTTAATCCTGAAAAGATTACACCTAATCCGATGCCACGTCCTGATGGCACCGTGGATGTAGAATACAATGTGGAAGAAAAGCCTTCAGACCAAATAGAATTATCAGGGGGGTGGGGTGGATACATCGGTTTTGTAGGAACTTTAGGGGTAGTTTTTAATAACTTTTCGGCTAAAAACTTGACCAATTTATCTGCTTGGCGGCCATTGCCAGCAGGGGACGGACAAAAACTTTCGGTCCGTTTTCAGGCGAATGGAGCTGCTTTCCAGAATTATTCCTTGACTTTTACCGAACCATGGTTAGGTGGAAAGAAACCTAATTCATTTTCGATCGCTCTAAATAGAAGTGTTTCATATCCATATCAGTTCAGGGCAACGGGCGGGGGTGCAGGTGGATTTAACAACGGGTATGGCGGTGGCTTAGGTGGCGGTGGATTTGGCGGTGGTGGGTTTGGCGGTGGTTATGGTGGTTACGGTGGTTACGGTGGCTATGGAGGATTAGGAATGAATAATTTTGCAGTACCAGATACTTTATTAGATGCCCACTTTAATGTGAACAGCATCACCTTTAGTTTAGGTAAGCGTTTGAAGTGGCCAGATGATTATTTTTCATTAAGTCATTCTTTGGCTTTTTCTCAATTTGATGTGGACCGTTATTACACTTGGGCTTACCCACAAGGTATTTCAACTTCGATTACGTTCATGACCAATTTCTCACGAAATAGTATTGATAATCCTACTTTTGCTCGAACGGGTTCAAGCTTTTCTTTAACTGGTTCACTGACACCTCCTTTTTCATTATTGGGTTTCAATAAAACAGGCTCATTAATTGAATACCATAAGTGGATGTTGGATGCGAGCTGGTTTAGCCCGCTCGTTGGCAAATTTGTGCTTCACACCCGTGCACACTTAGGATTTTTGGGTTCTTATGGGGGTATGGAAACGACCCGATTCGAACGTTTTGATTTAGGAGGTTCGGGAATGGTTCAAGGTTTCTCATTCAACCGTGACATTGTGGGTTTAAGAGGATATAAAGACCGCGTAATCGGGCCTTCCGGATCGTATGGAAATGGGGGAGTTGCTTACAACAAGTTTGTGATGGAGATGCGTTATCCAGTTTCTTTGAATCCATCAGCCACGATATTTGTGCTAGGTTTTGCTGAAGGAGGAAATAACTTCTCAAGTCTAAGGGAATATAATCCATTTAATTTGTATAAATCAGCAGGATTTGGAGCCCGTATCTTTATGCCAGCCTTTGGAATGATCGGAATTGATTATGGTTTTGGATTTGATAAGCCAAGACCTGGAGATTCAGATTTTGGTCGCCAAGCGTTTACGTTCTCCATAGGCCAACAAATTAGATAAGCTATCTCATCGACACATGAAAAAGAATTTGTTTTTCTTGTTGGGTTTAGTGTTGCTCCTTGGACCTTCCTGCAAGGCTCAGAAATTTGGCTACATCGATACCGAGTTTATTACTTCCAAAATGCCTGAATACCAAAAAGTGCAGGCAAAAATGGATGAACTGACCAAGCAATGGATTAAAGAAATTGAAGCTAAAAAGAATGATGTGACGGCGCTTGAACGTGCTTTTAAATTAGAAGAATTGTTGTTGACCGAGGATTTGCGCCAACAACGTCTTCAGCAAATTAAAGTGAAGGATCAAGAGGCCAAATTGTTTCAAAATTCAGTTTTTGGTGCCGAAGGAGAATTATTTAAGGCAAAGAAAAATGCTTTAAAACCAATTTTAGATGAAATTTCGAAAGCAGTAGAAAAAGTAGTCAGGCAAAAAAGATTGGATTTCTTGTTTGATAAGGCCAATGACGGCCTAGCCTTAATTTATACGAATCCTGTACATGATTATTCGGATTATGTATTGGAGGAATTGGGATTAGAATTAGATCCTAATTTGAAAAAATAAACATTAACCCATTAATTTAACATAAACATTCCTAATTTTACAATTAACAAATAGAAAACAACGTATGAAAAACAAATTTTTATTGGCCGTAGGCCTCATGTTCGGTATGGCAACATTACCATTAAAGGCCCAAGTTAAAATCGGATTTATTAATGCTGATTATATATTAAGCCAAATGCCTGAGGCAAAACAAGTGGAAGAAGACCTAAAAAATACTCAAAAGCAGTATGAAACGCTTTACCAAGGAAAAGTGAAGGAATTTCAAGATAAGTTAGCCGCTTTTGAAAAGTTAAATGCAGATACCAAAACTCCAGATATTATCAAGCAAGATAAAGAGAAGGAATTACAAAACTTGCAGACTTCTATTCAAGAGTTTCAAACAAATTCTCAATCTTCCTTACAAAAAAAGCAAGCTCAACTATTGCAACCTTTGTTGAAAAAAATAGAGGAAAATATGCACGCTGTAGCAAATGAAAATGCCTACACGCATGTATTCAATTATGATGCAGGAATGGGAACAGCTCCTATTTTGCTTCACTACCCAACTGAAGCGGCTATTTCTGATTTAGTATTGAAGAAAATGGGCATTACGCCCAAGCCAGTAACTGCTGCGCCGACGGCTGCTCCTGCAGCTGCGAAGCCTGCTGCAGCGCCTGCTGCTAAGCCTGCGGCTCCAAAGAAGTAATTCATTAGCGCTAAATCTTTTGTTTATTCGCTGCCCATATAAAATAGACGCAAGTAATTGCGTCTATTTTTTTATTGAATAACAAAAATGAGAGTTAGGCCACACGTTTGGGTTTTCTAGAAGCTTTCGCTTAACGAATTAAATGCGTATAAAAATAGCTTCCAATTTGAAATAGCGAAACAAGCACAATAATACTAATCACAAGATAGTGGAAAGCTTTTTCTGGTATTTTCTTGACCATTATTTTGCCAATATAAGTACCCAAAAAGCTAATTATAATTAGAAATGGAATAAGTATCAGGTGTTCTAGTTTGAAATAGCCATTGAATACATAAACCATTGCCCTAGTCGAATCGACCCCCATGTCAATCATAGCTGAGGTCGCAATAAAAATTTCTTTTTCAAGATTGAAGGCAGATAATACAAGTCCTCGGATGGCACCTCCGGTACCAACTAGCCCAGCTAAAAAACCTGATATGCCTCCACCAATGTATAAATTCGTTCGTGTTTGTGCGATGGATTTACCCCCCTTGAAAACTAAATATAGAGCCATAATGAGGATAGCTGCGTTGATTAAAATTTCAGTTTCCTCTTGAGGGATGTAGTCAATCAATAACGCACCTAAGAAAACAAAGATGACTGCCGGTATGCCCAATCGGATCGCTATATTTTTTTCAATGTTTTTTTGAAACAAGATCAGCTTGGATAAATTACTGAATACATGAAAAACAGCAGTAATTCCTAAAACGAGTTTGAAATCTAAAAACAGAGATGCCAGTGGGACAAATAAAATGGAAGATCCAAATCCAGATAAAGTTCCAAGAATTTCGGCAAGGAGTGCTAATATGAAAAATAACGCATATTTCTCCTGCATGTGATCTTATTCTAAAGGTTTATTTGCTTCAAAAAATTTGTTTTGAAAAATGATGATGGCGACCACTCCACAAAAAATGGAGGCGTCCGCAAAATTAAAAATGGGTGTCGAATAATAGGATCCACCCCAGACAGGAACCCATGTGGGTAATATTCCCTCCCAAAAATCAAAAAAGAACATGTCAATAACCTGTCCATGAAACCAGTTCATAGGTGCACCATAGGGCGCATTTCCTAAAAATACTCCGTAAAAAACGGAATCAATTAAATTGCCGATGGCCCCACCTAAAATGAGAGAGACACAAATTAAAAGCCCTAAGGGGCTGTTTTTTTTAGTCAATGCATATAAATAATACCCTATTCCAAACATGGCAATAATTCTAAAACTTGTCAGCAATAATTTGCCATAAATAGATCCTATTTGGATTCCAAAGGCCATGCCAGGGTTTAAGGTATAGTGTAGCTTGAATAAAGAACCCATGAGGTCGATTTGCCCAAAATAGCCAGGCTCCATATAAAAATGTACAGCCATCTTGATTCCTTGATCCACTAAAATCACGAATAAACTCAATATAAAAAATCGAAAATGCTTCATATTACTTTTCTTCTATTCACTTCTTTTTTAAGTAGGGAAAACTCCCTAGAGGTTTGCCCTGCAATAGAACTATTCTCTTCCGCGCGCCTAAATAAATAAGGCATAACGGCTTCAATCGGGCCATAAGGCACATATTTGGCCACATTGTATCCAAAATGCGCCAGATTATAACTGATATTATCCGACATTCCAAGCAATTGGGCAAAGTGAATTTGCTTGTGATTCTTTGCTAAACCTAAATTATGCATCTTCTCACATAGCAGTATGCAGCTTTCTTCATTATGCGTTCCTACACAGAAATATACCTTTTCTAAATGATGTAAGCACAAGTCTACGGCTGCATTAAAATCACGGTCTGTCTCATTTTTACTTTTATGTAAAGGCTCTGAATAATTCTCTTCATGTGAACGCTGACGTTCCTTTTCTAAATAGGCTCCCCGAACTAATTTAACGCCTAAGTAAAAATTCTGTTCTTGAGCCGATTTAATTGCTTGGGATAAATTTCCCAGCATATCCACCCGATACATTTGGAACGTATTGTAAATGATTACCTCATTTTTATTGAATTTTTCCATCATTTCATAGGTGAGCAAGTCGATGGAATTTTGGATCCAACTTTCCTCCGCATCAATGAAAAGTTTTACCTGTAAGTCAAACGCTTTCTGGCATATTTCACGTAAACATTCTTTGCTAACTTGAAAGGATTGTTCATCACTTTCATCTAAGGGGCCTATTTGAAATCGTTCTAAAATTTCTGAACTGAAAATCCCCGTGACCTTAAAAACAGCAAATGGTATAGAATGCTCTTGGTGTGCTTTTTCAATCGTTTTTAGAATTTCATTTTTTGTTTTTTGAAACGATTTTTCATTTTCCTCTCCCTCCACTGAATAATCAAGGATGGTTCCGATCGAACCTTGATGAAGTAATTGAATCGTATTTTCACAATCTGCAATCGATTCTCCCCCACAGAATTGTTGGAAAATCGTGGTTTTTATGAGTTTTTTGATCGGAAAATGAAGAAAAAGGAACAATTTGATGAAAAAAGTGCCTAACTTTACAATCCAATTTTGATTCATTATGGCAAAAATCCAATAGGCTTTTTGTAATTCGAAATTGTTTTTGGAGGCAAAGGCTATGTGGGTGTCCTCAAAGGAAAGCTTTTTCAATTCGTTTGATGAAGTAATTTGGGTCATTATTACAAAATTGCTTGCAAATATAAGAGTTTATATTGACCGATATTCGTATCATATTAAAATAAATAATCATAAATCACAGGCGATAGTTGCCTGAAAACGTAAGAAGTATTATGAATGCCAATTTAGACATTATTCCTATGCAGGAATGGATTCAGACGGAAGGAAAACCCCTCATTATTGCGGGTCCATGTTCAGCTGAAACAGAAGAGCAAGTATTAGAAACAGCTCGTCGCATTAAAGCGGAGGGTTATGCACATATTATGCGTGCTGGGGTTTGGAAGCCACGTACGCGTCCAGGTAGTTTTGAGGGAATGGGAGAACCTGCTTTGAAGTGGTTAGTAGAAGCAAAAAAAGAAACTGGATTGCCATTAGCCATTGAGGTTGCCACACCAGAGCACATTGAATTGGCTTTAAAATACGGAGTGGATGTATTGTGGATTGGAGCACGTACTACCGTGAATCCTTTCAATGTTCAAGATTTAGCAGACGCACTTAAGGGCGTTGATGTACCTGTTTTAGTGAAAAATCCGGTAAATCCAGATTTAGCTCTTTGGGTAGGTGCATTTGAGCGCCTTCAAGGCTCAGGAATTAAGAAATTAGGTGCCATTCACCGTGGTTTTTCAAATGCACAAGAAACTAAATACCGTAATTCACCTATGTGGGCTATGGCAGTAGAATTAAAGCGTTTATTTCCTCAAATGCCTTTGATCGGTGATCCTTCTCACATGGCTGGAAAGCGTGCTTTATTGATGGAATTATCTCAAAGAATTCTTGACTTAAATTACGATGGTATGATTATCGAGACGCACAGAGATCCTGATGCGGCTTGGTCTGATGCGTCCCAACAAGTTACTCCGGAGAAATTAGGTGAGATGTTACGTGAATTAGATGTTCGTAATGCCAATTATGGTGCTGATTTTTCAGATGAATTAGCGAGTCTTCGTGAGAAAATTGACAACATAGACCGTGAAGTATTAGAGGTTTTAGCAGCCCGTATGGCTGTAGTTGAAAAATTAGGGGAGTACAAGCGCGACAATAATGTAGCAGTTTTGCAGTTAGATCGTTGGAAGCAATTGCACAGTGATCGTGCAAACCAAGCCAAAGGTTTAGCTTTGTACCCCGAGTTTATAGAGGAATTGTTTAAATTAATTCACTCTGAATCGATTCGTAAGCAAACTGAAGTGATGAATTCTGCTACTGCATAATTCAAGGAAAAAATCGCACTGATGATATTTTTAAATCCTCCTGATGAACAGGAGGATTTTTTTTATGTCCTATTTTATGCTTGTTGGAATGATTCAACGGAAAGGTCTCAGCCCTCGGATTTCTGACCAAATAAATTACGAGAGATCGAATCTCGATTTAAGCTCTTTTACTGACTTGATAACTGCCGTACACCACTAAGCTAATTCCTACACATACAATTAGGCTGGGGAATCCATGCCCTAAAAGTATTTCAATCAAAATGGAAAACAACACGCTGCTATTCCCAATAGCCCCCACGATACTTGTTTTTTCATTTAACAATGCCTGAGTAGTAAAATACTGTACCCCAAGCGCTAAAAGTCCCATGATTAAGGCTAGCAACCATTCATGGGCACTCGGCTCAATCCATTTTCCTGTCAAAAAACTATTAGGTAATTCCGAAAATGTTCCAAAAGATAACGAAAGCATAGAGGCAATTAATCCAGCGCCCATGAATGAAATAACGACCCACCTAGAATCGTAATATTTTTGCGCTTCTTTGATTGCAATATATCCTAATGCCGTCCCAATCGCATAAATAATTCCCGTGCTATGATGCAATAATGAGCCGTTGGTCTCCGGCCTAAAGATTAAAATGATTCCACAAAAGCCGATAAGCAAGTGCATGATTTGATGCCGAGATAATTTCTCAGAAGGGAAAATGAAAAAACTAAAAATGGCGATAAACAGGGGAAACGCTTGGCCATACGTATTGGTCAAAGATAAACTTAAATGCTCGAGGGTATAAAATAAGCAGTACAAGGTAAAGGCTCCCAATATCCCGCGCAGGATAATGAAATATAATTTTCCGCCTTTTTGGACCGCAGGTTTAAGATATAAACTGGTAAATAAAAAGGGTAGGCCTACGGCACTTCTAAAAAATACCAACTGCACAGAGGAAAACTTTTCGCTTAAATCTTTGGCCATCGCCGACATAGATGCAAAACAAAGTGATGAAATCAACATAAAGAAGATTCCCTTTTTGTTTATTATAAATGAGGTGATTTTGGTAACTTGCATTTCATTTCAAAGATATGACAAAAAAAATAATTTTATCATCAGACGCTCCTGCACCCATAGGTCCTTATTCTCAGGCGGTAGAGGTCAATGGCACCTTATATGTGTCAGGTCAAATCGCCCTTTCAGCTTATGAATCAGGGGCAAGTATCGAAGAGGAGACGGACCAAGTCTTGAAAAACGTAGGCTTTATATTGCATGAGGCGGGATATTCTTTTGAGCATGTGGTTAAATGTTCGATTTTTATTCAGGATATGAATCATTTTAGTCAAATCAATGAAATTTATGGTCAATATTTCACGGCGAATCCACCGGCTCGAGAAACCGTTGAGGTGGCCCGTTTGCCCAAAAATGTACGTGTTGAAATTTCTTGCATTGCCTATAAATAATCAAATATGTCTAAAAATTTAAGAGTTCGATTTGCCCCAAGTCCCACAGGTGCATTGCATATTGGAGGCGTTCGAACCGCTTTATATAATTACTTGTTGGCCCATAAACTAGGTGGTACTTTTATCTTACGCATTGAAGATACTGATCAAACTCGCTTTGTTGAGGGTGCAGAAAACTATATTTTAGATTCCTTAAAATGGCTAGGAATTATGCCCGATGAAGGAATTGGTGTCGGTGGACCTCATGAACCTTATCGGCAGAGCGAGCGCAAAGAATTATATAAAGTATATGCAGACGAATTAATCAATTCAGGAAAGGCATATTACGCCTTTGATAGCTCTGAAGAGTTGGACGCGATGCGAGCTATCTACGAAAGCAAAGGGAGCGCATTTCAGTACAATGCCTTGACAAGAGTAAAATTGAAAAATTCATTGTCTATGTCAGCGCAAGAGGTGAGCGATTTGATTGCTTCTGGAATGCCTTACGTGATACGTTTAAAGGTTCCTGCAAAGGCCGAAATACGTTTCCAGGATAGCATTCGTGATTGGGTTCATGTCCACACATCTAGCATCGATGACAAAGTTTTAATGAAGTCGGATGGCATGCCTACATACCACTTAGCCAATGTCGTGGATGACCACATCATGGAAATTACGCACGTTATTCGGGGTGAGGAATGGCTTCCTTCCGCTCCATTACATATTTTATTGTATCAGGCATTCGGTTGGCAGCCGCCACAATTTGCCCATCTACCCCTCTTGTTAAAACCGGAGGGGAATGGAAAATTATCCAAAAGAGATGCGGACTTGGGTGGATTTCCGGTATTTCCTTTGGAATGGAAAGATCCACAAACAAGTGCTATTTCCAAAGGCTTCAAGCAAGAGGGATATCTTCCTGCCGCTATGATCAACTTTCTGGCTTTTTTAGGCTGGAATCCAGGAACAGAACAAGAATTATTTTCATTGGATGAATTGATTTCAGCGTTTTCTTTGGAACGAATCAATAAGGCTGGGGCTAAATTTGATGTAAATAAGGCAAAATGGTTTAATGAGCAATACTTGAAACAGGAAGATGTTAGCTCCTTAGCTACGCAATATTTACCTGATTTGTCGAAAAAAGAAGCAGAATCATTTGTGCATTTGTTTTTGGATCGCATAACTTTTCCACAAGAATTAAGTGAAAAGGTGAAGGAATTTAAGGAATTGCCAACAACCTATGAGGAGGCGGTAATGCTGAGTAAATGGAACGAAGAGTCTCAAAAAGGCTTACAAGTTTTAATGTCAACATTGCCTGAATTAGAATCATGGGATGCGGATTCCATCAAGTCATTTATTCAGGTGAAATTAGATGAAGCCGGCATCAAAATGGGAAAGGTGATGCAAATGTTACGTGTGGCCTTAAGTGGAAATGGGGCAGGGCCTGACTTGATGATATCGATGGAATTATGGGGAAAAGAGCAAGTGTTGCTCCGACTTGGCATTGCGATGGAGACTTTTAACAAAAGGTAAAATGGCAAAAAAAATAACCCTGAAGGTTGAGAAAAAACCCAAAGTACATCCGAATTTAGAAGGATTTGAAATGAAAATTGATTCATTTGGTCAAATTATTTCTTCAATGGATCGCGACCAATTAAATTCCTTTTTAGATAAGGAAATGCCCGAAGATAAAAAGTTAACTCAGAAAGACGATGAAAGTAAATAAGGAAGATGTGTTGAAGATTGCTCATTTGGCTCGTTTGGAATTAAATCCCTCCGAGATTGAGCCTATGCAGGAATCGATCAATAAAGTTCTTGACTGGATGGAAGCACTAAATGCCGTGAATACGGATCATGTCGAGCCATTAGTGCACATGACGCCTGCCATGAATCAATTTAGAGCGGATGTCGCTCAACAGAATTTATCAAAGGAAAAAGCATTGGCGTTGGGGCCGGATACCAACGAGCAATATTTTAAAGTACCCCAGGTAATCGAATAATTAATTGAGGTAATACTGTAGTGCTTTCTTCATTTCTGAAGCGCTAACAGGGATATCATAGCCGCAGTCACCGATTCCGGTCAATAAAGAAAAGCGAATTTCTTTGCCTTTATTCTTTTTATCTTGAGCGGTCAGTGCAATAATTTTTGATATTTCTTCCGGGTATAATTTGACCCGACCATAGTTTTCAAATAAATAGGATTCTATTTCTTCTAACTCTTGTAGACTGATTAAATCTCGTTGGTGCGAAATAAACGCCTCAACAATCATCCCTATTGCGATAGCCTCCCCATGTAAAATTTTACGTTTTCCTTGGTCCAATAAAAACGTTTCAATGGCATGCCCTAAGGTATGTCCAAAATTCAAAATCTTTCGTAAGCCTGCCTCCTTAGGATCTTCTAATACGACGGCTTCCTTTATCGCCACTGAATGGGCAATTAATTTTGATAAATCTAATTCCTCAAAGCTTTGATGGCAGATCGAATTCCATTCCTTTTCATCACGTATTAAACAATGCTTGATAATTTCAGCAAAGCCTGACTTTTTTTGTTGCTCAGGCAAGGTCTCAATAAATTTAGGGTCAATGAAAACGAATTTAGGTAATTGGAAAACTCCAATATGATTTTTAAGTCCGTGGAAGTCGATGCCTAATTTTCCGCCAACACTCGCATCTACCTGGGCCAATAAAGTAGTGGGAATTTGTATAAAATCGACTCCTCTCTTGTAAGTGGAGGCACAAAATCCGCCTAGGTCGCCAATCACCCCTCCTCCTAAATTGATCATTAAGCTGTGTCGATCCATGTTGGCCTTCGTCATGCGCTGCCAAACTTGCTCGCAGGTAGATAAGTTTTTATGGTGCTCCCCTGATTTAATTAGAATCTTTGTGCTATTCGAAGGCAACAAATCTTGAATGATTGGCAAACAATGTTTGTTTGTAAATTCATCGACCAAAACTGCGATATGAGAATAATCATTATTCGCTAAAAAGGTGGTCAATGATTCAGAAATGGGAGCTATTTTGACAGTCATTTGCTAAGAAATTCAAATTATTATCAAAAATACCTAGAATTTATCAAATTGGGAGCATGAGAAACCTAATTTTGGTTTTGTTGTATGCATTTTCTTGCCTAATTTTGCTTCCGATTAGGTAGCATACTTAATTTATCATTATGAGAGAAATTCAATTTAGAGAAGCCTTGCGTGAAGCCATGCAAGAAGAAATGCGAACCGATTCAAACGTTTTCCTTTTAGGAGAAGAGGTGGCTGAATATAATGGGGCTTATAAAGTTTCCCAAGGTATGTTGGATGAATTTGGTCCGGATCGTGTCATTGATACGCCGATTGCTGAATTGGGATTTGGAGGGATTGCTGTGGGTGCTGCTGCGAATGGCTTGAGGCCAATCGTCGAATTCATGACATTCAATTTCTCTTTGGTTGCGATAGACCAAGTCATTAATTCAGCATCAAAAATTATGTCCATGTCAGGTGGACAATATTCTTGCCCAATCGTTTTTAGAGGACCTACAGGAAATGCGGGACAATTATCATCTCAGCATTCATCTAATTTTGAAAATTGGTTTGCCAATACGCCTGGTTTAAAGGTGGTTGTTCCTTCCAATCCAGCGGATGCAAAAGGATTGTTAAAAGCTTCTATCCGTGATAATGACCCTGTTATTTTTATGGAATCCGAAGTGATGTATGGAGACAAAGGATTAGTGCCAGATGGTGAATATTTGATTCCTATTGGGAAAGCAAATATCGTAAAAGCTGGTAAGGACGTTACATTAGTGACTTTTGGTAAAATGTTATCACGTGTGGTGATGCCTGCGGTTGAGGAGTTAGAGAAACAAGGAATTTCTGTTGAGGTCATTGATTTACGCAGTGTGCGTCCGATCGATTACTTGACAGTGGTTGAGTCCGTGAAAAAGACCAATCGTTGTGTCGTTGTGGAAGAAGCAAATCCATTGGCAGCCATTTCTTCTGAAATCGCCTATCATTTACAACGCTGGGCCTTTGATTATTTAGATGCTCCTGTCATTCGCGTGAATTCACGCGACTTGCCTTTGCCTTATGCACCTACGTTAATTGAAGAAATTTTACCCAGTGTAGAAAGAACGGTTACTGCAGTGAAGCAAGTCTTATATCGATCTTAATCATCTAGACTATATTCCAACAAAAAACCCGAAGCAATTGCTTCGGGTTTTTTGTTTCATTCGAACGTTCATTGGTTTATAATATTAAACCAATGAACGTTTATTCGTTTTTATAGTACATAGATAAACCTAGATCCATCCACATCGATTCCTTCTAATTTAATTCGGCCTCTTCTAGCTTCTAATAGCTCGGTTGCTTCTTTAGGGCTATTGACAGCTTTATCGTTTATTTTGGTGATGATGGATCCTTTTGATAAACCATACATTTCTAATCTTCCATCGGCTGTCACGTCGACTACTTTAACGCCAGAGCTAACTTTGAATTTTTCTTTATCTGCGCTGCTTAATGAACCAAATTTGGCGCCCAAGAACTCTGACTTATAGGTTTCACCTACATCCCCTTTTAAAATAGAGGTGTTTCCATCTTTATTTTTTAGTGTAACATTGAATTCTTTGATTTGACCATCACGGTTCACCGAAACGTTTAAGGATTCGCCTGGTCTCTTGCGGCCAACAATTTCCATCAGTTTTGCCGTCGATTTGGTATCTACTCCGTCGATTTTCATGATTACATCATTGATTTTGATGCCGGCATCTTTCGCGGCTGAATTCTCTGCAAATCCACCTACATAAACACCATCTTTAACTTTGAGATCTTTTTCTTCGACTAATTTCGAGTTTACCTCCAAGATGTTCACTCCAAGAAATCCTCTTTGTACATTGCCATATTTAATTAGATCTCCCGAAACTTTCTTGACAATGCTGACAGGCACTGCGAAAGAATATCCAGCGAACTGGCCTGTCCGGGAATATATGGCCGTGTTGATACCGATTAACTCGCCTTTTAAGTTGACAAGCGCACCCCCAGAATTTCCTGGATTAACGGCTGCATCAGTTTGAATGAACGATTCCAATGGATTTACATCTCCATCGCGATCAATGATATTTTGGCGACCTTTGGCTGAAACAATTCCAGCTGTCACCGTTGACTCCAAGTTAAATGGATTTCCAACAGCCAATACCCATTCACCTACTCTTAAGGCATCTGAATCTCCAAAAGTCAAGAATGGAAGTCCGCTAGCCTTGATTTGAATAACAGCTAAATCAGACGAAGGGTCTGTTGAGATTACTTTCGCTTTAAATTCTCTTTTGTCATTGAGGATGACTGAAATCTCACTTGCCTCTGCTACGACGTGATTATTCGTGACAATGTATCCATCGGCACTGATGATAACTCCTGAACCGGAAGCTTCTTGTTGCTGAGGTGCTTGTCTACGTCCACCTCCACCACCACCAAATGGATCTCCAAATCCCCCAAATAAATCGTCAAAAGGACTTGAAAATTGTTGGCGTGATTTTTGTTCCATTTTTGTTTTAATATGCACAACGGATGGAGTTGATTTTTCAGCAGCATAAGTGAATTCTCCAGGATTTCCTGGAACATTTACACTTGAAACATTACTAGTAAACGCAGAAGGAACTTCTCCTAAGGTGTTTTTTGAACCCAAATTAAATAATTGAAATGCGCCTAAAGAAATTCCACTAGATAAAAGCGCAATGACTACATAGGATTTTAATTGATTTTTCATTTATAAGGATTTTTAATTTTTAAATGATGGTTTTTTGTTGTGCGAATTTAACGTAAAAATGCACTCAATTGTTTATCACTTATAACTTTATTAACAAGTTTTAAGTTTTAACCTTCCCGCTGTAGTAGTTTTATTTGCCAAATGATTTGGCTATTTTTGCCCTTTGAAAATATATACGAAGCATGATATTAAGTGAGCAAGAATTATTAAGACGTCAAAAAAGACAGGAACTTATTGGCATGGGAATCGATCCCTATCCCGCAGCAGAATTTTTGGTCAGCCATCATTCTTCTCAGATTTTAGCCGAATATAAACCTGAATTAAATAATTTCCAAGAAGTTAGTTTAGCGGGGAGATTGATGGGTTTTCGCATCATGGGAAATGCGTCTTTTGCTGAATTACAGGATTCAAATGGACGTATTCAATTGTATTTTAGACGAGATGATTTGTGTCCGGGGGAGGATAAAACTTTATATAATACGGTATTTAAACGCCTCTTAGATATCGGTGATATCATTGGGGTTAAGGGCTATGCTTTCACAACCCAAGTAGGGGAGATTTCTGTTCATGTACGGGAATTCACCTTATTATCTAAAGCTCTGAGGCCATTGCCGGTGGTGAAAGAAGCTGATGGGCAAACATATGATGCCTTTTCAGATCCTGAAATGAGGTATCGCCAGCGATATGTCGATTTGATTGTTAATCCTTCTATCAAAGATATTTTTGTGAAACGTGCTAAGATTATTTCAACGATGCGTTCCATGTTTGATCAAAGAGGTTGGTTAGAAGTGGAAACTCCAGTCTTGCAATCTGTCCATGGAGGTGCTTCTGCTCGTCCATTTAAAACACATCACAATACGTTGGACATGCCTTTGTTTTTACGCATTGCCAATGAACTTTATTTGAAGCGATTGATTGTCGGCGGATTTGATGGGGTTTATGAATTTGGTAAAATGTTTAGAAATGAGGGGATGGATAGAACCCATAACCCGGAATTTACTTCGTTGGAATTTTATGTGGCCTACAAAGATTACCACTGGATGATGAATTTGACTGAGGAGATTTTTCAAAAAGTAACGCAGACGCTACATGGAGATACGAAGGTGTCGGTGGGAGAAAATACGATTGAATTTGCGGGTCCATATCCTCGTTTAACTATCTCGGAAGCTATTTTAAAGTATTCAGGTGTCCATGTAGATGAACTCTCTGAGGATGAATTAAGGGCAAAATGCCTTTCTTTTGGCATGGAGGTTGACACTCAAATGGGCAAAGGTAAATTGATCGATGAACTTTTTGGTGAGAAAGTTGAGGCAAACCTAATTCAGCCTACTTTCATTATTGATTACCCTGTAGAAATGTCCCCTTTAACGAAGAAGCATCGATCGAAGAATGGTTTAGTGGAGCGTTTTGAATTGTTTGTCAATGGCAAGGAAATTGCCAATGCCTATTCGGAATTAAATGATCCGATTGATCAAAAAGAGCGGTTTGAGGACCAACTCAAATTAGCTGAAAAAGGAGACGATGAAGCGATGGCAATGGATTATGATTTTATTCGGTCCTTGGAATATGCGATGCCACCTACCTCGGGAATTGGGATCGGAATAGACCGATTGACCATGTTGATGACGAATCAATCCTCGATTCAAGAAGTCTTATTTTTTCCCCAAATGAGGCCTGAAGTCATCAAAGAAGTGTCAACGGACCAAGAATTTAAAGAGGCAGGTATCCCGGATGTGTGGATTCCCGCGCTGCATAAAATGGGAATTTTGACTTTGGATGCTTTGAAAGAAGCTAATCCAAACAAAATATTTAATGATTTGGGAGGTATGAGAAAAAAACTTAAAATTGAATCGGCCATGCCTACTAAGGAAGAAGTGATGGCCTGGATTTCTTAATCAAATAAAGCTTTAACAAATAAAAATATAGATACCTTCGTTAGGTCCCATCTTTTTAGATTAAATACTAGTGTCTCTTTTCGGAAATCCTTCAACATAAAAAAAAGCCTTCATTTCTGAGGGCTTTTTTCTTTCTCTTCAACTAGAGATCAATTTTGCAATCTTCAATAGGTAATCCTACATATATTGTTTAATCCTGATTTGCTCTAATCAAAAAAACGTAAGAAAATTAGATTTTCTTTACGTTGATCGCGTTTGCTCCACGCTTTCCATCAGTAACTTCATAAGATACTGAATCATTTTCGCGGATAGTAACACCTGTAAGGCCAGTTACGTGTACGAAAATGTCTTCACCTGTTTGATCATCAACGATGAATCCGAAACCTTTCGTCTCGTTGAAAAATTTTACTTTACCAGTTTGCATAAAAAAAATGTTAAAAATATTAATACTCTCAAGAGATAAAATCAGGTAAGCCGACAAACTTTAAATAGAATCAATAGCCTGGAAAATCAGAGGAGAAACTAGAGGAGAAAGTCGAAATTAATGATATGTTAAATCTTTTAAGTGGTCAAATGTATAAATAATTATATTGTATGCAAGAGAAATGAAAATATTTTTACTTTTTTTTTAAATTAAATATAAATATATTTATAATTTATATAATTTTAACATTATATGTATTTTCAACGATGTTAATTTGAGATCTTCTTTATAATTTTGAAATATAATTTAATCGATATGTATAAAATCAAATATTTCGTTGAAAATCAGGCATTTGGGGTTTGCACTCGATTAGGCGAAAAGTTCAAAATTTCTACGAGCAGCATTCGATTGTATTTTATCTACACTTCTTTTTTAACGATGGGTTCTCCCATTATCATTTATTTGATACTTGCTTTTTGGATGAATATTAGGCGTTATCTTCGCCAAAGAAACAATCCTTCTGTTTGGGATATTTAAAATTTTAAGTCTGAGAATTTCTTGATTTTTCGAATAAAGTAATCATAAACAATATTTCCTGGATAGCTTTCGATGTACTTAATCTGTAGGTTTTCAGACAGGTTTTGTTTGTGTTTGTGAAAGATTACATAGTGATAGAAATAGAAATGTGCGTGTATGACAGCTAGGAATTGCTTCCACTGCCACTTACATAAAAATCGAATACCAGCGATACCATCCAAAAGCATTCTCGTAAAAATGGTGTTGAATTTTTTAGCGGGGTCTAGGTTTTTATAAAGCAATATTAAGTTATTGCGGAAATTCAAATAGGTTTTAAAGGGATTTCCTTGGGCTAAAGTTCCGCCGCCTACATGCAAAACTTGACTTTCTGCTACGGCTGCAATTTGATATCCGGCTCTTTGGAGGCGCCAACAAAGATCTATTTCTTCCATGTGGGCAAAAAAATAATCATCTAATCCACCTACTTTCCAAAAAAGCTCAGATTTAATCATTAGGCATGCGCCAGATGCCCAATGGACAAATGAAGTGGGATATTGATTCTCATTTTTCTCTAAATGTTCAAAAATTCTACCTCGGCTAAATGGATAGCCTAATCGATCCCAATAACCACCAGCCGCGCCTGCATATTCAAAATAGTCAGGTCTTTGATAATCTAAGATGTAGGGTTGTGCCGCAGCACAGGTTGGATGAAGTTCAAAGAAATTCAATAAGGGCTTGAGCCAATTTGTTTGAGGTTTGATATCTGAATTCATGAGCACGAAATATTCGGCCTCAATTTGTTTTAAAGCAAAATTGTATCCCCCTGCATAGCCTAAATTGCTTGTCCATTCGAGGGTGCTAACCTCCGGAAATTTTTCTTTAAGTAGTTGGACTGAATCATCCGTTGACCCATTATCTGCCACATATATCTTTCCTTCCGGTGTATTTAAAATTACATCGGGAAGGAATTTCTCTAGAAAACCTCGTCCGTTAAAATTTAAGATGACAATTGCGACTGACATAATACAAAGGTAAGACAAATCAACATAATTAGAATTTCTTGAAGAAAGATGTATTTTTGTTGGCGTAAATTCATCCAACGAACCAATTATGTGGGCTTCCTTTTTCCGAAAAAAAACCATTGATAAAATAATTTCAGATCAGTTAGAAATAGAAAAGTTATCGGGTCACTCCATGATTCGAAACTTGGGAGTTCGGGATTTAACTTTCATGGGCGTAGCTGCGATTATAGGAGCTAGTATTTTTTCAGCGATAGGCCAAGCATCAGCGAATGGAGGTCCTGCTGTATCATTATTGTTTGTTTTCACGGCTTTAGCCTGCATGTTTACCGCATTTTGTTATGCTCGATTTGCGGCGACTGTTCCCATTTCTGGAAGTGCTTATACCTATGCATATACGAGTTTGGGTGAAATGATTGCTTGGATTCTGGGTTGGAATTTATTGCTTGAATACGCTATATCGAATGTAGCTGTAGCCATTTCCTGGTCGAAATACTTTGTTGATTTACTCGAGGGCCTTGGTGTTCATGTGCCTGAATTTTTAACTATGGATTATTTGTCGGCCCAAAGAGCCCACGAGACGGCTCTTCAAGCGATAGGAGCAGGGCAGAAATTAGCGCAAATGTCAGTCAATGTACGCGAAGGTTTTGTCGCCTTTAATTCGGCCCCCGTTATTTTCGGTTGGCATTTTGTAGCCAATATTCCTGCTTTGCTTATTACAGCCGCGATCACCTATTTAGTTTACATAGGGATTAAAGAAACCAAAAACATGAATAATATTTTGGTGGTCTTGAAATTAGGTGTCATTGCAATCGTAGTAGGTGTAGGAGCCTTTTATGTCCAAGTAGAAAACTGGACTCCTTTTGCCCCGAATGGCATCAGTGGAGTTTTGAAAAGTGTGGCTGCCGTTTGTTTTGCCTACATTGGTTTTGATTCTATCTCAACGACTGCTGAGGAATGTAAAAATCCCCAAAGAGATATTCCTAAAGCCATGATGTGGGCACTGATCATTTGCACTGTATTATATGTGATGGTTACGCTCGTGCTAACAGGTATTGTACCTTCTGGTGATTTAGCTGGAATAGAAGATCCATTAGCTTTTATGTTCATGAAAGTTAATTTACCAGGTGTGGCAGGAGTTGTGGCGGCGAGTGCGGTAATAGCCTTAACAAGTGCCCTTTTAGTATATCAAATGGGCCAGCCCCGAATTTGGATGACCATGTCGCGTGATGGTTTATTGCCCAAGGCATTTTCCCGAATTCATCCGAAGTACAGAACCCCCTCATTTTCAACGATTATGACCGGAGTTTTAGTGGGAATTCCTGCCTTATTTGCCAATTTAGAAGAAGTCATCAATTTGAGTAGCATAGGAACGTTATTTGCCTTTGTTCTGGTTTGTGGGGGAGTATTGATTCTAGATTTAGATCCTGAAAATCAGAAAAAATCTAAGTTTAAAATCCCCTATATCAATGCTAAATATTGGGTGGGTCTTTCGCTGGTGTTGGCTTTATATCTATCATTACCTACCATGGACGCCTGGCAGAATTGGTTTTCAGGGATCTGGAGCGGAGCGGAAAAGGCAGACCATGTGATTATGACCTGCTTTTTCTTCATTTGGCTTGTGATGGCCTTTTTTAGTATCACTCATAACCTTTCATTAATCCCCGTCTTGGGACTATTAGTGAATTTGTATTTAATGACTCAAATGGGGGCTTTGAATTGGGAGCGCTTTTTGTATTGGTGTTTAGCGGGTTTGCTGATTTACTTTGGATATAGTTATCGGAAGAGTAAATTGAATGTATAAAAAAAATGCCTCAAAATTCTTGAGGCATTTTTTATGCGAAATAGGAATTGAACTTAATCATCTCTGCGACCACCTAATAAGTTTAGGTAGTACAATAATTGAGCCAACATCCCCAGTGCGGCTACTACATAAGTCATTGCAGCCCACCAAAGTGCATCCTTTGACATTTCATATTCCGTTGGCGTTACAATTCCTTTTTCTTTAATCCAAGCTAAAGCGCGATTGGAAGCGTCAAATTCAACGGGCAAAGTCACGAAGCTAAAAAGCGTAGCAAGGGCAAAAAGTGCGACGCCAATGGTCAATAAAAGCACGCTTCCAGTGGAATAAAGAACAAACATTCCTATCATCAATAATATCGGCATAAATCCATTGGCCACATTTAACATAGGCACCATGGCACTTCTGAATTCTAAAAAAGAATACGCTCGGGCATGTTGGACCGCATGGCCACATTCGTGCGCAGAAACTGCGGCGGCAGCGGCATTTCGACCATGAAAAACATCGTTCGATAGGTTCACCGTTTTGTCGGCTGGATTGTAATGGTCCGTTAATTGGCCCTCCACAGAAATCACGCGAACATCGGTAATCCCATGATCTGCGAGCATTTTCTCGGCAATTTCTTGGCCCGAAAAATTACTTTGCAAAGGCTCTTGCGCATATTTTTGAAATTTAGATTTCAATCTCCAAGAGATTAACATGCCAGCCACTCCGAATAAAATAGCAATTAAATACATCATATTATTTTTTTAGTTTTTGAATAATTCCAGTCGTAGAGTAATCAGGAACCAGTGGTATGGTTAGTACTTCACCCCCGTATTCCAACACCTCTTTGGCTCCTACTATGGTGTCTACATTATAGTCATTTCCCTTCATTAATACATCCGGTTGCAAGGTTTTTATGAGCTCCAAGGGCGTGTCTTCATCAAAGATAATGACCATTGAAACAAATCCCAAAGCTGCAATTAATCTGGCTCGGGCATATTCAGAATTTACCGGCCTTTCAGGTCCTTTTAATTCTTTGACTGAGCGGTCAGAGTTTACTGCTACAATGAGTTTAGTTCCACCAAGGCTTGATTTTTCAAGGTAATCGACATGCCCTAAATGCAAAATATCAAAGCATCCATTTGTGAAAACAACGCGTTCATTTTTGTCCAACTTCCATTGAATTCTTTGGTCTATGGCCGCATTAAGATCTACGATTTTACTTTGAGTCAATGGTTTTTGCATCGATCTGTTTTAAAAATAAGGTTAAGATAAAACTTAATCCGCCTAATAACAAAATGGTGACCATTTGAGTTCCATGAAAAAAGGTAGCTAATACGGTTGCATCCTTGATCGGTATTAAATAAAAGACCAAAGTGGCGGAAACCAATTTGTGGTAGGCGCCAATTCCCCCTTGAGTCGGAGTGGCCATGCCAAAGGTTCCCATCACCAAGACCATCAATCCAGCAGAAAGGCTCAGGGATTGACTCACAGGAAAGGCGAGTAATAGGACATAGGCATTTAAATAATAGCAAACCCAAATTAAGGCAGAGTAAAAGATGAATTTTTGTGGATTTTTAACGTCTTTTATACTCAAAATCCCGACGATCCAGCCAGCCAATATTATGCCTAATTTGTTTTGCGTCGTAAAAGATTCCCAAATCGTTTTGATATGATTTCTAAACATGACCAGTACAATCGTTGAAGCACTCAATGCCAAAACACACGCTAGAATTAAGTAGGTGGATGGTATCTTGGCATCTGGGAATAAATATTGTTGCATGGGTTCCCAAGCAATAAAAAACGCCAAGATTACAATGCATAATAAGCCAAGCAAGTCAACGATTCTTTCGGTAATGACTGTTCCAAACGATTTAGTAAAGGGAATATTAGCCGTTTTGGTCAATGAGCCACACCTGGATACTTCCCCCATTCTAGGAACAATAAAATTGGCAAAATACCCAATCATGACCGCTGAAAATGTACGTAAAGTACCCGGATAAAAATTCATTGCACCAAGCAATTGTTCCCAACGCCAGGCACGTAAAATATGCGAAAAAATGGAAATGATGATGGATAGAAGAATCCATTGGTAGTTGGCAACCGCAAAAGTATCAAATATATCTTGCCATTGAATATCGCTCGTAGAGAATGCCCAATACAACAAGCCTAAGGCTAAGGTGGTAGAGAAAAGATACTTTATGATCGATTTTAACATGAAATTAGCTTAGGTAAATAATCAATTAGCAAAATAAAGACGTTTAGAGGAATAATGGTGTGGAAATGCGATATATTTTTTGTACTTTTGCATTGTTTTTTTGGGATAATTTTTCCCTGTAAATAATTTTAGAATGGCCAAATTACGTATTCTTTACGTTTCGAGCGAGGTTGATCCCTTTCTAAACACATCACAAATTGCCAATTTTGTTCGCAATCTCCCTACTGCCATGCAGGAGCGGGGAATGGAAATCCGGATATTAGTTCCTCGATTTGGTTCTATCAACGAACGGAAAAATCGTTTACATGAGGTAGTCCGACTTTCAGGAATTACGATTCCCATGGGAGATGAGGAGAAACCGTTGACGATTAAGGTAGCTAGTATTCCAGCGGCTAAATTACAAGTGTATTTCATAGATAATGAGGATTATTATCAGAGAAAATATATTTTAAATGATAAAGAGGGAGCTTTTTACTCCGATAATCACGAAAGAGCAATATTCTTTTGCAAAGGAGCTTTGGAGACTGTGATTAAATTAGGTTGGGCTCCAGATGTCATTCATTGCAATGATTGGATGTCGAGTTTAGTGCCCCTGTACATTTCAACGCATTACCGCAATCACCCAATTTATAAAGATTCTAAAACTATTTTTTCTCCACACAATTCTGCCTTTGATTTTACGTTCTCAAATGATGATTTATTGGAAAAAGTTAAAATTGGCGATTTAGATGAAGCGCATTTGGGTAGCTTAGCTACTTCAGATTATCATGCATTTATTAAAATAGGTGCGGAATTTGCCGATAGAGTAGTATCCTTAGAAAATGTGGATAATACCCGCATTCAATCAATTATTGATGAATATAAAGAAAAAACCCACCAAAATATTGCCGAAAATGACCTCGATTTCTTTGAAAAAGCATACATTGAGATGGCCGGCGCTTAAATGGTTGGGAATAATTTTCCTATTCCTTTCTTCTTGCGATGAACCTAAAGAAATAGGTTCGGATCTTTTTAGCGTGGAGGTGGGTCTGAATTACACAGACACGTTGACCATTAATTCTTCCACGGTTTTGATTGATTCTATTTACACAGGGGCAAATAATTCATTTTTGTTGGGTTCTTTTTTTCATCCTGAATTGGGTTACGTTACTTCGAATGTCTTTACACAAATAGCCAATGCGGATACGTTAAATTCAAAAGAAAATTCGATCTTGGATTCATTGAAAATGTCTTTGGTCTATACGAATTATCAGGGTGATTTAACCCAACCTCAAAGTATTAAGATTTACCGCTTGAAGGATAGTTTGAGTAGAGGTACGAGCTATTTTGCGAACTCGACGGTTTCTTATTTTCCAGAGGTTTTGACGACTTTAACCTTCACGCCCAAGCCTCTTTATGCTAAATCGGTCAATGGGGATTCGATTAAATATGACACGTTGAATTTTAAAATGGATTTAGCTCTGGGGAAGGAGTTGATTTCCAAATACAAGGATAAGGCTATTTCGGGGGGTGGGACTTCTTTTAGAGATTTATTTAAAGGTTTTTATATACAGACAGTAGAAACTAAGAATGCGGCTTTATTAAATTTCTCTCCAGCTTATTCCAAAATGACCTTGTATTGGCATAATCCAGGTGACAACTTAAAGTACTTTTTAAATTATTATTTCAGTTTGTCGAACACTTACACACCAGAGTTCAATGCTCGATTTAATCAAATTAGGTCTAAAAGAGTGGGTTTGCTGGCTAATTTAGTAAAGTCTGGTGACAAAATATCTTCGCTCAAAACGAACAATTTAACCTATGTACAATCGGGTACAGGGATAGTGACTAAGATTGATTTGCCATATTTAAGTAAATTGAGAGGAAATAATGACATTGCGGTAAACAAGGCCGAATTAGTATTTCAAGGTGGGGATAATTTAGATTTAGGACGGACGTTAGGCCAATTATCCTTAGTTGAGTCGGACGGTGCGAATAGACCTTTAAGGAATTCCTATGGGCTTAAATATTTTGTGGCCGAAGGTGGTTCTGGGGTTCAAACAGCCAGTTACAATGCTAGTGCCAATACCTATTCATTTAATGTTACCACAATCATGCAAGCATTGTTGACCGGAAATAAAGCTAATATGGGCTTTTTGTTGACTCCAGCCGTTTCAGCGGATGCTTCAGGAAATGCTAAAATTTCAAGTGAGAGCGCACGATTTATTCCACTAAATGCGTTGAAGGCTAAATTGAAAATTTATTATTCCTATATTGCCAAACCAAAATAATCAATTTTACATGCCGGGCCC
>Ga0214163_1000200_pt1 | contig 28233 bp, 34 predicted proteins | sample LakMenepilimnion_2_FD_153001 | JGI IMG/M metagenome (GOLD analysis project Ga0214163, IMG submission 153001) | Freshwater microbial communities from Lake Mendota, WI - Practice 15JUN2010 epilimnion v4 | ecosystem: Environmental > Aquatic > Freshwater > Lake > Epilimnion/Euphotic zone | place... | reverse complement strand
GTTGCAACCCAAAATAACGGAGGGTGCGGAGGATGCGGCAAATAATTGTGTATATCAATATAAACCTAAATAAAACTACGGAGATTATATAAATGCCAGAAATTACATTTGGAACAGTTTCATCAGCGAATATCGGCGGGTCTGGATTGGGCTTCTATGGAAGCACTTTCGGATCTTCTGTTCAGATAGGAGCTTACCAGACAAAGACATTCATAACGAATTCTACAGGCTCTACAAACGGCGGAAACGCTTATAACATCAAATATGGGGATCACCCAGCTACTGGCATTTCTGAATATGTAAATAGCGGTATTCCTCTAGTAAGAATCAATGGGTACTACAGAACTCTTGATATTCACTTTGATCATACATCTGAAGTTAATGTACAAAATGCGCAACTAAGAATTTACGATAGAACAAATGTGAACAATCCGGCTTCTGGCGTTAATACCAAAGTTGCTGAAATTATTAATTTTGACGCAAAAACTTATACAAGTTGGCTGTCTGCTCCAGGCCCAGGAAATACATCCAGCGAATGCCATGGTTCTGGAGACTTGTTCTGGTGGGGCGAGGCTTGGCCAGCAGCAAACGTAAGTAGAAACTACTATCTAAACAGTGTTGGTACAAAATTCTATAATGGTACAACGAGCGACGCCGCTACAAACGGAGACTCAAGACTATCTGGCATCACTGGTGGCGACGACACTGTGGGTGGCACTGGCGTTATAGTTCCGCTTGTAAACAGCCCAGGAAGTGGTGGTAGATTCTTGAATCAACAATATGACATTGGAGCCAAGAAGTTTGCGCCAAAATGGAAGCAATACTACAATACTTCTGCTTTATTAAATGTTCCAAATATTGGGGCTGCCGGTGAAGAAGATAGTACATATCAGACTTATGGCGGAACTGGCGTTGATAGAAAGCATACATGGAGAGTTGCTCTTTCTGCTACTCCATTGAGCATAGGCAGTAAAGAACAGTACGGGGTGTACGTTTCGCTTGAGTACCTATAAGCTATAATTAAAAATAAAAAAAAAGGGGGGCCAAAACCCCCCTTCTTTTTTACATTTTATTACTGTTTGACATACTTGTGCCAACCGTTTTCGCCCTTGACGGTAGTTGAGTCTTCTTCTGATGGGCGCTTTGGAAATAGATTGTCGGTTCCGTCATCTAGAACCCCAAATGATTTTTTATACCATCTCATTGGGCCAGAAGTTACAATCTTTTCAAAGTATTCGGCTTCCTTCTCCTTGCCCTTGTCATCAACATACTTGGCCTTTCTAACTCGATAAGACACATCTCCACCAGTTACCAGTTTACCATCTACGGTAGCCGCAGGAGTATCCTCAAAAACTTCTTGGAAGTGAGAAAGCTTTCTAAACAGTTCCTTGTCGCTGTTTCCTTCTAGCTCTACGGTCATGCGTCCATCTTTGGTTGTATAACTTAACTTCATTTAACTATCTCCAATTTTTTTTGAAACCACTAAAACTTTCCGGCAATAACGTTTCGCCGGTTTGATGTGCCGCTAGTTTAGCAAGCAAATCAGATCCCGTTTTCTTAGTTAGAGTATTGATATTTACATCGCCAATAAGCTTGCAAACATCTATATCCAACTGCCTACACTTATTCTCAATAAAGTTTATTTGAGCAGAGCTTATTTTATCTTTATCTCCAATAGCCCCATTCGTAACTCCCTCAATCTTTGTTGTTTGTCTAACAATCGCAACAATATCCTTTTTAGCCAATTCTTCGGCTGCCAAGCATCTTACTTTGAGTGCTTTTCTCAAAGCTCTACCTTCTGCCCTGGTGCTGGCAGTAGCTACTGGGTGGGCACAAAACAAGTCGTCCGTGTTGCCGTGCCAAACGTCAGAAACTTCTTTGTAGGTTCTAATTTCACCAGTGCCCCGCCAGTTTATTTGTATTTCATATACTACAGTGGCTCGCCCTGGCCCATTTTCACTCATTGATGGGAAAACTTCGCACGGCCCGCTATAAACAATAGGCCCAAGTTCTTCTTCTGCTAGCCTTCTCAGTCCAGCGCACGTTGGGTTTCCATCAAACAATTCTTCTGGTTCAAACCTAGCCATTATATATTCGTGCCATTCTTTAGAGCCATACTTTGGCGTGTCAGATACACTCACTATATAATCCTTTTGATTGCCAACGCTCTCTAAGTCAACTTCGGGTTCGTCCATAGAAAATAGACTTTCTTGATCGTTCCACCCCAATTCTTCATTAGACATTAAGACACCTCTATTTCAATAAGTTTATTAGAATAGTTTCCATTTTCAATATCTGTTAATACTTTTTTAACAGCTTCCCATAGCCTTCTTTTGACGCTCATTGAGATTTTTTTGGCCAGATATTTGACTCTCACTATAAAAAACCCTTTGGATATCAAAAGGCCATTTTTAATCGAGTCATTCTTTATATTTTTTTGTAGAACTTTATCGCCATACACAGGAAGAAAGTGCTGGGGGCCATCAATTTCTATGGCTGTATTTAACTCTTGCACAAATAGATCAACCTCAAATTCTCCGCCAATGCCAGTTTTATGCATTATAGTGTCGTAGCCCGCTTTTTGCAACATTTCGTACAAGAACTTTTCAGCGGCAGATCCTTCTTTTGAAGCTCTTTGAAGCTCTTGACCGGCTTTTCTATGAAATTCATATCTTTGCTCTGGACTTTTTTTGTCCCATCTTTCCTTTGCAGATTTTTTGATTTGTTCTAGTTCTTCTGGAGTTCTATTTTTCCAGTATTTAGAACGATTTTCACTTATTTTTACTTTTGTAGACACTTTTTGTTTCTTGCCTTTCATCGGGGGCAAGCTTCTGCCGGTTTTCATCGCGGCTTTTTGTGTTTCGCTTTTGTCTCTGATGATTTCATTGTGCTTTTTTAAAATCCTTATGATTTTATTGGTGTATGTATTGTATTCTCTAGCTATCTCTGTGGCGCTTTTGTTGGCTTTATAATCATTGATTATTTTTAGTTCATCCATTTATTGTATTATCTCCAGTATTTTTTTAGGTTCCCAGTCAGACAATATGTGCCTAACGGTTTTGTTTGTATAATTTTCTATCAACAAAGCGTGGTCGTTTGATCTTGCAACAACTTCTATGTTGGGAGAATTTAATATATTCACTGTTTGCTTAAAATCCATTGGTGATCGCAACCACTCCAAATCCCACAGATATAAAAACTTCCTAGATTTAGACTTTATCTCTGTTAGAACTTTGGCCCCAAATATGTTTGTTGCGAAAATATTTCCGTGGAAAGAACTTGCATGAAACACATTCATAACGGCAAAATTAGGAGTAACTACAAACGGCGAAAGGTTTGTATAAAAACAACATACGCTATTATCCTCGGATAAAACGTTGAAAGAGTTTATCAAACTGTGAGCGCACTGAGATACGCTCAAAGAGTCTACAATTGCGGCTATTTTGTTCATTGTTTTTATTGGGGGTTGATGTGTGGTTTTAATTTTTCTAGAATATAGTTTGCAGAAGCTTGTGGGCTGAGATTGTTTTCCCACGCATTTAAAGTTTTGTTTGACAGATCTTGCAAAACATCGTCGCCAAGGTCAATGAGGCGAGAAGCAAGCGACCAGTCGTTGTCTTTAACGTTCACATAAAAAGAACTGGTGATAAACTCATAAGGGTTTTGTTGGCACGCAACGATAGCGCAACCGCACTCGGCAGCTTCGTAAAATCTAAATGTGTCTAAGCTGGCCGAACCACACGGAACGAGCGCTACTTTTGACTGAGAAAGAATCTCTGCATATATTTCTGAAGAAAATCCTTTGTTCCAACCTTTATAAAAATGGATGTAATTTCTAGGATTTTCAGCAAGATTTGCCACCGCATTGAAAAAATCTGATCGCCTGTATGGGTCTAGCTGTCCGATAAAACAGCAATCGTATTTTCTTTCTTTTATTGGAACGTACTTTGGTGCTTTAAAAGCACTGATAGTGCCTAGCGGCAGAGGATATAGCTTTGGCAACCCTATAAAAGCACTTTGATTTGGGTCGTATGCAAAAGTTTTTGGGTAATAGTGCATAAACGAAGCAACGCAATTGCTCTTATTAACTTCTGGTGGAACATAGGTGTGGGCCTCAGCAGATGTTATAATTGAGATGTGCTTGTCTTGACAGGTATTTTCGGCTTCCCAGCTTCTAATTACAATTTTTATATCCGGCGGAAGCTGTGGCGCTAAAAGCTCGCAAATTTCTTGGCAAGTTCTTGTTTCCATGTAGTGGCTCGGTAAAAGGTTAACAACCCTACCTTTGTTGACAAGTTTTGTAAAATCCTGCATTTGTTCCCTCACGAATTAAATATGGTATGTGATGATATACATTAAATCCTAAAACATCAAACCAATAATTCATTTCAAAATCTATTGGCAGAGTATATCCTGATTCAGCTATTTTACATAGCTTTTGTGCCGCATTTTTAGATAAAACATATGCGCACACTGTATTTGTGGATGGGTGTGACTTTTTATAAAAGTTACCTATTTGCTCGGTAGTTTTTGCTACATCTTCATGATAAAAGGCCCCGCCTACAAAAAGCACATCAAAATTTGGACAAGCCAATGTAGTCTGGTCAAAAATTTCGTCAAAAAAATTGCAAAAAATAGCGTCATCCTCTAACACCAAAGAAGTTTCTGTGTCTGCAATCATCTTCCACGTTTCTATATGGTTTTCCGAGCAGGCCAAATCCCCCGGCTTCATAGCTCTAAAATCAGCTTTGGAGTTGTAGTAGTCTCCCAATTTACGATTCCATAGTTTTGGACACGCTATGTATCTTTCTGGAGGCTCTACGGCAAAGTCTTCTCGGTTCCATTTTGAAACCCATTCTACGTCTTGTAGATTTCTAGATTCTATGTAAGCTTTTCTTTCGGTTAGCTTTGGGTAGTGTATTATGTATTTTTTCATACTATATTCCAATTGTTGGTGAGTGTGCCGAGGGCGTATTCTCTTACATTATGTAAAAAAAGCTCGCCCCGCACTTTTTTTGCTGGCATAAGATCAACAAGACATTTTATCGAACTGTCTATGCAATGCACTTCAGACGCGCATTCTATTAATTTTCTTAAAAAGAATGGGTTTTCGGACGATGGATTTTCTATAACAAATTTTGCTTTTATTTTTGATCTGTCGATCAGCAATCCTCTTGATGGGTCTTCGTGAACAAAAGCATAAGTTTCATTGTTTGGGTTTAATTTATGATATAATTGATCTTCAGCGGCCTTGTTTTGAGGCCACACAAACAAGTCTGTTCTCACAGAATAATCAATCGCCAATTGATCGTAAAATATCTCCCACGGATTTTTTGTTTTTAATACGGGACTTCCCCATGGGTAGTGTTCGTGACCAACTCTACAGAGATCCACGCTTTTGTTGTTTTCCTGGTATAGCTTTTTTAATTCTAGAAAACAACTGTCAACAAACTCACGCTCTAGATTCCATGGTTCAGATGGAATGCCCACAACATTAATACTCGGATTATCCCTGTACATGTACTTGACAACTGGAAGATATTTAATTTTTGCCACAACAAAATAATAGGAAAAATCTCTTTTGTTGGCTAGATAGCGTACCATGCCCGCACAATTAAAATGATCGCCAAGGCCCGTATGATGATGAATAAGTAAGGCAGTTTTCATTTGTTTGATATAAAGTCAATCCAGTATTTAGCGGTTAATTCTTGTGGGGTTGGGGCAGATATAAATTCTTGTATTAGATTTCTATGCTGCTCTATTGCGACCAATATATCCTCTAATTTGAAAAATTCTAATCGCTCAACCAACATTATTGGCAATGCATAGCATTTAATGCCAGACCGCATAACAGTCATTTGTTCTACGAGTTTCTCGATATTTATGCAGTTTTCTACCACAGGTATGGTTCCACACAGCCAGCACTCCCAAATTCTATGAGTATCAATTCCATTGCCTCTTGGACAAATAGAAAACCAGGATGCCGATAATTTTTGTGCGTAGTCTTCAAAAGCCTGACCATTGGTGCAATTTTTAGTAAAGCAAAAAGACTGTTCTTGGAAATGGGTCAACCACTTGTAACGATCTGGATAGGTTCGCGGGTTGAACATAGCCGAGCATAAAATGGTTTTGTCTCGCCTTGAATGCATCAAAACATCTGTTTTTTTGAGTCCCGGAAACCATTCAGAGTTTTCAAAACCTATTGGAATTGGAAATATTCTTGGGTGGTCAACGTCAACGTTCTGCGAAAACCACAATAAGTTTTCATTTGACTCGAATATTTCGGCGTTGTCTAACCTTTTTAGTGCATAAGAAACGGGATAATCAGAATTGTGCGTGACTATCTTGTTTGTTTTTAGTGTAGACAAATCGGCTTGATGAGTATGAAAATAATCTGTGCCGGGAATGTCTTTTAGAAGTTCTCCGCGAAGTAGCATTACAACAAGTCCTCTATGTTTTTTCTGTGCATGTGCAGGTTAAATATCTTGTATTTTTCTCCATTGCAGTAAACAAAAGGAGTTTTAGATTGCTTGTCCCATTCTACAGTCAACTCAAGTGTCGCCAGCTTTCTTCCTATCGAATCGCTTGTATCGTAAAATCCAGGCGGCTGAAAATTATTTGTTCCGAAAATATAGGCGGCGTACCCAAATGGGTCAAATACATAATCTTTGTAGGCGTTTGGCATTATCGGTAAAATAGTTAAATTGCCGCACTTTCTGTATACAGTAAGAAGATGCATTTCTGAAATATGGTCGAATCCATATACCTGCTGGAGCTTTTCTTCTCCAGCCGATACCAATAAATTCATAAATTTGCACAAACGAAGCATCATAGAATAGTGCGGAATAATCGCAAAACTAAACAATGTAGAGTCTTCGCCGCTATGATGACGATAAACACAATTGATTTTGCTGGCATCAAAAGTCAAAGATTCTACATTATAAAATAAAACATTATCATTTTCTATATGCAAAACATTTTCTAGTTTTCTTGAGTTTATATAAGCACTTAGATAAAATAACCTTTCCATTGTTAAATGCCAAAAATTATCTTGGCTTTTGTATGTGGTTGGCGGGCCGAGTGGGTGCTTTTTCTTAATCCATGTTTTTTCGTTTAATTCTACTATTTCTGGGTCTTGCTTAAATTCATCAGAAAACACTGGATTGATGTTCCAAAGCTGAAACATTGATTTTATCTGATCGTTAAAATGCTCTTGATCTAAAATAAAATCTACATCACACTGGTTGTTTCTTCTAAGATGTTCTAGTGAATACTTGACATATTCAGGAATTGGATTTCCTATGTGTGTTAATACTATTCTCAAAATAATTTTAGCTCCGTGTGTGGACTTTTGATGTGGTCAAAATCAATGGCCTCTAAGGACAATCTCTTTCCGTCTAAAAACAGTTGATTTAGATATTCGCTTGAGTAGTTGTAAACATCTCCACTTCTATTTTGTGCTTCGTTTTGCACTCTGTTGTTTGGACTGTTGACAACTCTACTAGTTGTAAAGCATCCCATATATGGGCCATATTCATAATTAAACCTTTGCAGCTTTGATTCAAAAGTGTTTGGCGTATTGCCGAATTTTTCTATTTGACTCCATTCATGCAACAGATAGGACATTTGGCGTATATCATCTTTTCTAAAGATATGCCCATCAACAGACAGAAAATAACTCCAATAGTCGCCAAATGGCACTGTGGTTCTGTCCCACAACACAATAGAATCGTTAGCTTCGGGCTTCAAGAATTGCGCATGATATGGAAAAGAATGAATTGTTTCGGCGCCCACTTGTCTTTCGCAGGTATTAAATCCTAGTCTCAAAGAAAAGCATGAAAATGCTGAGTCTTTGAATAAAAACAAAGCATCATTGATATCTTTTTCTTCTATGTTTTGATATACTATGTCGTCATCGGTCAAAAAGCAAATATATTTACTTTGCGCCAAGCAGCACGCTTCATAAGCGCAGTAGAATATACTTTCTCTACTGCAATCGCTTGCCTGATCTACAAAAGTGGCTTCGGCCCGATGCTCAAATTTTAACTGTTTGTAGCTTTTTTCATGGGCCTCACTAGAGGTTTTATAAATTACCTTTATATCACTAACAAAGTCACAATTTTTCTTTATGCTTTGTAGAAGAAGGTCTAATTGCAATGCCCTATCTTTGCTGAACACAATAACTGAAATCATTTACTTTTTCCTGCTGTGTTTAAGTACCAGTTTATAGTTTCTTCAAGACCATCGTGTAGATTTATTTCTGGGTCAAAATTCAACAACTTTTTTGCCGAAGAAATGTCTAAAGACCTTCTTGGCTGGCCATCCAGTGAATTAACGTTAAATAAAATCTGACCTTTGTATCCCATCAAATACGATATGCTTTCTGCTAAATTTTTAATTGTGGTTTCTTGACCAGTGCCGATGTTTATTGGGTCGGGGCCGGTGTTTTCTTTTATAGAAAGTTCTATGGCCCTAGCGCAGTCGGTAACATACAAAAACTCTCTAGACGCATTTCCAGTGCCCCACAATTCTACGTGCGGCAACTTTTGCTCTTTTGCATTTTTTATTTTTAATATAATAGCTGGAATAACGTGGCTGGTTATTGGGTCAAAGTTATCCCCAGGCCCATACATATTGCATGGAACGAGTGTAGTAGAGTTAAAACCATACTGCTTTTGGTATGCTATAAGCATTTCTAGTATGGTTTTTTTTGCGATACCGTAGGGCGCATTGGTTTCTTCTGGATAGCCGTTCCATAGATCCTGCTCTTTGAATGGTACTTGGGTAAATTTTGGATAACTACAAACTGTCCCAAGCATAACAAACTTCTTTAGTTTACCATACTTTCTGGCGGTTTCAACTAGATTAACGCCCATGGCCAGATTTTCGTAGATAAAAAGGCCAGGATTTTCACTGTTGGCTAAAATCCCTCCCACTCTAGCTGCTGTGTGGATGATAACATCTGGCTTGTGATAATCTATCAAATACTGTACAAATCGTTGGTTGGTCAGATCGCAATGCTCTTTGCCGCTGAGTTCCACCAGATTGGTGTAATTTTTATTTTTTAGATAGCTTACAAGATTTCTGCCTACAAATCCTCTTGCCCCAGTGATTAAAACTTTGTCTCGGTTCATTACTTCAAGTCCTTTATGATGCTTATGGCTGTATCAGCTAAATCATTATAGCCAAATTCTCGTAGAAACTGCGAAGCTCTATGAAAATTAGTATGATTTTTCAAAACTATATTTCTTCCGATGGCAGAGATTCTTTCTCTTTCTTCTGGATTTTGTAGGTAAAAATCAATCTTTTCTTTGAAGTCTTTTCTAGAGTTTGCGTATACCATTCCATCTTGGAATATTTTTTTATGACTTGCAACATTGTCGCCAACGCAAAAGCCGCCAGCAAGCAAAACTTTGAATGATCTTTCGTTTATTTCTACTCCATAAACGTGTGCGTGTGGCTCGCTTAGATTTGGACAGATTTTAGCAGATTTGAATAGGTTCGCAACACACGATTCGTCGATATGGCCACAGTATTGATTGACATGCGGCCAAGGCTGATTTCCAAATATTTTTATGTTGTATTTTCCGATTTCTTCGCACAAAGGAACCAGCATGTCGTCCAGCACCAAACCTTTGTATGGCCAATACCCGCCCACAAACGCCAAATCGCACATCAAGTCTTGATCGCGCTCAGACATATAGTAAGCATGAACATTGCCAGCTAGCATCATAGATACGGGCCTGATTCCAATGTTGTTGAATTTTCTATGCGTTACTTGAATATCTTCTGGAAGATAATGGCAAAAAACAAATTCGGGCTGTAGACACTCTTTTTTTAGGTTTTCAAGAGTCCTTATTTCCTGTTCGGTTGCTCTTAATATATTGAAATTTGGATGTACTTCTAGATCGCCCCAGTCTCCAACTCTCAAAGCCACCTTTAACCACGGTCTGTTCTTTATACATTTGATTGTGGCAGAGTCAAGGTTATAAGCCTGCCCAATAAAAATATCGGGCTGTTCGACCTCAAAAACATCAAAAGCTTCTGACTGTTTGCAATCATAGAAGCTGGCTTTTACTCCTGGCACATCGTTAAATGCCGAGTACCAAGCTATTCTTTCAAAGTAGTGCGCGTGATATCCATCGTTAGCTATTAATATTTTCAGCATTCTTTATGTCCTTTATGCAGTCTATTTCAACTATCTTCATGTTTGGAGGTTCGTAGCAGCTAAATTCACCGCCGAGATTTATTATTTCGTTTATCAGTTCAAAAGAAACTTTATTTCTAGATGATTTTTTATTTAGTATAAATTTAAGCATATTATACTCTTCATTGGCGACATAAGCTATTTGACACCACTTAAAGCCAGTTTTTACTCCGTATGACAAATGCTGGGCTACATTGTCGTTTATAACGATGCTCACCTCTTTTTCAGCCATTTGTTTTTTACTGTCCACAAGCAAAAACGATTTTTCATAACAAAGATGGTCGAGAGTTGCCCAGTTAAAAAATAGATCGCCGTGCATAAAGAGTATTTTTTGATCTTCTTCTTTTATAGCCAACCTAAGACTTTCGGCAGAACCAGTTTCGTTGTATAAGCTATTTTCTACAATGCTAATCTGATCTTGATAATTGCTGATTTTTTTAGCTATTTTTTCTACTTTATAACCGCACACCAAACTTATTTTTGGAATCCAAAAAGCTTTACTTATAGCGTGAATTTGATGCTCTATTAAAAATTTATCATTTAATTTTAACAGTGATCTTGGTTCTCTTGTTTTCATTTTATGCGAAATGCCAGCGGATAAAATAACCACAGGCATTTCATTTAGATCGTATTTTCGTCCTGGTTTTGTCATGATCTGTTGTTTATAATTTCCATATTTTGTCTGAAAATATTTCCATTCATTTTCATAGATTGATTTTTGCCGGTTTCTCTCACCAAAGAAAGAACCTCTGGAATGTGATATATCAGGCAGTTTTTACTAAGCCTCAACCAAAGATCATAATCTTCTGTGCATCCTATAAATCCTTTGCTCAAAGGGCCGTGCAATTTGCTATCATAAAATTCAGAACTTTCAATCGCTACTTCGTTGAGATATTCCATTTTAATCAAAGCTCCAGAATGCACTATACACTCTCTTTCTAAAACTTCTTTATCGTAGGGTTGCTTAAACTCTCTTTTTGAATAATCGCCCGCTGATCCAGATCTACAAATTACATAATCTGCATAAACAACACCAATGTCTTCGTTTGAAAGCATTTTGTTTAGCATTTTATCTACTTTAGTTGGCATCATTTCATCGTCTGCATCTAGAATACAGATCGCAAATAAATCTTTGTGATCGTGCATTGCTCGTCTTATAGCAACGTTTCTAGCGGTGCTTGCTCCAGAATTATCTATGTCTATTATAACAAGTGGGCTGTCAGACAATCTAAATACGTTGTATTTACCATTATAGTAGCTGCTAGCTACATATCCTAATGACTGCTCAGAATTACTAGGTGTGATTTGAAAATCACGCATAATCCTATCAAGCGAATCATCACTAGAACCATCGTTAACAACGTAAACAACTACGTTTTTATATGTTTGATTGAGGGCGCTTTTGATAGCCGAAACAACATATTCTCCATAGTTGTAATTTGCTATGATAACAGCTACTTTATTCATTGAAAACTTTCTCCCATTCGGTTATAGATTCTGAGTCTTGGTAGCTCATGTCTGCTAGCCTTTCTTCAAAACACCTATTGTCAACCGTCCCATCGCTCATGACAACAGGCTGATTGCATCCCAATGACTTGTATATAGATGATTGAACTATAATCTTGGTAGAGTCTTTATTTTTTGCGTACACAAGTCTTTGAAGCTGGTTGTTTACTCTATTGTTTAGAGTTTCCGCAAAATTTCTTTCTACTGATTGGCCTTCCTCTAAGAAAACAGCCCATCCATTTTTAGCGTAAGTAAAACCCTCGTCGAAGCCTTTTGAGCTATCTACAACTTGAATCAAATTAAATCCGCCGACATTGTTTTTTAAGGTTTCAGACATGAGGCTAAAAGCTTCAAGATTGTATGCAACGTTGTCGTTTAAAACCACAACAAACTTTCGAGCGTTTATTGTTTGATTGTTTATGTTTTCAAGCAAGCTCTTCAAGAAGCTTAGGTCTTTGTTAAATTTAATAATAAAGCTAAGCCTTGGGTATACTTCTTCTTTTACTTGGTCAACAGCCTCTTTTAAAGACTGACAATGCTCGTCCATCCATCTTTGAGGTCTATAAGTATTGCAAAAGCGATTAAATTCAAAAAAGCCATTGCTTATTTTTTCTTCTGTAGATAATTTTTTGTGTCTATCGTCCACACAACAGCCAACCTGTAGACTAGATTCTTTGTCTACCTTCGCAAAAACACAGCCGCCGCAAGAAAATACCATTTGGTTCATTTCAATCTTTTTCCTTGTATGTAGATACTGCCTTGGAATTTATTTGTTGATACAGAAAAATTAGATGATAAAAAGTTGCAAGCCGCTTCTAGGTCTAACACGCAACCGATAGGGCCATTGCAAAAGATATGATCATTTAATTCTTGTAAAGTGATAGAGTTATGTATGGAGTGTTGCACTAAAAGAAGTAAAATGTCGGGCTCTATGATCGTTAGAGTTCCGCCTATTTTTACCTTTTTAGAAACAAGCGAAAGTATACCTAAAGACTCGCTGTTTTTATAAGAAGATAAAATTCCATCGCACTCAACGTGTGCAGCTTCCCCATTATCTATTTTGTCTAACTGATCTAGCGTCAAGTTGGTAAAACCAGACTTTTCTTCGGAAGCTGGAGAACCTACAAATACTCTCATTGTAAAACCTCTTTAAATACAGTGTTCCAGGACTGCGTAAACTTTTGCAAACTGTGTTTTAATTTTATTGTATTTCTAGCATTTTCACCGAGGTTTTTTGCTAGCTCGTCGTCCGAAAGTAATCTACAGCAATGTTCTCTCAATTCTTCGCTGTTGCTCGCCAGAAGCCCGTTGTAGCCATGTTTTATTATTTCTGGTATCATACAGGTATTTGTAGAAACTATCGCACAGCCGCACGCCATGGCCTCTAACAAGGACATTGGAACCGGCGAGTGTAAAGATGTATTCAAGAATATTTTTGCCGACTGGTATTCTTGTCTAAGATCTTCGATAGACTTTGCTGGCTCTGACAATCCTGGATTTTTTCCAATTACCCTATAGGGAAGCTCTGATTTGTTTGAATTGATGGTTTGTTTCCAAAGACTCCAGCCACAAGCCCAGTCTCTTTGCGCCCACAGATTAACAGCAGACAACAAGTAATTATTTCTTTCTATGTGACTATCGACACACCAAAAATCAGTGTCCAGCCCATGCTCAACAACTATCGAGTTGGTGGAATTGAAGCCCCATTTGTTTCTACTGTATTCGGATATGAATGTATTCAAGTGAACGCTGGTAGACCTGAATATAGCAACTTCTTCTTGGCTTGTTGGCAGGGTGTGTGTATGCCTAATCACAGGTAAGTTGAAAAATTTAGCAAGATCAATCGCAGTTGCTAATCTTTCGCATGAAGTGTGAACCAAAACAAGATCAAAGCTGATGTGATAGGGAATCTCTTGGACGAGTATATAATTGTCTGGCTTTTTGCCGTAATCATAATCCCATTGCTTGCCGTGGCTCACACAATAAAAGCTGTGGCCGGTCATAGCCAAAGCTTGCTCGTATCTTTCATGGGTTGTGCCAACTACAAGTATATTTAGTTTGTCTGGCCTATTGACTTGCCTAGTGTAGCTTTTTATATGTTCTCGGACTGACATAGTAATTTTTTAAATCCTTGTCCTGCTTTTTCGTGAGTACAAATTTGTCTTATTTCGTTCTTTATAGAGGTTTTTCTAGAGCCGCGAGTTTCTCCATCCTGATAGCTTCTTTCATAAGCTTTTCTCATTTTCATTCTCAGGTCGTATATGTCTATTTCCGACCAGCAATCTTTGCCGCTGTAAAGCTCTGGAAGAGAATCTTCCTGTGTAACACACGGCACTATTCTAGACTCTACCAAAGAGCTTGGATTGCAGTATTCATCCATTCCTGCATTTTTAGTGCAAAGAACTTCCAGGCCAAGACCTTGAGCTTCTATCATCGGAATACAGGGGTCTTCTCCATGACTGGAAACCACCATGCAATGACACTGAGACATTAAAGAAAGGTAGTCCTGATAGTTTAAATAACCAGACAATCCACGGATTTTTTTTGTGTTGCGTAGCTTTAAAGACCCGCAAATTTGATCGTTTAAACCATAAAGCCTTTCTAGGGCCGTATCTTGATCGCCACCAGATATTTTGAAAAATAGATTTACATTTTCATATGGGTCAAACTCAAGATGAAAAGCTGTTATGAGCGCAGAAAGATTTTTTCTGCTATTGAATTCACCAAAAAAACAAAAGTTATAAGAGTCTTTTATTTCTTTGATTCTTACTGTAGGATTGCTTTCAACTTTGTCTAGTAGGTCAAAATCAATGGATGCTCTAAAAACGTTTACAGGAATTTTAACGCCGCTTCTAGCTGCTGATATTTTCCTAAAGTTAGAACAAACCCAAGCTTCGTTCATTGTGTTTATATACATTTGCCATAAAGAATGGGAAAAGCTATAGTTTTCACTATGAAAGATGCCTATACATTTCATTGAGCTATCGCAAACATAGTCTTGTGGTAGACAATGCTGAATGCAAACATCACAATTTTTAGACGATTTTTTTTCTAAGCTTTGTATTTCTTCGTTTATGGCCGAGGGGGTTGAATATGTTATTCTTCTTGGAACAACGTCTATTCCTGCTTTGTGCATGGCCAAAATATTGTTTGCCGCAGCGTTTCCCCATCCAGTTCCGTCAAAGTAATTGCCTATGTATAATACTTTCATTTTGTTGTAAAGCCTTTTTTGATGGTGTTAGCTCTATGATTTTCCCAAACATTGTAATAATCTGCTAATTTGAAGATCAGGTCGTAGGCATCGCTGTAATTAAAAGATTTTGTTTTTAAGGCGTCTTTGTTGTGGCTTTCATTTAAATAAAGGCCGCCTTGACTATCCAGTGTTGTTCTATAGGTCAAGTCACGAACCAATCTTCTCCACAGAAATTTACCAATCAACCCTGGCCTGCATAAAACTTCTGAAATTAAAAAGTTCGCCTGATCCACCGGCATAACTAGGTTTTTATTTATTGGTGAAGGATTTATTATTTTTGGGGGGCTATGCCAAGTGTATTGCTTGGGCGTTGTTTTTAGCGACAGAAAATAATTTCCCCACTTCTCAGCCGTATTGTCCCAGTTGTATCTTTTTATTGTCTTGAGCCTTGTTTGTTGACCAATCCAAGCCAACTCTTGTTTTGACATATTAAAAAGTTCGGTGAATAATTCCAGTGCTTGTTTATTGTTTGGAATCGCTCGATTGCAGCCAGTTTCAGCTTCTAGAGAGTATTCTACAGCATCAATCGGGAATCCTCCGATATTTTTCAGGATAGACTCCATGGCCGAGTAGTTTACAGAGCAAACCGGAACGGCGCATTGGGCTGCCTCTAGTTGCGGCATACCAAACCCTTCGCTGTTTGCATACTGTACATACAAATCAAAGACGTTGTATACACTAGACAATTCCTGTTCACTGATGGGGTTGTTCAAACCTGCAATCAGACAAGAAAAGCTGTTACAATCATTACAGAATTTAACAGCGTCAGAGAAAGGCGAACAAGATATCTTTTTACATTTTTTACACTTGTATGTAAACAGAACTTTACTTAGAAGATCATACTCCATCAGAAGCTCTGGTATGTTCCACCCAACATCTGGAAACGCCGTGTGGCAGTACAAAACAACATCTTTTCTGTTGGTTGAGTTCAAGTAATCTCTAAAAACTTTAAACAGTTCTGGATAAAGCTTTCTTCTTTGGTTGCGCATAACTGTTCCAAGAACATACTTGCTTGGGTCTATGCCAAACTTTTCTTTGTGTAGCCCCTTGTCATCAACCGGAGCAAATACTTCAGAAGCGCATGGCGATGCAACATCAATAAAATTGATATCGTTTGACTGCTTCATAAGCGTGTCTCGCCCAAACTCAGAATAAGTAAAAACAGAGTGGGCGTCAGCATAAGCCTCAACCCATTCTGCATTTTGAGGGGCCGCATCTACAGTGGGCATAATAGACCAATGATAAAAATCTCGAAATGGAGAAGTTCCTTCAAAGGCTAGCATCCAGAAATCTCTGATATCGAAAACAATGTCTGGCTGAAAATTTAATAGAACAGAATTAAAAGAAAACTCACCAAATTCAGCTATGGGGTTTTGCTTGTATTCTATGTATTCTGGGGTATTTTTTTCTGGTTTATTAGCAAAAACCTTCCATGGTACTTGTTTGATCTTCGGATTGTTTGCCGAAGCATAACACGCCAGTTCAGCCACTTCAAACTCAGGATAATGTAGGTGTAGCCTTGACAAGACTTCTTTTGAGTACACAGAATATCCAGTTGGCATCTGTGAAAACTCTGTACACATCAAGATTCTTTTTTTAGTCATATTAATCGTTTTTTGTAGATGGGAAAATCTTAAATGTATTTACTCTAAAGTTTATCTTTTGCTTTCTGTCGCCTTCGGGGGTGTCCCATTTTTGGTGGCGGGCAGAGCATTGAACAACCAAGAAATCTCCTTTGCGGCAATGGTCATAGATTGTTTGTGCGCCGCTATCCCACGCCTCAAAATCAAGATAGTCATATCTTCTCTTGGTTTGCCCGTCCTTATCTTTTCTTGTTTCCTCAATCCCCAAACTAAAAGTAGTTAATTTTGTTTCGCCAATATCTTTGATTTTTGGGTCATCTGTTAACCTTCCAACAAAAACACATTCGTTCATATTTCACCTATACTTGCCAAACACTTTCTACAATTAAAGAACCATCGTTTTTTACTGATGGCTTACCGTTTATTATAACTGTATTGCCTTCATAAAGCACACCATAATACTTGTGAAAAGCCTCTGGAAACACAACAACCGAGTCTATAGATGCAGAGCTATCTTCTATGCATAGGAAAGCCATGCTTTCTCCGTCTTTTGTTTTGTGTTCTCGAACGCTTTTAACGTGTACAGCCAATCTTACATTGCCCCTAATAGAGCAATTAAAAACATCTTTACATGAGGCAGTAGCCGCATCAACCGATATCGAGTCGGCCTTGTTGAATGTTAGTGCCGTACCGTAGTATTTCTTTTCTTCGTCTGCTATCCAGGCAATTTCATCTTCAAGTCTTTGAGTGGGGTTTTCAAGAATTCTTTTTAATCCAACCACAGTAGAAAGTCTATTTGAAGTTATATTCAACCCATTTATCAGCATATCTATATGCCAAAGTAAATCTTTATCTTTATTGAATATACTTTTTATGTAGGTTATTTCTCTGTCTGATAAATTTCTCCATATTCCGTATTCATAAATCATCCTGTTTCTAAAAGTTTTATTGTTTTTGCCATGAAAAACCCCCGTTGAGGCCATAGCTATAAATGCTTTTTTGTTTAATATAGGGGCAAACTCTAAAAGAATTTGCATCCATGTTAAATCCTTAACATTAGAAGTTTCCAGGTAGCTCGACAGCTTTTTACATTCGGTTGCCCCAACGTCTTTTATATGGGAGATACCAAAGTATATTTTGTTGCAATCTGTTTTTAAAAACCCTAAATTAAAGTTTGACAAAGATGCCGGAGCAACTTCTATTCCGTGCAGCTTTGCGTCCGATACAAGCAAACTGATTTCCTCTTGACTGTCTTGCTTTCTACTAGAGTGTTCAAGATAAACTTCGTAAAACTTCTCTTGGTTGTGATACTTGCAATAGGCACTCCAAAAGGCATTAACAGCGTAAGCAACACTATGACTTTTGTTGAATGAATATCTTTGCGAAGCTTCAATCCAGTCGAAAATTTGCCCAGAGTCTTGTTCGTTGACTTTGCCAACTTTTTTACAACCATCTAAAAATTGAATTTTTAATTTGGCCATCAACTCTGGAAGTTTTTTGCCGATAGCTTTTCTTAGCGAGTCAGCTTCTTGCTCTGAGAAACCCGCTATTTCTCTAGCTATCAACATAGCTTGCTCTTGGTAAACAAGAATTCCGTAGGTGCTTTTCAAAATTGGCTCTAGCGATGGGTGAAGATAAGTAACCGGATAAACATTGTTTCTTCTCTTGATATAGTGCCAAGTCAAAGACTCTCCATTGATATAAGACTGCGAACACCCAGGGCGAATAATCGCAATGAGGTCTGACAAGTCTGATAGTTGTTTTGGTTTGAGTCTTTTTGACCAAGTTTTACCAAGGTTGGATTCTAATTGAAAAATCCCTTGAGTATCGCCTTCGCACAATATTTTCTCCCACACATTCATATCTGAAAAATCGTTGATATCAAGATTTTTGTCTTGGGCAATTTTCATAACCTTGCTTAAAATATCAACAGCAAGAACATCTAATTTTAGAATACCAACGGCATCCAAGTCAGACATTTCAAATCCGGCAATTTTGTTGCCATCTTTGTCTTCAATCATCGGGCAAAAGTTTTTAAGAGACTCTGGAGCGATAACAACAGCCGCAGCGTGTTTGCCTTGGTTTTTGTAGGTTCCTTCGATTTTCATAGCGGTTTTAAAAGTATCTGCTAGATCGCCCGACAAAGTTCCGTCTTCATTCAAAACACACCACTTGCTCAAGCTTTTTGCATTGTTTATAAGCGACCATCTCAAAATAGACTTATCTTCCATTTCTTCTAGTTGGTCAGCGATTTTTGCTTCGTCTGGGATGTATTTTGTTATTTCATTCATCTCGGCAAACGAAACGTTGCCTTCCACGCGCATAACTTCTTTGACAGCCGATCTTCCTTGAAGTCTACCGTATGTAACCATTTGGGCAACCTTATCTTCACCGTACTTTGCTTTTATATAGGCAATAACTTCATCGCGGTGTTCCGATGGAACGTCAATGTCGATATCCGGCAAAGAGCCTTTTCTAGAAGCGTTATAAAATCTACTAAACAAAAGATCAAACGGAATCGGATTGATTCCTGTGATTTTTATTAAATAAGAAATTAAACATCCAGCGGCACTTCCACGCCCAGGCCCAGGAAGCCAACCTCTACTTCTAACATAATTAACAACATCTTGAACAATCAAAAAATACCCAGCAAGATTTGCCTCTTCTATAATCGGCAATTCTTCGTCACGCATTCTGGATATATACTGGTCAGATTTTCTTTGTTCGGGTGTTAATCTAGTTTTCCATCCATCTCTACAAAGTTCTTTTAGGTACTCTATTTCAGAAATTCCGCCGGGGCATTCAAAACTTGGAAGCATAGGATCAGAAAGAATATTATAGTCTTCGCAGATATCGTATATTCTACTGAAAATATCTCCTGAGTGGTTGGGGTATTTCGCCTCGATATCAAACGAAGAGGGAATACTATAACAATCAGAAAAGAAAAAGTGGCGATCTTTAAAAGATAGGTGATTTTGTATCTTTTTGTTTATCTCTGGGATTGTAGTTTTTTGGTGCGAACAAAGCAAGATTCTGTGGCAATAGCTGTCTTCTCTATCGACATATCGACAATCGTTGCTTGGGATAATGATAGTTTCAATTCCTTGAGCAACAATTTCTTTATCTAGCTCGACGAAGCACTCGGCAAGAACATTTGCGGCATGAAAATTGTCATCCATTTTTTCTATAGAAACAAAGAAAGAATCTCCAAATAACTTTCTATGATTGCGTATATAATCGCAAGCAGTTTCTTTCCAGTTGTCTATTAGAAAAGATTTGGCATGTTCAAAAGATTCTGCTGAGTATGCTTCTGGTGCTAATATAAGGCTGGCTAGTTCGCTTCCATAGTATCCAGAAATACAAATATGATCGTTTCCATAGCAAACTTCGGTGTTTTTATCTGAAACGGCCAGCATAAGCTTTTTCCAGCCGTTTAGGTTTTTAGCTAAAACGATATATTTATTGGAAAACTCACACCCAAGAATTGGCTTGATTCCGCTTTCTTTGCAGGATTTGTAAAAGTCTACACAGCCAGACACACTATCTATATCTGTAATAGCACAAGCCTTGTACATCAAATCAGCGCACTTTTGGGTTGCCCCTTTTGGCTTGATAAAAGACTGTAAAAAACTAAGATCAGTATGTAGCCTAACTGGAAACCAATCAATCATTTAACCCTTACTCCATCTATAATATATTCTGATGAGATATTATCTTTTACGGCAAATATGTCCCAATCATGCCATTTTACTAAATATCCATGCTTTAGCAAGATCAATACGATATTTACAAAGTTATCTAAGTTACGACTATTTAAATTATGTTCGATAGTCCAGCACTGAACATTGTATTTTTTAAAATCAAAACTTTCAAGAACGCGAAGCTCTCCCCCTTCAATGTCAAGGCTGATATAATCTATATCTTTTGGGGCTCCGTATTCTTCTAGTAAAGTGGAAATACTAATTGATGGATTTAACTTTTTGCCAGAATTTTGATTAACATATGCTAAAGTGCCATCTCCACCTTCATCGGGATCAATTAAAAATAATTCTTTATCGTCAGAGCTATATATTGGCCTATCGCAAACTTTAGCTTTTCTAGAGGATCTTAATTTTGGAAGAACCTGCTCGTTGCATTCTACACAGATTCCATTCCAGCCAAGCTCTTCTAAAAGAAAAGTATTGGATAAATTAACGCCATCATAAGCACCAATATCAACAAAAAACCCATTGTTTTTATTTTTTAGCTTATCTAAAACCCAAACGTCCTGCTTTATTTGAGAATAACTCATATTGTTCCTACTTAATATATAGTTCTTGACCGGCAAACGCTTTTTCAAATTTGGTTTTTGCCGCTAGTTTTCTGTGAAAGTTTAGAAATTTAATCAAAATATTTGCAGTATTCTTAACGTCCTGCAAAGCATCGTGGGCATTGGATATAGACTCGCTGTTGTTTTCAGATAGTCCAAGATATTCTACCATAGAAGTCAAACTTCTGCTCTTGATATCTGGATTGTTTTCTGTCCACATAAAAACAATATCCATCATATCTATTTTGAAGATATTGTTGAATATATCCTGTTTTTTATCTTTATTCAACGGGCCATATAGTTCGCACATTCTTTGAACAATAGGCATATCAAATCCATTGATATTGTATCCGCACGGAATTGGGGCTGTATAGCTGCTGTTTTTATAGTTGAACTTCTTGGCCCACTCAGCAAACTTTGGCCACACAACCTTTGCGGGAGGGGCTTTCAGCAACTGCTCGCGTGTTTTGCGGGTCACTTCAAGTGCCTTTTCTTCTACTGGATCAAATCCTGCGGCTATGGCTTTTTCGTCGTCAAAGATTGGCTGTATTTCGCTGTTGAAAATACCTCCAGGCTCTATTGTAAGCTTTTTACTGTGAATTGCAATAGCCGCTATCTGCGTAGGCTGACATTTTAACGGATTTCTTCCGCCGGTTTCCAAGTCAAAAACAATAAAAGTATTGTAATTCATTAGCGAATGGCCCTCTTAACTTCTAAAAAACGGTTTACGGCATCGCTAATATTGTAGTAAATGTCTGAACATTTATACTTAGCGTTATCAGAATGTACTTGGTAAACACTTTTACCAAATTTTGCAACAAAATCTACGTGATCTCTCAGGTCGCACAAACTCACTTGTTTGTACATAACAATGTATCCGTCTAAAACTACGGCCTTTAAATTTGTTGTTTCTAGGTCTTTCATATTTTTCCTCTATTGGTTTTGTGCTGTGCCAGGAGCAGAATAAAAATCTAAAGAAAATCCGGGCTTCGAACAAGATTTTATAGCGTTATCTATTCCGTAGAGCTTGATTTGATCTTCTACATAGTTACAAATTCGCTTTTCTGTTCCGGGCCAGTTGTTTTTATAGTAGTGGCAAAGTCTAGTGCATCTAAAATCTGATCTTGCTGAATTGATTGGCCTGGGCATAGAGTTGTTTTTGATTTCCAAAAACTTTGTTTTTAATTCCTCTAGAAATTTCTCTTCATCCTTTTGCTCGTAGCACAAGCTGAACGGGCCGCCATCTCTAAGAAAAAAGATAGTCATTATCACATAGCTATACTGTGGATATAGCTTTCTTATTGCATAATAATACAGCAACAATTGTATGTCGTCGTATAGTTTATCGTAGGTCTTTTCTTGTCCTGTGGCCCAATTGATTCTTTTGCCGGTTTTGTAATCAACATACTCTAAGGTATCTGGGTCTGACTCTGTTATCAAGTCCATAGTGCCCTTGATTCTAAGCTTTGTTTGTTTGCCATTGTAGTCAAAAGTAGCCCAGGGTTCATCTATCTCAATATCAAAACTTTTTTCGGGAGCTACAATCTTTGTTTTTCTAGGATCGAATTGCCCATTATTGTAGTTTAAGCAGGAGTCAACCATTTCTCTACAAAAATCATAATCGGCCTCTGAGTCGTATTGATTTATTTTATCGCTTGTGGTATAATACTCGTAACTTTTGTCTAAAATACTCACTACAAATTTATTTGTATATAAAGAGTTCTTAGTAAATTTTATGGTTCCGAGTTCGCCATCCTCGATTCTCATTCCTGGGTTTTCGCCATACTGCAACCTCTGCTTACATTGGGCCAAGCATTCTAGCACCTTATGTACCACAGTTCCCAGTTGGGCCTTTTTTTGCGCTGGTTGCTGCCATCCTAAGTTATAGGTGATAAAATAACTCATTTGGCAGTAGTCCCATTGGCCCAAACTTGACGATCTAAAATAAAGTGTTATCATTTAATCTTTTTTATGCCCTTGTCATTTTTTTGAGTAATGTCGCCAAGCCACCCCCAAGAATCAATTATCTTCATCAACTCTTGTTGGGTTTCTTGGATTGTCATGTTTTGATTGTCGATAGTAGCGTCAAAATCATCGAAATCTTCAAAGCCGTTTTCGCTTATATGAGAGTCGCTTGTTACTGATCTTGTTAGATAAATCAGCTTGGCTTTTTCTTTTTTCATGGCCTCGGCCTCGTTTTTAAAGCGACAGTCGCTAACCACAGCTATTTGCGGGCTTTCTGTTTTTATGTTTTTTATGGTTCTTTCTGTCCATACCGGACTGTAGATTTTACGCATAACTTCTGTTCCCAAGAACTGCATAAATTCGCGGGCAGTCATTGGGCCTGGAGTATGGTATACTAAATTTAATACCTCGCAAGCATATTGTATCATTTGGTCGTTATAATTGCTGTCAAAAATCTTGACCCATTCACGGTCTGGAAGACATGTAACTCCCGGCATGTTTTCCCATCGCAAATGTTCTTGAATTTGATTTTTTTGCTGTTCTGTTCCATAAACACACTCTCTCGGAATATTGAAAAGACCAGTGCATATGTCTTTTAATTCTTTGGCAAATGAATAATTTTTTATGAATGGCCACATATTGTATACAGCCCAATCAGCAAATTCCAAATCATCTCTAGAAACGTCAAGCTCTCCACTTGCGGTTCCTTCTTCGCCGTGTTCATTTAGAGTTTTTGTGGTTATAACCAATCCACCAGTTTCGTCTAGAATACCAAAATCTTCGATTAGCCCGTAGCTTTTCATTTGGTATCCATGCAAGAAATTTGAACACATATTTTTGCCGGATTTTTTTTTGCCGCAAAAAACAATTATATTAGACATTTAAAACTCCCTAGCAATTCTTTGATTTGTTGAACCGAGCATTCACCCGGATCTTTTAACGGTAGAATCGGACGAAAATAATTGAATCTTCTTCCGCATTTTTTGATGATTTTTTCGCAAGCATCGTTGCCTGCGTTGTCATTGTCTGTTAAAACAACAAGGTTGCAGCATCCACTCGACTCTAAAAGAATTAGTTGTTCGTCGCTCAGATCACAGCCAAACATACCAACTGTGTTTTTGTATCCGGCTTCGTGGCATCGCCAAACATCGCCCTGCCCTTCAACTAAAATAGCCGCCCTTTTCTTAATTATATGCTCTTTGGCTATATTAAGCCCGTACAGATACAAACTTTTAGAAAATCCTTTGTTGTTTTTCCACTTTTGAACGGTTGGGTTTTCTACTAGCGATCTTCCGATGCATCCTACATACCCCCAATTTTCGTCATAAACCGGGGCTACAGCCCTATTGAACATTTCTTTTTCTGGATTGTGACAATCGCCAACGTCAAATTGATCCAATACTTCCTTAGAAAATCCTGGATTTCTATTTTGAAAATAAACAGACGGAACAAACATAGCTCTACGAACTTGCTGTCTGGTGATTCCTGTAGAAATTCTTTCAATCTTTTTATTGAACGCCTCAAAAATAGACGTTTCAAATTTTAAGTCTAGATTTATCGCAGGCGCTTCAATTTGACTTTTGTTTAAGAACGACAAACAGAAATTGATGGTTTCTGTCATTGTGGCTTTCTTGCCTTTTCTATGGCTCAAAACGCCTCTTACAAAGCCAAACAAAGTCTTTTTGTATTGATCGTGACAGCCGTGTGTCCAACAACTCCAAACGCCGTTTGTAAGCACGCTACAGCCTGCGTGGTTGTCCCCGCCGTGAACAGGGCACGAAAAGCTGTAGCTGTCGCCATTCTTTTTAAACTCTATATCAAATTTTTCTAAAAGACTTTCAAGATTTTCTGAAAGCTCATTGCATATCTGATATATCTGTTGCTGAGTCGTCTGTTTCAAATCCATCGTTTTTAGCCTTGTTAGATGCCTGCAAATTGTTTCTGGTTGGGCCTTCTCTTAGCTTTGCATATTGGCCTTGCATGTAAACATTTATATAGTCGCCCTCTTCCAAACAGCCGCCGTGTCGAGCGACAATCGGAACAAGTTTTCTATTGAAAGCATAACTATTGCCAGCACTGATATCATCTGCTTGTTCTTCTTCTGATTTTGTTTTGAATAAAGTAAAGTTTGTACACAGCCACACCAATCTATCTGATCCAGAAATAACGTCTGTAGATTCTTTGGATATACCATCACGGTTCAACTGAACAAAACTTAAAACAGGGAAATCATACTTTACACACAAGTTGTGCAAGTCGCTGATTAAAAAACCTAGAGCTTGAAATTCTTGCATGTTGCCATTGATGTTGGCCGAGTTCATCAGCTTAAAGTAGTCGTAAACAACCAAACAATCGTTGGTTCTTCCGTTTTCATCGAACCCAACGTGCTGAAAAATCCACTTTCTGATGATAGCTAAGATATTCTCAAACTTTTGGCCCGCAACGCTAACATAGTAGTATGGCCTATCTTTTATCTTTTTACTTGAAACCTTGATTTTTTCCAGCTTGTAATTGTCACCTGAAAACGATCCGGTTTCTATTTCGCCCAGTTCTACTTCGCTCATGTTTGCAAGCATTCTAGCGTAGTGATCTTCTTTACTCATTTCTGTGTCGATCATCAGCACCGGAATGTTGTTGCCGGTAACGTGTATCGCAACTTCGTCTGCAAAAACACTTTTACCCACCTTGGTTCTGGCTCCAATCAGTGAAATGGTTTTGCGTCTTAGCCCTCCACCGATAGCCCTATTGTATTGACTGAAAGGCGTAGCGATACCAACGCAAGGATTTGGATTGTCTATCTTGTGCTGAATGTATTCTTCTATGTCTTGGCCGATAACCACCGGCTTGTTTTCTTCTGTGTTGTAAACCTTTGTAGTAAGGTCAAGAAGAGGGGCTTCAACAATAGATACAATGTCTTGAATATCTTCTTCGCCGCTAAGATCGTCTATTTTTTGACTGCAAGCTCTTAGCGTATGCTTGATATCTCTAGCGATTTTAAGTTTGGCTAGTTTTGCTGCATAATAAAGTATATTTTCTTTAGAAATCGGAAAATTAAATAGCGAGCGGATATAGCTTATTTCTTCCTTTTTATTTATAAGTTTTATAAACCCAAGCTCGTCGGCTTTTGATAAAATAGCAGGAAGTTCTACTTTGCCACCGGAAGTCACAACCGGATACATACACGAAAACAAAACCCTATTTATATCATCTGAAAAATAGTCTTGATCAATAAAGTCTGCTTCTAATAAACAATCAAGGCCGTATTGACATAATGCTGCTAATACGGCCCTTTCTGATGCTAGGTCTTGAAGTTTATTCACTTTTTCCTTACCTTTTGAAAGTCTTCCCAATTATACATAAGTCCTGTTGAGAGTATTATAACTCTCTTGGGCGGCTCTTGCCCACGCTTTACCTTACCATCCCAAAATTTCCAAACAGGCTCTTTTGGTAGTTCCAATATATTTGAGGTGTGAATGTCTTGCTCAAGCCATGAAGCCATGTATCCCATATTATCACCCATTTATACCGTCGATAAAACCATACTTTAAAGCATCTTCTGCCGACAAATACCAATCGCCGTTTTTGAGTTTTCTCTTCAAGAAGCTTTTGGTTTTTTCTACTGTATATTGTTTTTGCTTAAAAAAAGCTCCATTGACGCACCTTTCAGCATATATGTCAAACATTTTTTCACACTGGCCATCTACAAAGCGGGCGTAGTTTTTGAAGCTAAGAGTATCGGCCTCTTTACCGTCCGAACCATAGTGAAGCATAAAATAAGAATTTTTCGACATTGTTCTTCGTTTGGCTGACTGCAATATTATCCCACTCATAGACTCTGCATATCCGTGAACCACTATCTCGGTGTCACACTTGCTAGCCTTGATTCTATCAAAAATAGCCAGACCATCAAACCAACTTCCACCGGGGCTATACATATGAATCAGTATTGGCTTTTTAGAACTCGCCTCTAGAATATTCATATTTTTTATAAACATTTGAGCCATTCTAAAGTCTACACCAGAACCTTCTTCTGATGGAAAGCTATACAGGTATATTTCCCTGTTTCTTACGCCTATATTAAAAGCATGAACCGTTTCAATCTCTTGCATGATTTCACTCATCGCACTCCCCCGAACAGCAGATGTTGTCTGACTTTATTTCTACTAGCTTGAATTTCACAACCTCCCAATCGTTTGGAACCGAGGGTGGCTCGTAAAGAAAAACGCCATCACTCACAAAAACTCCGGTGTTTTTCCATCTTACTCTATAAACTATTGTATCGTTGTTTGTCATGATTTTGTGCGCCTATATAAAAAAACGCGACTGTGATAGTCGCGCTTTTATTTTTTAATAACTACCAGCGGCGAAGACTTTTAAAGGGTCGCCTTGCGACACCAACAGTTTTACGTGCCACGGAACGAGTGACAGTGGTTACTGCTTGCACTGGTGGGGAGTTTACAACAACACCAGCAACCCCAGCTACAGTGTTTCCAACTGCGCCAACTGCTTCAACGGCACTCTCTGCAACCCCGGAAACGAGTTGAACCGGAGCCTTTAAACAGCGGCCAGTTAAGCACTGATCCGAACCAAAAGTTTGCTGAGAAGAAACCGACAAGCAAACAAAGAGAACCAATCCAAAAAAATTCTTCATAAAGAACTCCTAAAAAAACAAAAAAAGTTACTACAAACACAAGCCTATATATTGATTAGGCTACCATTATTTACCAACCTAAGTTTTCCATCGTTTACAACAGATCCATTGCTAAACATTGTTTTTAGCCCATTCAACCACCTTGCTCCAGCATTAATCGTCGTTTCATTGCTGTGAACGTGCCCAAATAAACTTAAAATAGGATTTATTTGTTGAATACGATTGAATAAAGATTTACATCCACACATTTCCATTTCTTGATTGAGGTCAAGAATGCCTTTTGGTGGGCCATGCGTTATTATTATATCCGCATCTGCTGGAATTCGCTCCCACACAAGACTCATTTTGTGCCTAGCCAAGTTGAATGCCCATCCTTCTCCATAAGAAGGTGTGATAGGCGAACCCCAAATATTCAGTGAATCTATAACAACCGAGCTATTTTCTAGATAGTGGATGTTCCTATCGCGGATTGATTCGGGTGTTACCAGTCTATTTTGTATAGAAACGTCGTGGTTTCCAGCAATTAAAACTTTATGCTTTATTTTTAAGGTGGCAAACCAGTCTAAAAAAGATAAAACTTCATTGTTGTTTATCGACTGATTTCTGCTGTTGGCGAAATCTCCAGAGTGTACAACCATATCTACATCTGGGATTTTTAGTTGTTCGTGTAGATTGTGAGTGTCGCTTATATGCCAGATTTTCATTTTTTACTTTCTATTTTAAAACGATCTGAAGATAGATCAAAAACTTTTTGCGACC
>Ga0214163_1000199_pt1 | contig 28252 bp, 22 predicted proteins | sample LakMenepilimnion_2_FD_153001 | JGI IMG/M metagenome (GOLD analysis project Ga0214163, IMG submission 153001) | Freshwater microbial communities from Lake Mendota, WI - Practice 15JUN2010 epilimnion v4 | ecosystem: Environmental > Aquatic > Freshwater > Lake > Epilimnion/Euphotic zone | place... | reverse complement strand
CCCGCGGCCAGGTCGGCGTCGATGATCTGCTGGATGAAATGGCGGTGGGCCGCCGGCGCAGGGGTTTCGGAAGACATGGACGAAAAATCAGGAGAGGTGCAAAAGTGCGAACCGGCGCGAGCGCCTGGGCAAAAGTGCAAAGGTGAGGATCAGGCGGCGAAGGATTTCAGGCGGGCGAGGGTGGTGTCGCGGCCGAGGACGCGGAGGACGCCGAGGAGGTGGGCGCCGCCGCCTTGGCCGGAGGTCGCGAAGCGGACCGGCGCGAAGTAGTCGGTGGGCTTGCGCTCGTGGGCGGCGCCGACGGCGGCGAAGACGGCTTCGAGGGCGGGCTCGGTCCATCCGGCGGCTTCGAGGGCAGGCAGGAGCTCGCGGACGCGGGCCACGGGATCGCCGCCCTTCTTGGTGAGGTTGGCCATCGCGCCTTCGTCTTTCTTGAAGTCGGCCGTGAAGAAGAAGCCCATGAACTCCGGCAGGTGTTCGAGCGAGATCACCTTCTCCTGGACGATGCCCAGGACCTCGGTGAGGCGCGCGTCGGAGACCGAAGCGTCGATGACCTTCGTCTCGAGCAGGATCGGGCGGGCGAGGGCGGCGAACTCGGCGGCGGGCAGGTTGCGGAGCGTCTGCGCGTTGACGTGCGACATCTTCCGCTCGTCGAAACGGGCGTTGGACTGGTGGACCGCGGAGATCTCGAACTGCTTGATGATCTCTTCGATCGGCAGCACTTCCTTGCCGTCGGCGGGCGTCCAGCCGAGCAGGCAGAGGTAGTTGCGGACGGCGGAGGGGAGGTAGCGGCGCTGCTGGTATTCCTCGATGAGGGCGCCCTTGTCGCGCTTGGACATCTTGCCCGGGCCGTCGGTCTTCAGGATGAGCGGGATGTGCGCGTATTTCGGCGGTTCGACGCCGAAGGCCTTGAAGAGCTCGAGGTGTTTCGAGGTGTTGGAGAGGTGGTCCTCGCCGCGGATCACGTGCGTGATCTTCATCTCGATGTCGTCGACGACGTTGACGAAGTGGAAGACCGGTTCGCCGTTGGAGCGGAAGATCACGAAGTCGCGGTCCTCGACGCGGGCGACCTGGCCGCGGACCATGTCGTGCAGCACCATCGGGGCGGCGTCGACCTTCTCGTAATCCTTCTTCAGGTGATCGTCGTAAGCGGCGGTGCGGGCGCCTTCGAGGCGGAGCCACCAGGCGCCGTCCTTCTCGTAGGCGCGGCCCTTGGCGGCGAGCTCCTGGAGCTTGGCCTTGTAGAGTTCCGTGCGCTGCGACTGGAAGTAGGGGCCGTACTCGCCGCCGGCCTCGGGGCCTTCGTCCCAATCCATGCCGAGCCAGCGCATCGAGTCGAAGATCACCTTCAGGAAGGCGTCGGAGTTGCGCTCCTTGTCGGTGTCCTCGATGCGGAGGATGAACTTGCCGCCCGTGTGGCGGGCGTAGAGCCAGTTGAACAGGGCCGTGCGGGCGCTTCCGATGTGGAAGAAACCGGTGGGGCTGGGGGCGAAGCGGACGCGGACCTGGGACATTTGGATGAGAAAGGGGTAGGGGTTGGGGTAGGGGGTGGTAAAGCCGTAATCGGGGTCAAATAAAGAACCCCTCGGGAGGAGGCCTCCGGAGGGGTTCCAGTGGGCCTTAAGACTCCCTTACTTGGCCTCGACGGGCGGGGGGACGATGTCTTGGACGAGGCCGCGAGCCATGTTTTCAGCGATGTACATCGAGAACTGCATCGTCGCCATGCGGCTCTCTTCGGCGTTCGTGGCGTCCTTGGGCAGGTCGGCCTTGGCCGGGCGGATGAAGACGAAGTCGCCGTTGGCGGTACGGATCGGAGAGGTCACCTTGCCGACGCCGGCGGCTTCGATGAGGAGTTCGGTGCTCTCATTGGCACCACGAAGGGACTCGGGTAGCGCGCGGGAGGTGAAGGCTTCGGGGGAGGCGAGCGTCAGCTTGCGCGCCTTGGCGCTTTCGGTGAAGGACTTGCCGGCGGCGATGTCCTCGTTGATGCCCTTCGCGAGCTTGTTGGCTTCTTCGGACAGCAGGCGGTTGAACTGGGCCTTCTTCCAGGCCTCGACGGCCTTGGTCTTGGCTTCGTCAAAGGTCGGCAGGCGGTCGGGCGTGCGCTGGTTGAGCAGGATGAAGGTCGCGCCGGCTTCGGAGCGGTAGACTTCGGTGCGCCATTCCTTTTCGGTAAGTTCGCCGGCGACGCGGAGGGCTTCGGCAGGGACCTGCGCGACGGACGGAGCGGCGGTCACGTCGAAGGCGGGGATGGTCGTGATCTTGGCGTTCTTGGCCTTGATCCAGGCGGCGAGTTCCTTGCTGTCGGCCTTGGTGGTATCGATCGGGAATTTCTCGGCGAGTTCGTCGGAGATCTGGCCGGCGAGATTGGTGATGGCGCGTTCGGTGCGGACGAGCTTCTCGAGCTCGGCGCGCTTGGCGAGGGCCTGTTCCTTGATCTTGCCGGTCTCGAACTTGAACTTCTCGGCCTGGTTGTAGCCCATGTTGATGATCTCGTCGTCGCTGACCGGCGCGGTGTCGGCGACGGTCGAGGCGATGGTCACCGCGGTCACGGCCACGCGGGCGGGCAGGCGGTAGTCTTCGATGTTGGTATTGAAGGCTTCCTTGACCTTGGCGTCGTCGACTTTCACGTCGGGTTTGAAGCCGGCGGCGGTGAAGGTGGCGACATCGACGCTCCACTTGGTGCGCACGCGGTCGAGCATGCGCTTGATCTGGCTGGCGGTCACATGGCCGGAACCGGCGACGGCGCCGCGGGCCTTCTGGATGCGCCACGAGTCCTTGATGAAGGTCTCGAAGCGGGCGCGGACGTCGAGGTCAGCGGCGTCGAGCTGCTTGCCGGCGAGTTCCAGGAACTTGTTCAGGCCGTCGTTGCTCTTGCTGTCGAAGGCGGCGGTCATTTCGCGGGCGAGGCGGCGGATCTCGACGGCGGAAGGGGCGGGGATGGCGAGGCTGTCGGCGAGGGCGAGTTCGGCGACGCGCTGGACGAGTCCGTTGGGGTCCATGCGCTGGCCGGTCATCTGGCCGAAGAAGAGGGCGTCGTTGTGGCGCTTGCGGACGGCGGGGTCATTGAGGTTCACGCCTTGATACATGTAGGCGGGGCCGCCGGTCAGGGCGCCTCGTCCGGCAAACCCGTAGAAGACGAAGGAGACCACGATGACCACCAGCAGGAAGCCGAAGATCAGACGGTGGTGCTTGCCGGTGGCGTTCTGGAGCCAGGTAATCATTCGGGCAACTTACCCTAGGCTTTCGGCGGGTGTCAACCCGTCCAAGTCCGCCCGGTGCTTGCCTTCGCGGGGGTTGTTCACATCCCTTGAGCCGTGCCCAAGCCCCTCCAGTGCATCGTCGCCGTGGCCCGAAACGGGGTCATCGGGCGCGAAGGGAAGCTTCCTTGGCATATTCCGGAAGACCTGGCCTGGTTCATGGACCAGACGGCGGGAGGCGTCATGATCGAGGGGCCGGCCTGCTACGCCGAACTGGGCAAGGCCCTGCCGGGCCGGGGCACCGTGGTGGTCTCCCGTGACCCCGCCAAGTCGTTCCCCGGGGCCGAGCGTGCCGCTTCCCTGGCCGAGGCCATCGTCATCGCCGACCGCATGGACCAGTGGCCGGGGCCGGTCTGGATCACCGGCGGCGAGCGGATCTACGCCGAGGGGACGCCCCTGTGCGAGCGCCTCCTCATCACCCGCATCGACCGTGACTTCGAAGGCGACCGTTTCTTTCCCGCCGATTGGCAGAAGCTCTTCACCAAACTCGTGTCGTCGAAGACGGGCGAGTATCAGGGCTTGGGGTATGCGTTTGAAGTTTGGGAACGATAAACGCCTAAACTTCAAACGAGGGGGCACGTGGGCATGGTGACACGGGGGCAAGGGGAAGGCTTAACTCAAGGGGAGACCGGAAGCTGGAATATATGCTGCGGACATTTCCCCCAGCTAACTATCCGGTCTCCGGTTTCCCTTTGGGTTTTGTCTTGAGGTAGGGCTGACCACCTTGGTCAGCCGCGGTTGAGCGAGGGCGCTCAACCCTACCTTGTCACCGTGCCAGCGAAACCCGTGCCCCCTCGCGACTATGCGTGATTTGGCTCCCATGGGCCGCCAAATCACGCATAGTCGCGGCATGCTGCTACCCCTGCTCCTGCTGGCCGCGATGCCGGCGACGATTTCCGACGAGGCGAAGGTCCCGCCGTATACTTTGCCCGATCCTTTGGTGTGTGCCGATGGACGCAAGGTGACGGACGCGAAGACCTGGAATGAGGTCCGTCGTCCGGAGGTCTTCCGACTCGTCGAGGAAAACATGTTCGGCCGCACGCCGGACACTTCGAAGCTGCAGGCCGAGGCCGTGGTCGAGGTCCGCGAGCAGTCCAAGGACGCGTTCGGCGGCAAGGCCACGCGCACGCAGTTCAAGGTCTGGCCGATCGGCAAGAAGGGGCCGTCGTTCGATATGCTCCTCTACGTGCCGAATGCGGCTAAGCGTCCCGCGCCCGTCTTTGTGGGGCTCAATTTCGGCAGCAACCACACCACTGTCGAAGACTCCGCCGTCTTCGTCACCTCGAGCTGGGTCTCGAAGCAGTGGGCCTTGAAGGGTGCGACCCAAGCCAATCCTGCGCTCCGTGGCACCGAGGCCCGTCGCTGGGAATTCGAGGCCCTCATCGATCGCGGCTACGCCTCGGCCACCGTCTATTATGGCGATTTCGAACCCGACCATCCCGAGGGTTGGAAGAATGGCTTCCGGGCGGCGATCTCCCCGGACGGCGTGAACACGAAATGGCAAGACGGCGAATGGGGTGCCATCGGCTGCTGGGCCTGGGGCCTTTCGCGCATGCTCGATGTCCTCGAGAAGGTCCCGTCCGTCGACGCCAAGCGCGCCGCGGTGCATGGCCATTCGCGCCTCGGCAAGGCTTCGCTCTGGGCCGGCGCGCAGGATCAGCGTTTCGCCTTCGTGATCTCCAATAACTCCGGTTGCGGCGGCGCCGCGCTCAACAAGCGCATCTTCGGCGAGACCGTCGGCGTCATCTCGGGACATTACAAAGGCCGCGGGTTCCCGCATTGGTTCACCGCGCGCTTCGAGACCTTCTCCGAAAAGGAAGACCAGCTGCCGCTCGACGCCCATTACCTGCTCGCGTTGAGCGCCCCGCGTCCGCTCTACGTCGCCAGCGCGTCCGAAGACAGCTGGGCCGATCCGCTCGGCGAATTCCTCGGCGCCGTGCACGCCGATCCGGTCTATCGTGTGTTGGGTCAGCCCGGGCTCGGCACCAAGGAATACCCGCCTGTCAGCAAGTCCGTGGGTAAGACGGTCGGCTACCATATCCGACCTGGTCCGCATGACATCCTGCTCGAGGACTGGAAGAACTACGCCGATTTCGCGGACCGCGTGATGCCCGCCAAGTAGGTCGAGCCTGCGGGCGTTTTCGGGAAGGGTTGACTAACCCTCGATTAGGGTGATTTTAAAAACCTCACGCTCCTGTATTTCAATGGATAGAATGCTAGCCTCCGAAGCCGGCGATTTGGGTTCGACTCCCAACGGGAGCACCACTTTACGCGAACGAGTTCGCCAGTCCTAATCAGGACTCAAAGGGGAAACCGGAGACCGGATGATTGGCTGGGGTGCATGCCCGTAGCATCCTTTCCGGTTTCCGGTCTCCCTTTGAGTTATTTCGCAGCTTCACGCTCGCCCGTCACCATGCTGCCGTCGCTGGTTTGGATTAACGACCGAAGACCCGCACCGCCTGTCGAAATGCCTCGGCATACTGATCCACCAGTGCGCCCGCATCCGGATGGTTGAAATTCGGTAATCGGAGAAGGGTGCGGTTCATGCGTTCCGTGAAGGGCAGTGAAATGTCATCGGATGCGGGTAGCGTGATTGACTCGGGATAACGACCGGCGGCACGCCAATGCCCTTCGGTGAAATAGGGTTGCTGATGGAGCAACGGGTAGCGCGGCACGCCCACCCGGCAACCAGCCTGTTGCAACCATTCAACCAAAGCTCCCGCGTCTATGTTCTCCATCCGATGACGGATGATGAACTCAAACCAGACTCGCTCCACGCCCTCCGGCGGCAGGAAGCATTCGAAACCCAGGTCTTCCAAGGTCGCGGCCAGCCGCGCATGATGATGATTCCTGGCGGAATTCGTCTCAGGCAGTCTCGCCAGCATTGATCTTCCTAATGCGGCGGACATCGGCGCGATCCGCGTCTTGATCCCGAAGCTCGTCGCGGCAAACCGTCGGTCCGCCGTGGGCATGCGGATGATGCGCGTGATATCGCCCATGCAGAGCGCGCGATCGTAGGTCGCGTCATCATCCGTCATCAATACGCCCCCCTCGCCCGCCGGCACGAGTTTGTCCCCTTGCAGGCTGAAGACCGAGACATCCCCCATGCGACCGCAGGGCACGCCATCTTTTGAAGCGCCATGTGCGTGCGAGGCATCTTCGATGATGCGCAGGCCATGAGCTTTCGCGAGGGCCGTCAGTTCCGCCACCTTGCAAGGCAGCCCCCATAGATGAACGATCACCATCGCCTTGGTGCGCGGGGTGATCCGCCGCGCGGCGTCCACCGGGTCGAGACCCAGCGTTGCCGGTTCGCTTTCGCAGAACACGGGCACGAGGCCGCACCAGATCATGGGCAAGACGGAGGCCCAGAACGTCGCGCTAGGCACCAGCACCTCATCACCCGGTCGCAAGCCGAGCGAATGAAACGCCGCCATCAGCGCGCTGGTTCCGTTGCAATGCGCCAGCGCATGCCGACGCCCGGTGAAGGCGCGGAAGTCATTCTCCAGTTCCTGGATCACCGGGTGCGTGCTCACGTTGCCATCACGCATCACCCGCAGCACGGCTTGCTCGTCCTCGGCCCGGAATACCGGCCATTTCAAATATTCATCCTGCGGAAGGGTGACTATCGTCGACGGTTTCGTGGTCATGGGGCGGTTTTTTAAAGGTTCAGCAGCGGATCATAGGTCGAACGCACGCGTTCCTCGTAGGCGCGCACCATCGTCTCCGCGGCGGTGTCATCACCGCTCATCAGGAGTTTATTCGCCACATCCAAAAGCGCCGTCCGCCCGTCCCCCTGGGGACCCAGCCCCATGCGCGGCGTCCATTGCGCGATCGACGTCCTCCGGCGCACGTAATCATCAAGGGTCACGCAGAACTCATGATCGCGTGCCCACTCGGGAGTGACGAAACCATGGCTGCCCGCTCTCTCGGGAGCTGCCAAGACTGGCGGTTCACAGGGAAACCGCGGTTCCAGCCAGTCGCGGAGGCGGGCTTCCACGACCTCTGCCATCTGCAGGCTGCCGGTGAGCTTGCCTCCATAGATCACCATCGCGCGTCTGGTTTCATCGGTTACCAGGCGATGACGTCTGGACAGGGTGAGGGGATAGACATCCTTGCGGAAGTTAGCAGGCACGGCAAGCGGCCTGACGCCACAACGCACCGATACGACATCTTCGGCTCCCATCCTGTGGCCGGGCAGATTGCGCTTCGCCTCCTCAAGGAGGAACCTCACATCCTGTTGGTCCGGCGCCAGGCCGCGTGCGAGGTCATCCACTCCGGTCTCCGTCGGTCCCCACATCAACACCGGTCCCCACGGCACACGGGTGATCACATCGGCGCCTTGCCGCATGGGATAGACATCCGCTCCGCGCTCTGAGCCCTCATTTGAAAAAGCCAGATAGACACCCTTGCTGAACACATGTTTATAGGGTGAATCCACGCCGAGCGTGCGGTTGACGGAATCCGCCCAGACGCCCGCTGCGTTCACGATCGCCCGGGCACGCACCACATGCTCACGGCCATCCAATTCATCGCGCAATCCGATATTCCAGACCCGACGTCCAGGGTCGAAATCGGCATGCACCAACTTGCAGTGATTCAACGCGATGCCATGTTCGGAATCCAATCCGCGAATGCGGTCGATGACGAAACGGCTGTCCGACTCGCGGAGCATCGCCTCCTGATAGCGGACCGCATGCGGATGCTTCACCATCCGCGGTCTCTTCAACTTGCAGCCGCCCATCAGCCAGTAGAGTTGCAAGGCCAGCCATGCCCTGATGGCCCCGTGATTGCCGCCTACCCCTACCCGGTAGTCGAGATCAAGCGACGTCATCTCAGCGGGAAAGTCCCGCATCATTTCACTGCGCGCTTTGCACAGTTTCAGGACGGTCTTGAAATCAAGTTTTGTCAGATAAAGCAGGCCGCCCCAGATCAGCATGCCTGAGGCCTGGCTCGTTCCGGAGGAAAAATCTCCCTGGTCGACCAATCCTACCCGGTATCCGGCCAGACGCATTTTCTGATAGACCGGCGCTCCGGAGATACCGCCGCCCACCACCAGCACGTCGAGATCACCTCCTTCTTGTAATCGACGATAGCGGGTGCTGCGGGATGCCGTCATGGCGAGGGCGTGAGCAGCGGGTTCAGGCCTTCTCTTCCCGCTCACCCGTCACCTTGCTGCCGACGGTCAGCATGACGATGAAGCCGATGACGGCGTAGCAGATCGACGAACCGAGGAGCACGTTACGCAATTTGAACACGTCGGTCATCCAGCCCATGATGATCGCGGCGAAGGGCAGGAAGCCGAAGAAGCTCAGTCCGGCGACGGCCGAGACGCGTCCGCGGAGTTCGGCCGGCGAGCGTTCCTGGACGATGGTATTGGCGAGGCCGACGAGCGTGGAGACGCCGACCGCGAGGCTGACGAGCGAGATGCCGGCCCAGACCAGTCCGGTGGCTTGGCTGAGGCTCACGAGGGCGCCGCACGCGAGCACCATGCCGGCCAGGATCGCCAGACGACGCATGGCCGGCTTGAGCGCCATGATGAGGAGCGAGCCGGAGACCGAGCCCGCGCCGGAGCAGAGCATGAGCAGGCCCATCTGCTCGGGCGTGGCGTGGAGGTCGTTCTTCGCATACAGCGGGAGCAGCACGATGATGACCGGGAAGACGAAGAGCGTGTTGGTGGCGAGGAGCGCCACCATCGCGAGGCTCGGCTTGTCCTGGCTGACGTGCCGGAAGCCTTCGCCGGCGCCGCCCTGACGTTTCTGCTCTTCTTCGGCCGTGCCCTGCGGACGTCGCGGTAGCGTGGCCAAGGCGATCATCAGTGCCACGAACGAGGCCGCGTTCAGGTAGAAGGCCCATTCGGCCCCGTAGCGGCCCACGAGATAACCGGCGGCGGCCGGCCCGACGAGACGGGTGGCGTGGAAGACCGCGCGGTCGACGGAGATGGCCTTGGCGACATTCTCCTTGGCCACGAGTTCCGGGACGATCGCCGCGGCGGCGGGCATCTCGAACGAGCTGGAGATGCCGAGCAGCGCGGCGGCCACGATCAGATGCCAGGTGTGCAGGGCGCCGTGCGCGATGAGTTGCCCGATTGCCAGTGCGAAGCCGATCTGCGCGACCTGGCAGACCTGCAGGATGAAACGTTTGTCATGGCGGTCGGCGTAGGCGCCGCCGAGGCGGAAGAGCAGGAGCATCACGATGCCGCTCGCGAGGTGCGGCGCGGCCTGCAGCAGGCCTTCGTAGCTTTGCAATCCGTCTCGGACCACGACTTCGGTCATCACCCAGCCGAGCGCCATGCCCTGCATCCAGGTGCCCGTCATCGAGATTCCTTCGCCGACCATGTAGCGCGTGAACGGCCCGTTCGGGAAACGTTCAGCGGTAGGAATGGCGGAGGGAGATGACATCAGAAACTAGAGTATGGAGTATGGAGTATCGAGTATAGGAAAAGAATGCAGGGTTATTTACCCCGAAACTCTATACTCGATACTCCATGCTCTCAGCAGGCCGCTTACTTGCCTTTAAAAGCGGCCTCAGTCGCCTTCCAGGCCGCGTCGACGGCGGGGCGGATGACCTTGAGCATCGCGGCGTAGCCGGCTTCGGAGGGGTGCAGGTTGTCCTTGAGGTAGACGTCGGGGCGGGGCTCTCCGTCGGGGAGGTTGAGCGCCGGGTTGATATCCACGAACCGGACCTCCGGATGGGCGGCGGCGAGGGCGCGGAAACCTTCGTCGGCTTTCTTCATCTCGGCCCACTTCGTCCGACGGGAGGGGGCTTGGGTGGTCGAAAGGAGCACGAGCTGGGCGTGCGGATTTTCCGCCCGGAGGCGACGATGGTATTCGGTCACGCGCGCGACCACGGCCTCGGCGGTGTCGCCGGCGTTGATGTCGTTGCTGCCGCAGTGGAAGATGACCACGCGAGGATGATAAGGCAGCACGATGCGATCCATGTAGCCGAGGACTTCCGTGGTCTTCGAGCCGCCGAAGCCACGGTTGATCAGCGGATAGGGCGCGAAATCGCGAGCGGCCGTCTTCCACAGGCGCAGCGTGCTGGCGCCCGAGAGGAGCAACGCGCCCTGAGGCGGAGGCGTGGCCTTGTCCGCGGATTCGTAGGCCGCGATGTCCTTGTCGTATTTAGCCGACGAGAACGCCGGCTTGGCGATGTCGGCCGCGAAGCCGGTGGCAGCGAGGAGGAGGGCGAGAAGGAGTTTCATTTTTTGAAGGGGCAGGGGTCGGGGTAGGGGTAGGAAAGGCAGGGAGGGGAGGAGGGCAAGCGGGCAACAAGTGCCAAGGACGGCTGAAAGCGGTTAGCGGTTGGCGGTATGCGGTTGGGGGGCACCAGCATTCAGGGGCAGAAAACAAGGCTGAAAAGCTGCCCCGAGTGGCAGGCTCCATAGCCCATCTCTCGGTCGTCCTTTGTTTTCCTATCCGCTAACCGCCAACCGCTATCCGCAGGCACCGTTCGTGGGTTTTGGCTTTTCTCTGTCATCTGTCATCCGTCATCTTTCATCTAACCGCACACCCATGCCCATCGTTCCTGGTCTCCTCAGCCCCTACGAAGCCGTCCGTGGTTTCGTCTACCTTCCTCGCCTGGTCTCGAAGATCCGCCTGCACGCGGCCGGTCAGCTGCATGCCGACTTCGTGAACAACCTCGGCAAGGCCTTCGACGACCGTTGCTGCCAGTATCTCGGCATCAAGTATGACGACCTTCGCGTCTGGGTGCTGCAGAATCCCGCTGCGACGCAGGACGAGGTCCTTGTCTGGGCCGAGGCCAAGGGTCGCAAACTTTCCACGAACGACATCGAGATCTGGAACGGCTTCATGACCAAGCGCGGCTGGCGCGACGAAGCCAACGAAGTGCTCGTCCGTCGCCTCAAGGAGAACGGCCTGACCGCCGACGCCGGCGTGGACACGATGTTCGACTACATCGAGGTCGACGAAGGACGCCCGGCCCGAAAAGCGGCGCTTTAAGGCGGGTTTGTCAGATTAACCTTATAATTAGGGGTTGAGAGGGGAGGCGGCCGGCCCAAGGCTGAACCTCCCCTTTTTACGAACCGTATCCTTCGGGGTGCTCCTTCGCCTTGCGTCGTCTCCTCACATCATCGCCCCGTTCCGCGGGGAACGGCCTCCGGGCCGGGGAGGGACGCGTATGACCTTGGCCTTGGTCCTCGCGGAAGCCGCGGCGCAGGCCGCCCCGGTCAAGGGCGTGGCGGCGGTCGCCAATAATTTCCAGGTCGCCCTGATGGCGTTCAAGGCCGGCGGCTGGATCGTCGCCCTCATCGGCGCCGCCGCGATGGTCGGACGACTCCTCGTCGACGAAGCCGCCGACGCCAGCTGGCAGCGTTCGCTCCGGCACGTGCTCGCCGCCGCGATCTTCGCGGTCATCGCCTACTTCGTGATGTTCCAGTGGGAACTGTCCTCGCTCAACAAGGCGATCGTCCAAGGCCTCTGCGGCGCCGTCGCCCCGGAGCTCGTCGACTGGATCACCTCGAACATCCGCCGCAAGCTCGGCTATAAGGACAAGCAGAAGACACCCGCCTGGAAGAACCTCTTCTCGCGCAAGAAGAAGCCGAAGCGTCGTCGCCGAGCCGGCGCCGCTAAGAAGGCCGCCCCGGCCAAGGCCGTGCCCAAGAAGGGCGCGAAGAAGCCCGTCGCCAAGCAGACGCCGGCCAAGAAGGCTCCCGCCAAGAAGCCGGGCGCCAAGAAACCAGCGGAGAAGCAACCCAAGGCCAAGAAGCCGGACGACGGCCAAGCCACCCTCAACCTTTAAACAAAAAACGTCATGTGCGCCCAGCGTAGCCGCGGTCGATCCGCCAAGAACAACCTCATCCAAGCCGAGATCGGCATCGTCGGCATGGCCGTCGTGACGCTCCTCGTCTCGCTGGCCGGCCTCTGGTTCAGCCACGAACTCAAGGGCACGACCGAGCGCGTCCGCACTACGACCCTGAGCGTGCAGGCCTCCGTCGAGGCTTATAAGACGGCCATGAAGTCGGCCGAGACCTCCGTCGTGCTGTTCACCGACCAAGGCACGAAGTCCGACAACAAGAACGTCGAGGTCACCGCGACCGCCGCGACCTCCGCCTTGGTGCTGGCCGAACGCGACACGAAGGAATCCGTCAAACTGCTGGACCAGGTGATCGAACTGCTCGCCACTTACGAGACCGTGACGGTCACCTTCGGGGCGTCGGCTTTCATCTTCGCGCTCTTCGTGGCCATCCGCCGCTTCCGCATTTAAGCGGACCGGCGTCTCAGGCGAAGTGACCGAAGCCGCGGACCTTGATCGGTTCTCCGTCCGCCAGGTCGCGGGCCAAGCCCGTGCCCGCTTCGATCGTGCCCAGGCGCGTGAGCGGCGTGAGCGGGAAGGCCTTGCGGAAGGAGGCTTCGAGCAGGTCCGCGCGATCGGCGCTGACCGCGAAGAGCAGTTCGTAGTCCTCACCGTCCTGCAGGGCGTGTTCGAGGTCCGGCTTACCGTCGGACTTCGCGAGCGACTTCGCGGCGTCGGAGACCGGTAGGGAGGCCAAGTCGACGCGCGCGTCGAGCTTCGGTCCCAGCAGTCCGGGCAGGTCTTTGGCGAGTCCGTCGGAAAGGTCGGTGCAGGCGGTCACTTCACCGTGGCCACAGAGCCATTCGCCCTCGGCGAGGCGCGGGGCGAAATCAAGGTGTTTGCCGTAGAGTGAGCCACCCAGCTGGCCGGTCACGAAGAGCGCGTCGCCCTGAGCAGCGGTCTTGCGCGTCAGGATACGGTGGGCGAACCCTTGGACCGCGAGCGTGCCGAGGAACGAGCCCTGGGCGCCACGGCAGATGTCGCCGCCGACGATGCGGAGGCCCGCCTTGGCGGCGGCGCGGCCGGCGCCATGGGCGAAGTCGGTCAGCCACGTCGCATCGACGTCGGGTCCGATGACCAGCGAGAGCAGGGCATCAGAGGGGGTGGCGCCGGCCGCGGCCAGGTCGCTCAGGTTGCGGTTCACCAGCTTGGCGCCGGCGCGGATGCCATCGCAGGCCGCGTCGAAGTGGCGTCCGAGGATCACCGAATCGATCGTGCTGGCGCGGATGGAACGTCCGCCCGTCGTCGGGAGGTGGGCACAATCACCGCCGGGACCTTCGGGGAAAGCCGGCGCGGCGTCGGCGAGCGACTGCACCACGCGGCGGATGATCTCCTCCTCGGTCAGCTTCGCGACCGAGCGGTCGGCCAGAGTCGTGAGGGCGCCCATGGGGTCAGAGCGTGGAGGCGGCGGGCGCCAGTTTCAACCAAAGCAGGTTCCAGCCGTTGAAGCAGGCATGGGCCGCCATGCACGTCAGCAGCCCGTAACGGTCGCGCACCAGGCACATGAAAGCGCCGAAGCCGAAGAGCGGCAGGGCGGCGGAAGGGCTCTGATGGGCCGCGCTGAAGATCGCACCCGTGAGGCAGACCGCGATCCAGCGGGCGTGCTCGGGGGAGCCGGCGGCCATCAGGCGTCGCAGGCCGGGATAGAGCATGCCGCGGAAGGCGAGTTCCTCCATGATCGGCGCCCCGATCGACACCGCGAGGATGATGGTTCCGAAGCGCCAGCTATCGACGTCCGTCTTGAGCACCGAGTCCACGATGTCCTGGGGTTCATCCGCCGGCGGTTCGCCGACCAGACCTTGCTGGAAGAGCTGCGTCCAGCCGACGTGTACGCCTTTCCAGATCGCCGCGAGGGCCAGGCCCAAGGCGAAGAGGATCAGCAGCACCAGAAGCAGTCGCGAGAAACTGAAAGCGCGGAGCGCGCGGCGCAGCGGGCTCGTGGAGGGTTCGTCGGTAGCGACATCCGGAGCCCAGCGCAACGTCTCCGGGACGAGCGCGCCCATCGCAACCATCGTGACGGCGGCGGCGGACTGACCGATGAAGGCCGCCGTGAACACGTGGGCTTGGGCGAGACCGAAGTGCGAGGAGAACGCCTGGGCCGCAGCGGCGAGCACGAGGCCGAAGATCAACCCGAAGGACATCACGCCGGTCACCACGCCGAGGGCGGCGTTCGAGGCGGAGACCGGTAAGGGAGGCAGGACGCCGGGCATCCCGCGCCAGCAGCGTAGGCCGAAGAGACCGAGAGCGGCCGCCGTGAGGTTGGCGCCGACGCACGCCCAGTCCCACGGCCCGAAGGCTTCGAGGGACTGAGTGAGCTCGTCCATGCGGGCTTAGGCGCCGAAGACCTGACGACCGCCGACGAACGTGGCGCGGACGCGGCCCGTAAGGGCGCGGCCGACGAGCGGGTTGTTGCCGGATTTAGAGACCAAGTCGTTCTTCGACGGCGTCCACGCGGCCTTCGCGTCGAGGACGACCAGGTCGGCGAGGGAGCCGGCCTTGAGTGTGCCGGCGGCGAGGCCGAGGGCCTTGGCCGGACCGTGCGTCAGGCGGGCGATGAGGATCGAGAGGTCGGCGTGGCCGGCGGCGACGAGCGCCGTGTGGGCGGCCGCGAAGGCCGTCTCGAAGGTCGCGGCGCCGAACGGAGCCAGGTCGAACTCGCAGTCCTTCTCGGTGGCCGTGCAGGGCGAGTGGTCGGAGCAGACCGCGTCGATCGTGCCGTCGACGAGCGCGGCGATGAGCGCCAGGCGGTCGGCCTCTTCGCGGAGAGGAGGATTCGTCTTCAGGCTCGTCGCGTAATTGGCCAGCGCGGCGTCGGTGAGGAGCAGGTGGAGGGCGGAGACTTCGGCCGTGACCGAGAGCTGCTTCGCCTTGGCGCGGCGGACGATCTCGGCGGAGCCGCCGGAGGAAAGGTGCTGCAGGTGGATGCGGGCCTTGGTGAGCTCGGCGAGCAGGCAGTCGCTCGAGACCACGACTTCTTCGGCGGCGCGGGGCAGGCCGCGGAGGCCGAGACGGAGGGACCAGGCGCCTTCGTGCATCTGGCCGCCTTCGGTCATGCTGCTGTCCTGGCAATGGTCGAGGACCACGAGGTCGAACATCGCGGCGTATTCCAGCGCGCGGCGCATGATCTCGTTGTTCTGCACGCCCGAGGTCGTGTCGGTGACCGCGACCACGCCGGCCTTCTTCATCGTGCCGAGCGGGGCGAGGGCCTTGCCTTCATGGCCTTTGGTGAGGGTGCCCGTCGGCAGCACGCGCACGGCGGCGTCGCGGGAGCAGATCTCGCGGAGGAGCTGGATCGTGCCGACGTTGTCCGCCGCGGGGAGCGAGTCGGGCATCGTGACTAGGGTCGTGAAACCGCCGGCGGCGGCCGCGCGGGTGCCCGTGCGGATCGTCTCGCGGGCCGTGCGGCCCGGTTCGCCTAGGCGGCAGTTGAGGTCGACGAAGCCCGGGGCGACCACGAGACCTGTGCCGTCGATGACGCGGGCCTTGGCCTGGTCGGCGGCGGAGAGCTGGTCGACGAACCTGCCGTCGAGGGCGAAGACGTCGCCCTTGGCTTCGTCGCGCTTGGCTGAGGGATCGATCACGCGGGCGCCGCGGATCCAGAGGGGGGAGTTGTCGGCGGGATTCATCGGCTGATGGCTCCGGTGCAGAGGTGAAGGACGGCCATGCGGACGGCGACGCCGTTGCGGACTTGTTCGAGGATGACCGAGCGGGGGCCGTCGGCGACTTCGCTTTCGACTTCGACGCCGCGGTTGATGGGGCCCGGGTGCATCACGATCGCTTCGGGCTTGAGCCAGGCGGCGCGTTCGGCGTTGAGGCCGAACTGCGAGGTATACTCGCCGAGCGAGGGGAAGTGCGTGGTCGTCTGGCGCTCGTGCTGGATGCGCAGGAGCATGACTGCGTCACAGTCCTTCAAGGCTTCCTTGAGGTCATGGACGATGCGGACCTGCGGGAAGGCTTCCTTCAGCGCGGCCGGGACGAGCGTCGCTGGTCCGGCGAGGGTGACCTGCGCGCCGAGCTTCGAGAGGCAGAGGATATTGGAACGGGCGACGCGGCTGAAGAGGATGTCGCCGAGGATCGTGACCTTGAGCCCTTCGACCTTGCCGAAGCGCTGGCGGAGCGTGAAGGCGTCGAGCAGGGCCTGCGTCGGGTGTTCGTGGGCGCCGTCGCCGGCGTTGACCACCGAGATGTCGAGGACCGAGCCGAGGTAGCGGGCCGAGCCGGCGGAGGAGTGGCGCATCACGATGGCGTCGACGCCCATCGCGCGGATGTTCTCGGCCGTGTCGCGGAGGGTCTCGCCCTTCACCAGGGAGGAGGCCGTCGTATTGATCGACACCACTTCGGCGCCGAGTTTCTTGGCCGAGATCTCGAAGGCCGTGCGGGTGCGGGTGCTTGGCTCGAGGAAGAGGTTCACCACCGTGCGGCCCTTCATCAGGTCGAGGCCCTTGCCCGGGGCGAGCGCGGGCAGGAACTGGTCGGCTTGGCGGAAGAGCAGTTCGATCTCGGAGCGGGAAAGCTCTTCGATGCCGGTCAGGTCTTTTTTCGTCCAGGTGTCTTGTTGGGCCATGCGGTGCGGTTCCGGTGGCCCTAACGAGGTTAGGACCATGGGGAAAGTGGGGAGGGAAGGGCCTTGGTCAAGGGATTAGAGGATAGCGAAGGGGTAGGGGTGGGGGCAGGGGTAGGGGTAGGAGAGGACAAAAGGCAGAGAGCCCCTTGTTTTATTTAACTACCCCAACCCCTACCCCTATCCCTACCCCTTGAATTATTTAGCGAGAAGCTCCCGGACCTTCGCGCCGATGGCGGCGGCGGCCTGGGACTTATTATCCTTATGGGCGGCGACGACGTTCACGAGGGCGCTGCCGACGACCACGCCGTCGGCGACCTTGGCGATGGCCTGGACGTGGGCGGCGGTGGAGACGCCGAAGCCGACGCAGATGGGCAGGGCGGTGTGCTTGCGGATCTCGGCGACCGAGGCGGAGAGGTTGGCGGCCAGTTCGGAGCGCTCACCGGTCACGCCTTCGCGCGAGACGTAGTAGATGAAGCCGGAGGCGTGCTTCGCGATGAGGCCGATGCGCGCGGGCGGCGTGGTCGGGGCTACGATGAAGATGTTGGCGAGACCGTGCTTCTTCGAGGCGGCGATGAGTTCGTCGGCTTCTTCGGGCGGGCAGTCGAGGACGAGCAGGCCGTCGGCGCCCGCTTCGCGCACCTTGGCGCAGTAGCTGTCGAGGCCGAAGGAGAACAGCAGGTTATAATAGCAATAGAGGACGATCGGCTTGTCCGTGCCGGCGCGCACCGCGCGGAGCACGTCGAGCAGGCCGTCGTAGGTCATGCCGCCTTCGAGGGCGCGCTGGGCCGCGAGCTGATTGGTCAGGCCGTCGGCGAGAGGGTCCGAGAAGGGCACGCCCACTTCGAGCACGTCGGCGCCGTTCTGCGCCAGGGAGAGGAGCACGGCCTTGGACGTCTCGACGTCGGGGTCGCCGGCGCAGACGTAGCTCACGAAGGCCGGGCGGCCTTCGGCTTTGCAGCGGGCGAACGTCTGGGCTAAGCGATCCATGCGCGGAAGGAAGCCGGGTTTGGTCCCGAGGGCAAGGCGAAGGCGAACGCGGTCCGCTTTCCCGGGTTGCCAATCTTTGGCGCGTCCGCACCTTGGAGCGGTCGGCCCAAGTGGTGGAACGGTATACACATCAGACTTAAAATCTGCCGCCGAAAGGCTTACCGGTTCGAGTCCGGTCTTGGGTACGGCAAAACGGAACAGGCCGCACGGGTGGTGCGGCCTGTCTTCCCGTTTCCGGGACAAATAAGTCCAGAGTCCTAGCTACGGGACTCTGGGGTCGGGTACGGAGAGTTTGATTCCTGCTTCCGTTAGTCGCCCTCGCGACTGCTGCGTCCTTTATAAGGGAGGCTCTTACCTGAGTGAAATTGACTGAGGGTGTTGTGCTCGTCCCGGGGGGTGATGTCAACGGATTCCTCGGAAACCCCGATAATATGACAGAAAGCCCGATTGGAGGCCGATAAAGCCGTCCAAGCAGGGTCAGCCCGGTCAGCGCCGGAGGCTGAAAGGCGTGAAATCGGTGTCGGTATCGAAGGCGTCGACCCCTTCGGCCTGCTTGAGCTTCGCGCAGATCACGGTCGTCACGGGGGTCATGAGCGCTTCGACGAGCACCTTGAGGGCCCAGTTGGCGAGCATCACGCCGAGGACCTTCTCGAGGCTCCAGATGCCGAGGAACGCGATCGGGTAGAAGACCAGGCTGTCGACGCCCTGACCGACGAACGTCGAACCGATGAAACGCGCCCACGGATATTTGCCGCCCATGCGCACCTTCATCTTCGCGAGCACATAAGAGTTGAGGAAGTCGCCGATGCAGAAAGCGATGATCGAGCCGAGCGCGATGCGCCAGCCACCGCCGAAGCACGTCTCGAGAGCAGGCTGCAGCTGGGCGTTGAACGCCGCGTCCGGGCTGGCCGGCATCGCGAGCACGACCCAGGTCATGACCGTCGCGAAGAGCATCGCCGCGAAGCCGGACCAGATCACGCGCCGCGCGAGCGCGTAGCCATAGACTTCGGTGAGGATGTCGCCGAAGATATAGGAGAGCGGGAAGAACAGGATGCCTGCGCCGAAGTCGGTCTTGCCGAGGAAGGGCAGGTCGAGCTGGACGATCTTCGCCGGGCCGATGAGGTTCGAACAGAGCAGCACCGCGACGAAAGCGCCGAGGATGAGGTCGTAATAGCGGAAGCTGCGGGTCATCGGCGTTCAGGGTGAAAGGATCGGGCCCGTCCGCCAGCGGGGTCGGCGGAAAAATCAGCGGCCGAGGGCGGCCTTGAGGAAGGGCTCGAAGATGTCGGCCTGGCGGAAGAAGCCCAGGTCGCTTGCGTGCGAGCCGTCCGTGGCGCCATCGCTGTCGTCGCCGTAGAGGTGGTCGCCGGGCACGTAGGACAGGCCTTTCACGCCTTCCTTCACGAGCTGATCATAGGCCGCCTTGAGCGCGGCATGGTTCTCGTCGTGGTGCTTGCGGCGTGAGGCGATGATCCAGGAGTCGGTATTACGGCGGTCTTCGACGAGGACGATCGGGGTGTCGGGACGCGCGGCGCGCAGCTGCTTCACGAGCGGCACGCACTTCTGGGCGACCTCTTTCCCGCTCATGTTCGGGAGGCAATCGATGACGTAGGCGGCGGCGTCGATGCGCACGAGAAAGTCGCCGACTTCCTTGTCCATGCGGCCGTTGCCGGAGAAGCCGAGGTTGACCACCGGCACGTCGAAACGGCGGCCGAGGATGCCCGTGTGCACCATGCCCGGGCGGCTGGCGCAGGCGCCGTGCGTGATGGAGGTGCCGTAGAAGACGACGGGCTTCGCGCGCGGCTTCAGGCCGACGAACTGCTTGCCCTCCGGCACGCCGACATGGAGGAACTCGACGCCGTTGTAGAGCGGCAGGTAGATCGCGTATTCGCGTTCGCCGGCGTCCAGACCGTCGGCCAGGCGGAGCTTCATCTCCTGCGCACCTGGGCGGGCGACCTGTACCCAGCGCCATTTGCCATCCTTGTCACGGGCGTAGAGGTCGAGGCCGCTGACGCCGGTGGCGGGCATGTGCGGCTGGGCGAGCTGCGATTTGGTGACCTTATAGTGCGCGTAGATCGTCGTGGCGTCGGTGCGGAAGCGGAACATCAGGCCAGCGCTGTCGCGGCTGAGGCCCCAGACCGCGGGCGTCACCTTGCCGTCGGCCTCGGCGGGCAGGCGGTCGAAGTAGCTCTTGCGCTCGGCCTCCGGGAAGGCGCGGCCTTCGAGGTCCGTCTCGCGGACGTCATGCCAGGAGACTTTCTCGTCGGGACGGATGGCGAAACGGTCGACGGACTTCGGCGCGGCTTTGGCGGCGGGTTTGGCGACGGGTTTGGTCGTCTGGGCCGGGAGCGAGGCGCCGACGCACAGGAGGGCGAGGAGGAGGGCGGAAGCGGGGCGCATGGGGAAGTTCAGAGGGCCGAGCCGAAGGACATCGCCAGCGCGCGGATCTCGGCGAGCGGCTTTTCGTATTCGGTCAGCGCGGACACGTAGTCCTCGCGGGCTTTGTCGGCGCGGCGCAAGGTCGCCTCGACGGAGTTTTGCGTGCGGTCGAGCGCGACGCCGGCCTTGGCCTCCTGCGCTTCGGCGGACGCGAGCGAGGCGGCGGTGGCGCGGATCTGGTTCTGCAGGAACAAGATTTCGTTGAGGTCGACGTTCGGCAGCGTGCGGAGCAAGGCGAGCTGGTTGCGCAGTGAGTCCAGGCTGCGATTGAGCCGGGCGACGCGCTCGTTCTCGCGCGTGACGTTGGCCTGGGCGCTGCGGATGGTGGACTCGGCCTTCGCGCGTTCTTCCAAGGCCCGCTTGTATTCGTCGAAGAGCAGCTTCGTCCGCGGGTAGTTGGCGGCGGACATCAGCCGCGCGATGCCTTCCTTGGTCGGGTAAGGCATCTGGTAGCGACGGTTGTCGATGCGCAGGATATAGCGGTCGCCCGGCTGGTCGTAGAGGATCGGTAGCGACTGCGGCGCATCCGGCGCGGGGGCCGCCACGGCCGTCAAGGCCGTCAGAAAAGCGAGCAGGGCGGGGAAGGCCTTCACAGGGAGATTTCTAATCCGCAGGTTAGGGCCAGTCAAACCGCCTTCTGCGCGGATGCGCGGCGTCGGCTCGCGACATGCGAGGCGATGAGTTGGCGGACATTTCCGCGGAGGGCGCGGCCGGACTCGTCGGCCAGCCAGAGCTTCAGCAGGCCGGCATAGAAGCAGAAGGTCTCCTGGCCGGCCAGGCGGGGGTCGAGGCCAGGAGGGGTCAGTTTCGCCTTTTTCGCGGCCGCGTAGAGGGCGGTCGTGTCGGCGAGGAATTGGTCGCCGGCGGTCATCAGGTCCTGGCGGACCCCCGCGAAGGCCCCGATGTATTCGCATTTCCAGAGCATCACCTCGTAGGTCTCCTGAGCGGCTTTCTCTTCGGCCAGGCGGTTCAGCGCCGATTGCAGGCCGAGTTCAAGCCTGCGGAGGGGGTCGCCCGCCGACTCCTCCGGGAAACGGAGCAGGACCCCGGTCTGCTGCCGGACGGCCATGAACAGATCCGCCTTATCGCGGAAATGCCAGTAGACCGCCCCGCGGGTCACCCCTGCCTCTTTGGCGATCTCTTCCAAGGACGTGTTCGTGACACCGTGGCGGCTGAAGACCTCGCGGGCACAGACGACGATGCGGTCACGGGTCTGAGCCGCTTCGGCTTTGGTCTTGCGAGCCATGTCGGGGTGTCTAGATTTACATACATGTCTGTATGTAAACTCCTTTCTGTCGAGCGCCTTCTGCTCGGAGCCGCCTTGCTGGCCTTGGTCGGTTGCCGTCAGGAGAGCGCTCCGCCGGTCGCCGGCCCGCTCCCCGTCGCCATCATCACCGTCGCTCCGGCCGACCTGGCCCAACAGGCCGTCGCCCCGGCCCAGTTGGAAGGCGTCCGCGAGGTGGAAGTCAGGGCGCGCGTGACCGGCATCCTGCAGACCGTCGATTACGCCGAAGGCGCCAAGGTTAAGGCCGGCGACCTTCTCTTCCGCATCGATCCGGCGCCGTATGCCGCCGCCCATGCGCTTGCGCGCGCCCAGCTGGCGCAGGAAGCCGCCCGGGCGGAGCAGGCGACCGCCGAGGCCACGCGTCAGGCCACGCTCTTCAAGCAGAAGGCCGCGAGCCGCAAGGAAGCCGACGACGCCCAAGCGCAGGCCGCCGCCGCCGTCGGCGCCCGCGAGGCCGCCGCCGCCCGCGCCGAACTCGCCAAGCTCGACCTCGATTATTGCGAAGTGCGTTCGCCCATCGCCGGCGTGGCCGGCCGTCGTCTCCGCACCGAGGGCACCCTCGTCAATCCGATCGGCCCTGACGGCCTGCTCACCACCGTCGTCCGCGCCGACGAAGTCTGGGCGCGCTTCGGCCTGGCCGAAACCGATTTTCATCGGCTCTTCCCGGCCGGCGCCGCAGGCGCTTCGGGCGCCGATGTCGCGCTGCTGCGGCCCGACGGTTCGGTCCATCCCGTGCGCGGCAAGATCGACTTCGCGGCCACGCAGGTCGACACCCGCATGGGCACCGTCCAGCTCCGCGCGCGTTTCGCCAATGCGGACGATGCGTTGCTCGCCGGCCAGTTCGTGCGCGTGCGCATCACCGGCGGCAAGGCCAAGGACGCCTATCTCGTGCCCCAGCAGGCGCTGGTCCAGGCCCCTTCCGGACGTTCCGTCTTCGTCATCGGCGCGGGTGACCGGGCCGAAGCCCGCACCGTGACCTTGGGCGAGACCCAGGGCGCGGACATCGTCATCCTCGCGGGCCTGCGCGCCGGCGACCGGGTCATCCTCAATCAGCTGCATAAGCTGCGTCCGGGCTCCCCGGTCGTCGTCGCTCCGGCCAAGAAGTAAATGGGCTGGGACTTCTTCATCCGCCGGCCGATCTTCTCGGCGGTCCTCTCCATCGTCATCGTCCTGATCGGCGGACTCGCGCTGCTGAACCTGCCGCTCTCGCAGTATCCGCAGATCGCGCCGCCGACCGTGACCGTCGTCGCGAGCTATCCCGGCGCCTCGCCCGAGGCCCTCGTGAACAACGTCGCCGCCCCGCTCGAAGAGCAGATCAACGGCGTCGAAGGCCTCCTTTATTATTCCTCCAACGCTTCGTCGAGCGGCGCGCTGAGCATCACCGTCACCTTCGAGAACGGCGTCGACCCGGACATGGCGACGATCCTCGTGGCCAACCGCGTCAAGCTCGCCGAGCCCCGTCTGCCGGAGGAGGTGCGTCGCCTCGGCGTCATCACCAAGAAGCGGTCGAACGACATCCTCATGTCGGTCTCAATCGTCTCGCCCAACGCCACGCGTGACTCCGTCTTCCTCAGCAACTACGCCTCGTCCACCGTCGTCGAGGAGCTCAAGCGGCTCCCCGGCGTCGGCGACATCGGCGTCTTCGGCGCCCGCGACTACGCCATGCGCGTGTGGCTGCGGCCGGACCGCATGGCCGCGCTCGGCGTCAGTTCCGCCGAGGTGGTCCGCGCCATCCGCGCGACCAACACCCAGTACGCCGTCGGCCGGCTCGGCCAGGAACCCTCGGTCGACGCCGCCTTCGTGGTGCCCGTGGTGGCCCGCGGCCGCCTCGCCACGCCGGAGCAGTTCGGAGAGATCGTCCTGCGCGCCGGCGCCGGCGAAGGCGCCCTGCGCCTCCGCGACGTCGCCCGCATCGAGCTCGGTTCCCAGAGCTACGAGCAGCTGAGCATGCTCGACGGCAAGCCCGTGGCCGGCATCCGCGTGTTCCTGCAGACCGGGTCCAACGCGCTCGAGACCGCCGACCGCATCGTCAAGCGCATGGACGAGCTGACGCGGCAGTTCCCGCCGGACGTCGCCTACGCGATCCCCTTCGACACCACGCGGTTCGTCCGCTCGGCCATCGGCGAGGTGCGCAATACGCTCTTCGAGGCCGCGCTGCTGGTCGCGATCGTCGTCTTCCTCTTCCTCGGCTCCTGGCGCGCGACGCTCATCCCCATGATCGCCGTGCCCGTCTCGCTGATCGGCGCCTGCGCCGGCCTGTGGGTCATGGGCTACGGGATCAACATCCTGACGCTCTTCGCGATGGTCATCGCCATCGGCATCGTGGTCGACGACGCCATCGTCGTCCTCGAGAACACCGAGCGGCTCATGCGCGAGCAAGGGATGAGCCCCTTCGACGCCGCCAAGGAATCGGTGCGTGAGGTCGCGGGCGCGATCGTCGCCATCGTCTGCGTGCTCGTCTGCGTGTTCCTGCCCGTCGCCTTCCTCGGCGGCATCGCGGGCGTGCTCTATCGTCAGTTCGCCGTGACCGTGGCCCTCTCGGTCATCCTGTCCGGCTTCGTCGCGCTCACCCTGACCCCGACGCTCTGCGCGCTCATGCTCAAGCCGCACGTCCCCGGCGACGGCGGTCGGCTCGCCTGGCTCGTCGATGGTTTCGGCCGCGGTTTCGCTCACGTCGCCGCCTGGCACGGCCGCGTGGTCCGCTGGCTCCTCGACCATCCGCGCGCGGCCGCCAGCGGCTTCCTCGGCATCCTCCTTGCCAACGTCGCGCTCGTCGTGTCCATCCCGCGCAGCTTCCTGCCGCCGGAAGACCAAGGCTACCTCCTGGCGATGGTGGCTCTCCCGGACGGCGCGGGCATCAACCGCACGAAGACCTTCATGGATGACCTCACGCCCAAGCTGCGCGAGAACCCGGCCGTCCGCCACACCTTCGCCATCAGCGGGTTCGACCTGCTCGGCGGCGGCGAGCGCACGAACTCGGGCACGATCTTCCTGCCCCTGAAAGATTTCGGACAACGTCCGCCCGGCGGCGAAGCCCTCGCGCGCCAGCTCAACGCCATCGGCATGACGCAGCCCGACGGCATGTGCCTCGTGGTGAATCCGCCCGCTATCCGCGGCATCGGCACCGCCGGCGGCTTCGAATTCTACCTTCAGGCCAAGGAGGACGACGATCCGGCCCGACTGGCGGCCAACATCGAGAAGCTCGAGGCCGCCCTGCGCGCCCGTCCCGAGCTCACCGGCATCCGCGTGTTCCTTCGTCCCTCCGTCCCGCAGGTGCTGGCCGAGGTCGACGAGGTCCGCGCCTCCACGCTCGGCGTGTCGTTGCCGGAACTGCATGAAGCGCTGCAGGCCACCATCGGCGTCGTCTACGCCAACGACTTCACCTTGGCCGGCCGCACTTACCGCGTCCTCGTGCAGTCCGAAGCCGCCGACCGCATGGACTCCGCCGCCGCCGGTCGCGTGCATGTCCGCGCCGGCAACGGCGAGATGATCCCGCTTTCGACCTTCGTGAAGTTCAAGCCTTCGTCCGGTCCGGAGCAGCTCGAACGCCACATGGGCTTCCTGTCCGCGCGCCTGATCTGCGCGCCGGCGCCTGGCGTGAGCTCGGGCGAGGCCATCGCGCTCGTCGAGCAGATCGCCGAAGACCTCCTGCCCGTGGGCTACGGGATCGACTGGACCGCGCAGGCCCTGCAGGAGAAGCGCGCGGCGACCTCCGCCTTGCCCGCCTTCCTCCTGGCGCTGCTCATGGTGTTCCTGATCCTCGCGGCGCTCTACGAAGACCTCGCCTTGCCGCTCGGCGTGCTGCTCACCGTGCCGTTCGCGTTGCTCGGCGCGCTGCTCGCGATCTTCACGCGCGGCATGCCCAACGATATCTACTTCCAGATCGGCCTGGTCACGCTCATCGGCCTCGCGGCCAAGAACGCGATCCTCATCGTCGAGTTCGCCGAGAGCGCGCGACGCGCCGGACGCTCCGCGGCCGAGGCCGCGATCGAAGCGGCCCGCATGCGCATCCGTCCGCTCGTCATGACCTCCATGGCCTTCGTGCTCGGAGTCGTCCCGCTCGCCTTCGCGGGCGGCGCGGGCGCCGCGGCGCGCCAGTCGATGGGCACCGGCGTGCTCGGCGGCATGCTCCTCGACACCTTCGTGGCCACGCTCTTCATCCCTTGGTTCTTCCACCTCCTTTCCGGCCGCAAGGAGAAGGCCGTCGTCCAGCCATGAAGCCTTCGTTCTCCTTATTGATCGTCGCGGGCCTGCTCGCCGGTTGCGCGCTCGGTCCCGATTACGAGCGTCCCGCGACGCCCACCGCCGCCGCTTACCCCGAGGCGGGGAAGGGCGGCTCCGTCGTCCGCGCCGAATGGTGGAAGTCCTTCGGCGATCCGGAACTCGACGCGCTCGTCGCGCGCGCCTTCGCGGCCAACACCGACCTCCGTCAGGCCGTCGCGCGGGTGGAGCAAGCCTCCGCCGTGCTGGGCGAGGTGGAAGGCGCCTCATTGCCGCAGGTCGACGCCAACGTGACTTCGCAGCAGATCAAGATCAGCGAAGGCGGCTTCAACCCGAACCTCGCCTTGAACGGCCGTATCCGCACGAACCAGCGCGCGGCGATCTCCACCGCCTTCGAACTCGATTTCTGGGGTCGGCTCCGTCGCGCCGAGGAAGGCGCCCGGGCCCAGCTGCTCCAGGCCGAAGAGGGCCGTCGGGTCGTCGGTCTCGCCGTCGGCGCCGCCGTCGTCCGCGCCTACGCCCAACTGCGTGCGGCCGAGATCCGGGCGGCCGCCGCCACGGAGATCCTCGCCGCCCGCGAGGCCGAGGTCGCACTCACCGCGCGTCGGGTGAGCGTCGGCGCCGCCGGGCCGGCCGAGGTCGCCGCCGCGGAAGTCTTCCGGGCCGAGTCCGTCGCACGTCGTTCAGCGGCGCGCCGGGCCCGTGCGCAGGCCGAGCATCTGCTCGGCGCGCTGACCGGTCAGCCCGCGCTCGTCATCGCGCCGCGCACCGGCGACGCCCTGCGCGTGCCGGCGCCCGTCGCGGCTGGCCTGCCGTCGGACCTGCTTCGTCACCGTCCGGACGTGCTCGCCGCGGAGCAGGCGCTGGTCGCCGCCAACGCCCGCATCGGTTTCGTGAAGGCCTCCCGTTTCCCGACCTTTTCCCTGACCGCGGCGCTCGGCACCGAGAGTCCGGAGCTCGAGTCGCTCTTCGGTCCGCGCAACAGCACCTCGGCCCTCGGGCTCGGGATGCAGCTGCCGATCTTCGACGCCGGCCGCGGGGCCGCGCGCGTCGACGCCGTCGTGGCCGTCCGGAACCAGGCGGCGGCGGCTTACGAGCAGTCCGTCTTGAATGCTTTCCGCGAGGTGCGCGACGCCTTGGTCGATGTCCGCGAGACCGCCGCGGCGGCGAGCGCCGCCGAACGACGGGCCCGCGCCGCCCGCGATGCTTTCCGGGTCGCCGAGGCCCGGCAGGGGGCGGGCCAGGCGGGTCCCTCCGAGCTCCTGGTCGCCCGACGTGACCAAGCCGAATCGCTGGCCGCGGTGGCGGAGGTCCGCCTCGAGCGGATCGCGGCCCAGGTGGACCTCATCCGTGCCTTGGGCGGTGCCCGGCCGGACGAGCCCGCGAAGCGTTAGTCGGCGGAGGAGATTGCCAACGGGCTGGGCACTGCTTTGGTCGGGGCATGCCCACGACGCCCGATCTCTGGACGCAGCTCGCGGACGCCGTCCGACAGGATGGTTTCCTGCTGGCCGCCAGCGTCGTGTTCGGACTCGCCATCCTGCATGCTTTTTCCGCTCCGCTCTTCGCTCGCGCCGCCCATAAGTTGGAAGCGGCCCACCGCGAGGCCGTCCGCGAGGGCAGGGCGCCGGTCAACGAGCGCGGGGAATCTTCCTCCCTGCGGGCCGCGGTCATGCATCTGCTCGGCGAGGTCGAAGCCGTCTTCGGCATCTGGACCTTCGTCCTCTTCGGCCTGCTGATCGCCTGGCCCGGCAAGGGCTGGGATTTCGCCTGCCGTTACGTCGAGACCGGCGATTACGCCGCCGTCCTCGCGGGCACGCCGTCGGTCGGCCCGTCCAAGTTCGTCGAGCCTTTGTTCGTCTTCATCATCATGACGCTCGCCGCCGCGCGGCCCGTCATGGCCTTGGCCGCGCGGCTGCTCGGGGGCGTGGCGTGGCTGCTCGGCGACGGCACCGCGGCGCGCTGGTTCGTCATCCTCACCTTGGCGCCGCTGTTCGGCTCGCTGATCACGGAACCCGCGGCCATGACGATCGGCGCGTTGTTGTTGTCCGCGCAGTTCTATGCGTTGCAGCCCAGCGAGCGGCTTAAGTATGCCACCCTCGCGCTGCTTTTCGTGAACATCTCCGTCGGCGGCGCGCTGACGAATTTCGCCGCTCCGCCCATCGTGATGGTCGCGACCAAGTGGAGCTGGTCGACGGCGGACGTCTTCGCGCACTACGGCTGGGCCGCGATCGCGGCCATCCTCGTCTCCAACCTGACCTATCTCCTCGTCTTCCGCGGTGAGCTCACGCGACTCAAGGCGGACGACTCGGCCGCGCCGCGGCGGGAGTCGATCCCGGTCTGGGTGACGGCGGTCCATCTGCTCCTGATGGTCTGGACGGTCGCCATGCTCGCGGGGCATCGCCCGATCCTGATGACCGGCGGCCTCCTCGTCTTCCTGGCCTTCACCGTCGCCACGCCTCAGTGGCAGGATCCGGTTCGTCTGCGAGGTCCGCTGCTCGTGGGTTTCTTCCTGGCCGGGTTGGTCGTCCTCGGCGGGCTCCAGGGCTGGTGGATTTCGCCGGTGATCATGCGCCTCAACGAAGGGGCGCTTCTGGCCGTCTCGACCTTCCTGACCTCTTTCAATGATAACGCCGCCATCACTTACCTCGCCGCCCAGGTCCCAGCCTTGGCGGCCCCGGGTCCGAC